>Ga0308001_10000004_pt1 | contig 149780 bp, 135 predicted proteins | sample Neamet5_FD_203167 | JGI IMG/M metagenome (GOLD analysis project Ga0308001, IMG submission 203167) | Marine microbial communities from water near the shore, Antarctic Ocean - #5 | ecosystem: Environmental > Aquatic > Marine > Unclassified | place: Southern Ocean | collected 2014-06-04
TCCGGCGCTGGCGGCCCTAGTAGCACGCTATCTGCTGGTCGAGGCACGCAGTTCGCAAGCCGAGTTCGTGATTCCCGACCACCTTGCGCATGCCGACCCGATGGTGGAGCGCTTCGAGTGCTGGGCCAGAAGTCGGCTCGCGAAGGGGTTCTCGCTCGCCGAGGCGGCCAGCGCCGCGGGCACAAGCGAGCGCACCTTGGCGCGGCGGCTGCAAAGCGTTTTGGGCAAGACACCGTTGTCGTATTTCCAGGACCTGCGCGTGGAGCATGCCGTCCATCTCTTGCGCACCGGAAACGCGAGCGTCGACCAAGTCGCCGCACAGGTCGGGTACTCGGATGGGGTGACCCTGCGGGCCCTGTTGCGCCGCAAGCTGGGCCGGGGTGTCAGGGAGTTGCGACGCGGTGGATGACCAGAGGCGTTTGGTGTATGTACAGCTGGAGACCGCCGGGAAACTGACGCAGGCCAAACGGCGCATTTGGACCTGATAAAACTACTGCGCCACGTTATTTGAACTGGTTTGCTAGGGTCTGTTGCCATTTCGCGCTAACCCATTGATCTATAAGAGCAAGCCCGTATCGTTGAAGCTCTGACCCAACATCGATACGAGCTTGCAATGCCCCGATTACTGCTCAGCGATGAGCATTGGTCGAAGCTGCGGGAAATTCTGCTGCACAAGGCCATCTACAACAAGCGTGATCTACGAATGACCGTGGAGGGCATGCTGTACCGCATGCGCACGGGATGTCCCTGGAGAGACCTGCCCAAGGCGTTTGGCTACTGGAATAAGGTCTACAAACGCTTCAATGCAGGCCGCAGCGGTACAAGAGGATTCACCGAAAGAATTGCTTGGCATGTTGTTCTCCTCTGTTCAAACGGACGGCGCAGCTATCGCGCGCCAGGACGGCAGCTCGTCAGGAAGATTTCTCTTCCGCCGCCGTGTCGCTGTGGGCGTGTCTTATCCTGCGGACGATCCACCAGATCGTCAGCATCACCGCAGGTACCAGAACCGCCATCACCGGCGCCACGCTGTCGTGAACGATCGGAATGCCCTTGAGCAGGTAGCCGAGAAGACTCACGACGTAATAAGAAATTGCCGCGACCGACAGGCCTTCGACGGTTTGCTGAAGGCGCAATTGCAACTTGGCCCGGTTGTTCATCGAAGCCAGCAGATCGCGGTTCTGGCGTTCAAGTTCGACGTCGATCCACGAACGCAGCAACGCGATGGCTCGGGTCAGTTTGTCGGAGAGCTTGGCCTGGCGCTCCTTTACGGATTGGCACGTCCGCATGGCTGGAGCGATGCGACGCTGCAGGAAGTCCGCCCAGGTGCTGTATCCGGATACGGCCACTTCTGAAAGCGCAGCCAGCCTTTCCTCGACGATCTCGTAGTAGGCACGGCTGGCGCCGAAGCGATAGAGATTTGCCGCGACGCCAGCTTCCAGTTCGGCGGCCAGACCGGTCAATTCGGAAAGCAGCACGTCGCTATCGCGGCGTTCTACCAAACTCGTACACATCTCGTCAGTGATCGCTGCAAGGCGCGACTCCATGCGTCGCAGCTCCGACGTCATCGATCGCGTCAACGGCAGAGACAGCAACGCCAAGGTACGGTACGTCTCGATCTCCAATAGACGTTGAGCCAGCGCACCTGCCCGCGCCGGGGTCAAATCACGAGCAAGGATGAGGATCTGCGTCAGGCCATCCTCATCCTGTCGGAAGTCGGTCAAGATGGCGGCAGAGCCGTTCTCTACCAGCGAGTAGCACAGGCTGGCAGGATCGAAGCGATCAGCCTCCTTCTCCGTTTCTGGCATCCACGGAAGAAGTCTCAAGCGGATGCCGGATACGACCGGGCCCGGAGGAACAAATCCATGTTTGAAGGGATTTTCTCCGCAAGGCTCTCCCGTCTTGGAATCCAGCGAAGCGCACCAGAGATACGTAGAGAACTCGGTGTGCTTTTCACAGTGAAGGTCTCCCTCATCCCATGTCACGCCGTGTAGCGGCGTAGCGTGGTCGGGCTCGGCAACGCCGAAGCGATGAGATAACTCGCTCATCGCCATCTGATCCCTGGCCTGGTCGCCTTCGGTCATGAAAGAGAGCTGCAATATACCGCGGGGGGCCTGAAGCAACAGATGCGGGCGCGCATGCACTTCACCCACGGCTGCAGCACGATCGGCATAGGCCGGCATGCCGTACACGGTGGCGGTCGGGGTGGGTTGTACGGTCGTCGTATTGATATTGGCCGGCTCTTTCATAACGACCTCATTTCTCATTGGTTGAAAAGCACGCTTCAAAACAAATGCCCGCAGCCATGCGTTTCACACATGGCTGCGGGCCGATCTTCATGAGCAGGCACCGCGTTACACAGTCCGTCTAACAGGCTCGCCGTATAATAGAGGCTTGTGCTGACCCTGTCAGAACGCTCTCAGCTTCCTTGCTTTCAGACGAAGGTGTACGAGCAGACCTTGTTGCCCGCCGGATCACGCAGGTAGGCCGCATAGGCACCCGGCAGGTGACCACGTGCGCCAGGTTGGCCCTCGTCAGTGCCGCCTGCGGCAAGGCCGGCGGCGTGGAAGGCATGCACTTCAGCGGGAGTGGCGACCGCAAAGCCGATCGTCACGCCGTTGCTGGAAGGCGCTTCACCATTGCCCGGGCGGGCGATGATGAAAGCCGGCTTTTCGCGACCGAAAAGTACCCATCCGTTGTTGAAAGGACCGAGGTTCTTGATGCCAAGAGCACCCAGAGCGGCGTCGTAGAACGCGACCGACTTCTGAAGGTCGGCAGCGCCGATAAAAATGTGCGAAAAGATGCCATCGCCAGAAATGACAGGAGTGGACATGATTAATTTCCTTGGTGGTTGGTGTTGAATGGGTAGTGGGCGGTCAGTAGTGGATCACCGTGCGAATCGACTTGCCTTCATGCATCAGGTCGAAGGCCTTGTTGATGTCGTCGAGGCCCATGGTGTGGGTGACGAACGGGGCGAGATCGATCTCGCCTTTCATTGCGTCCTCCACCATGCCGGGAAGTTGAGTGCGGCCCTTGACCCCGCCGAAAGCCGAGCCCTTCCAGGTGCGACCGGTGATCAACTGGAACGGGCGCGTCGAAATTTCCTTGCCTGCACCAGCCACGCCGATGACGATCGACTGGCCCCAGCCACGATGTGCTGCTTCCAGTGCCGAGCGCATCACGTTGACGTTGCCGATGCACTCGAAGGTGTGATCGACACCCCAACCGGTCATCTCGATGAGAACCTCGTGAATCGGCTTGTCGAAGTCCTTCGGGTTGAGGCATTCGGTCGCGCCGAAGGTACGAGCCAGCTCGAACTTCGCTGGATTGGTGTCGATGGCGATGATGCGACCTGCCTTGGCCTGGCGTGCCCCCTGAATCGCAGCGAGCCCGATGCCGCCGAGGCCGAAGATGGCCACAGAGTCACCCGGCTGAACCTTGGCCGTGTTGTGAACAGCGCCGATGCCGGTGGTCACACCGCAACCCAGCAGGCAGACATGCTCGGGATTGGCGTCCGGGTTGATCTTGGCCAGCGAGACTTCGGCCACCACCGTGTATTCGCTGAAGGTCGAGCAGCCCATGTAGTGGTAGATCGGCTGGCCGTTGTAGCTGAAGCGGGTGGTGCCATCGGGCATCACGCCCTTGCCCTGGGTGGCGCGCACCGCCACGCACAGGTTGGTCTTGCCGCTCTTGCAGAACAGGCACTCACCGCACTCGGCGGTGTACAGCGGGATCACGTGGTCACCCGGCTTGACCGAGGTCACGCCCTCGCCGACCTCGACCACGATGCCGGCGCCCTCATGGCCCAGCACCGCCGGGAACACGCCTTCCGGGTCCTCGCCCGACAGGGTGAAGGCGTCGGTATGGCAAACGCCGGTATTCGTGATCCTGACAAGCACCTCGCCCTTGCGCGGCGGCTCGACGTCGATCTCGACGATTTCCAGTGGCTTTCCAGGCCCGAAGGCAACTGCTGCACGTGATTTCATGATGTCGCTTCCTTTACTAGCTAACTAAATTTTCCCTCACCGAGGGCACCCTGGTGCCTCTACCGCAGGTAGGAGCGGACGATGGAGATGGTCTCGTCAATGGACTTGTTCTGCGAATCGCTCCTGATTTCGCTACTGGGAAACTCTTCCCGTAGATAGCTCTCCATAACCGTTGCCATCAATCCGTTGTCAGCCCCACGAACAGCTGCAAGCTGCTGAAGAATTGCAGGGCATTCAGCACCTGCATCGAGCGCTTGCTTCTTTTCTTCCGGGCCATGTGGCACTCACCGCTTTTCACTCCAGATAAGCGGGGCCTGACGCCGAAGAGACAGGCCCTCAACTCATTAGAATTCCTGCACGGTTGGGCGCAGAACGATCTCGTTAATATCCACGTCAGCAGGCTGCTCAATTGCGAAGGCGATAGCTCGAGCGACCGATTCGGCGGGAATTGCATGCTTGTAGAAGTCCACCACGAAATCGCGGCTCTGTTGGTGGGTGCTGCCGAATTTCAGTTCGGAGTCCACGGCGCCCGGTTCGATAGTCGTGGTGCGGATGCTGCCACCGACTTCGTGACGCAGTCCTTCGGAGATAGCCCGCACAGCAAACTTGGTGCCGCTGTACACGGTGCCACCTGGGCTGAACACCTTCAGGCCTGCAACCGATGCGATGTTGATGAAGTGACCACTGTTTTGTTTCTGGAAGACTGGCAATGCAGCCGCGACTCCGTACAGCAGACCCTTGATGTTGATATCGATCATGCGATCCCACTCGTCAGTGCGAGTATCGCTGAGCGGTGCAATCGCCATCAGTCCGGCATTGTTGATCAGTACATCAATGCGACCGTAGGTGTCCACGGCACCTTGAATGAGCGTTTTGACCTCTTCCTGAGAGGTAACATCGGTCTGATACGCGATTGCCTGACCACCTGCATTGGTCAGCTCAGCCACCAATGCGTCGAGTTTATCTTTGCGACGTGCAGCCAGCACTACGCGAGCGCCAAGCGCAGCAAGGTGGCGTGCAGTAACCTCACCCAGGCCGCTACTGGCACCGGTGATAACGACAACTTTTCCAGAAATGTTATTGCTCATGCTGAGAACCTCATCGGCGGGTTTGTACTTCGCCATGGCTGGTTAACCTGGCAGTGCGCAAACTTTAGACCCATGATTGATCTCAATAAATGGAAATGATTGGATTATGCTATTCCTGAAAATGGAATAAACGGGAGGGGCAACATGCTTAACCGCATGGAGATGGTTAGGATTTTTTGCACAGCAGCAGAGGCAGGTAGCTTCCGCGAAGCGGCAACTCGATTAGGCATCTCCCCACAAGGGGTGACTCGAGCCATTCAAGCCCTGGAAACTGAGCTTGGCGAATCACTGTTCCACCGCAATACCCGCCAGGTGAGCATCACTGCTTTCGGTCAGGATTACGCCAAAGATGCCAGGTCAGCTCTGGATCATTTCGATACGCTATTCCGGTCGCACAGGACGGAGCCTGAGCTGTCAGGTAAGGTGGGGATTACGGCTCCACATGCTATTGGCAGGCGCTTCCTAATACCGTTTCTTCAGCCCCTGGCCGCTGCACATCCTGACCTGCAATTCGATCTCCGCTTGGAAGATCAGATGACTGATGCCGTTGAAGCGCATATCGATATTGGTATCCGGGTGGGGGTTATTCGCGACCGGCGCTACGTTGCACGTGCCTTAGCTCCCGTGCCGTTTTACGTTGTCGCGTGCCCGTCTCTCATAGGCCAAAAGACACCACCTAAATCTTTGGATGCCTTAGCTAAGCTGCCACTTTCAGTCCTGATCGACCGGAAAAATGGCCGCCCTTGGCCTTGGCTATTTGCCGACGGGCAAACGTTCGCGCCCAGGCAGCCAGCGCTTATCTGTGATGATCCAGATACGGAATTGGAAGCCACCCTGGCAGGCATGTGTTTTGGCCAAATTCCTGCCTATCTGGCTGAGCCTCATCTGCGGTCAGGAAAGCTGGTTGCCGTTTTGGCTGATCACGCTCCAGCACCATGGGATCTGTTCATATACCGCCCGCAGCAGGGTCCTGTATCGAAGCGGGTGCGATTGGTGTACGACCACCTTAAGCAGGCTTTCTCAAACCCCAAGCTATTTCCCCAGGGCCTGGGGACATAGCTTGAATACCTGCCAGCAATCGTCCGCTTTTGGCCGAAAGCGGTCGCTCGCATACGCCAGCCTTCGCCCTTAATCCCAGCACATTTTGATGTTCTCTTGTTTTCGAAACATGTCTAGTGTGTTCTGGAACTGGAAGCGTTCGAAAGTCTGGGCCGGTATTGAGTCGTACCAATCAACAGCGGGGGCTTGCAGAGTGATTAAATCCTTCAGTAAGCCAAATCGACACCAGTGGACATGGTGCTCATCAGCATGCTGCTCAGCGACAATGACGGTACAGGTCAGGTCCAAGTCATCAGGGCAAACGAGCAGGGGAACCAAGGTCTTCCACCCAGGTGCAGTGGAATAGATCCGGTCCCATACCAAACAGGTGTCGTCATCGCTGTGCAAGCCTGAATGAGCCGCTACGAGGTGGAGCTCAGCTTCTCGATTATGTCGAGGTAGCCAGACCTCCAGAGGTATCCCGTCAATAGCAAAGGTCGGGTAGAAGCCGGAGCTGTACTTAGATTTATGCCTTGCAATGGATAGCAGGTTACTCATTCTACTTCTCGGATCCCTGGAGTCTGTAGAGGTTACTTTTTCCAGGTAGGGCTGTCTGCTCTTGGCCGCAAGCGCCCCAAAGCGCGCTTACTCCCGCTCTCACCTCAGTCTGTCCTCCCAGCAATTGCTCAATGCATTCCTCGCCGCTGCGGGCGGTGCAGTGGGCAGAAGCGGATCTCCAGGGCAACACAGTGAGGTCGCGTGCCTGCGACTGACTAAAGCGAGCGCTCCAGCAGAAACTTGCTGAGAAACTGCCGCGTGCGTTCGTGTTGGGGCGCGGTGAACAGGGTCTTTGCCGGGCCCTGTTCGACGATGTGCCCTTGGTCGATGAAGATCGCCCGATCTGCCACGTCGCGGGCGAAGGCCATTTCGTGGGTGACGATGACCATGGTGCGCTTTTCTTCAGCCAGATCGCGGATGGTGGTCAGCACTTCGCCCACCAGCTCGGGGTCGAGGGCCGAGGTGGGTTCGTCGAAGAGGATCACCTGTGGGCGCATGGCCAGGGCACGGGCGATGGCCACGCGCTGTTGCTGGCCGCCGGAGAGGCGTTTGGGGTAGGCGTCTTCCTTGCCGCTCAGGCCTACCTTGGCGAGCAGGGCGCGGGCATGGGCCAGGGCTTCTGCGCGCGGCTCCTCCTTCACCTGCACCGGGCCTTCAATGACGTTTTCCAGCGCCGTGCGATGAGGAAAGAGGTTGAAGTTCTGGAATACGAAGCCGGCCTGTTGGCGCAACTGACGAATCAGCTTCTGCTGGCCCTTCAGCGGCTTATCTGCATCGATATGGATGTCGCCAATGGTGATCTGGCCGCCGCTGGGCTGCTCCAGCAGGTTGAGGCAGCGTAGCAGGGTGGTCTTGCCCGAGCCGCTGGGGCCGATGATGGCCACGACTTCGCCGGCTGCCACGTCCAGGTCGATGCCCTTGAGTACTTCGTTGCTGCCGAAGGCTTTTCGCAGATTGCGCACGGAAATCATCAGGTGTCCTGCTCGTGCCGGTTGACCCTGGCCTCCAGGCGCGCCTGGAAGTGCGCGAGGATGCTGGCCAGCGCCCAGTAGATCAGCGCGGCTGCCAGGTACATGGTGAAAATCTCGAAGGTGCGCGCGGTGATCAACTGCGCCTGACGGAACAGTTCCGGCACCTGGATGGTGGCGGCCAGGGCGGTGTCCTTGACCAGGGAAATGAAGCTGTTGCCCAACGGCGGCAGGGCCGTGCGCGCAGCCTGCGGCAAGATCGCTCGATACAGCGTCTGCGTCTTGCTCATGCCGATGCTGGCGGCCGCTTCCCATTGGCCGCGGTCGATGGAGGCGATGGCGGCGCGGAGAATCTCCGAGGTGTAGGCGGCCATGTTCAGCGAGAAGCCGATCAGCGCGGCCGGCAGTGGGTCGAGCTGAATACCCAACTGCGGCAGGCCGTAGTAGATCAGGAACAGCTGCACCAGCAGCGGCGTGCCACGAAAGAAGGAGACGTAAAGGCGGGTGAGCCAGCGCAGTGGCGCTGGCCCGTACAGGCGTCCGACGGCGAGGGCGAAGCCCAGCAGCAGGCCGAAGAACATGCCGCCCAGGCTGAGTACGACCGTGTAGTAGGCGCCCTTGAGCAGAAAGGGCGCAGACTCCAGAGCCAGCTGCAGGGCGGACTCGATCATCGGGTGACGTCAGCCTTGAACCATTTCTCGGAAAGTTGCTTGAGGGTGCCGTTGGCACTCAGCTTGGCCAGCGCCTGGTCGATGGCGGCCAGCAGCTGCGGGTTGCCCTTGCGCAGGGCGATGCCGGCTTCCTGGCGGGAGAAGGGTTCGCCGGCCACGGCCAGGCGGCCGCCGGTTTTTTCGACCATTTCGAAGGCTGCGAGGCGATCGACCAGGATCGCGTCGATGCGGCCGACATTGAGATCCTGGAATTTGGTCGGGTCGTCATCGTAGGTGCGGATGTCGGCCTGCGGCACGTTGTCTTTCAGCCACTGTTCATAGTTGGTGCCAAGGCCTACGCCCACCTTCTTGCCGGCCAGATCCTGGGCGCTCTTGATGCTGTCGGCGTCGGCCTTGCGGGTCAGCGCCTGGATGCCGGAGACGGTGTAGGGGGTAGAGAAATCGTATTTCTTCTTGCGCTCGTCGGAGATGGTCACCTGGTTGATCACCACGTCCAGGCGCTTGGACTCCAGCGCGGCGAGGATGCCGTCCCACTTGGTTGGCTGGAACTCGGCCTTGACACCCAGCTCCTTGGCCAGCGCTTCGGCCAGCTCCACTTCGAAGCCGGTCAGCTTGCCGTTCTCGTCCTGGTAGTTAAAGGGCGGGTAGGTACCTTCCAGGCCGACCTTGATGGCGCCACGGGCCTTGATGTCATCGAGCAGGTCGGCGGCGAAACTCGGGGCGCTGAGGCTGGCGCCCAGGGCGAGTGCCAGGCTGCCGAAGAGGAAGTGGCGACGCAGGGTGGAGAATTTCATGGTGACCTCGTGCAAGTGGGAAGGTGGCGTCACTCTAGGTGAAAATTCTTATGCCTTTAAATAATTAAAAATTATCTATGTATTCATTTTTGTTTGTAGGCGAAGAGAGCGGGCGAGCCGCCCGTGTGCAGGAACAGCAACGGCCCGTTGCCAGGGAAGGAGCCTCGCTTGAGCCCGTCGAGCAAACCAGCGAAGGCTTTGCCAGTGTAGACCGGGTCGAGCAGGATCGCTTCCAGGCGCGCCAGCAGGCGGATCGCCGCCAGGCCGCCGGCATTCGCTTCGCCGTAGCGCGGTGCGAAATAATCGTCCCACAGCTCCAGTTTCAGCCCTTCTGGCACCTCTACGGCTAGCAGCTCAGCCGTACGCTGCAGCAGGTTTTCCACCTTGGGGCGTTGGGCTGCTTCGCTGCGCGAAACGGTGACGCCGATCACGCGCGTACCCGGGCGCGCAGTTTCCAGCGCCAGGGCCAGCCCGGCATGGGTGCCGGCGCTGCCGGAGGCCAGCACCACGGCGGCGAAGTCTTGGCCGCTGGCGGCGATCTGCTCGGCCAGCTCCAGGCCGCCACGCACGTAGCCGAGTGCGCCCAGGGCATTGGAGCCGCCGATGGGCACCAGGTATGGACGGCGCCCGGCTGCGCTGAGGCGCTGGCAGGCGGCCTCCAGCAGTTGGTCGGCGTTGTCCAGATTGGCGACGTTTTCCACCTCGGCGCCGAACAGGTCCAGCAGCAGTCGATTGCCATTGCCCAGGTAGTCGTCGCTCTGGCTGTCTATGGGGTTTTCCAGCAGGGCCAGGCAGCCCAGGCCGAGTTGCGCGGCGACCGCTGCGGTTTGCCGTACATGGTTGGACTGGATGGCGCCGGCTGTGACCAGTACATCGGCCCCTTTGGCCTGCGCATCGGCGGCGAGATATTCGAGCTTGCGTGCCTTGTTGCCGCCGAGCGCCAACGGGGTGAGGTCGTCGCGTTTGATCCAGATATCGCGGCCCAGGTGCAGGGACAGGCGTGGCAGATGGTGCAGGGCGGTGGCCTGAGGGATCAGTTGCAGGCGGGGGAAGCGGGCGAGGGCGGCGGTGAGCATGGGAGCCTCCAGGGAGCGAAGGCTTTTCACTCTAGGCGGGAGGAGGCTGGGCTCACAAGCAGAAGGGGAAGATTATTTTTGGCATAAGAAAATAATTAATAATTATTTTATGGAATAAAAATTTCTTCGTACTGTCGCGCTCAGCCCGGCACATCCGCCGGGCGCCTGCCAAACGCGCCGGACTGCTGATCCAGCCGGTGCCACAGACCGAGAACAAGGACATCATGAAGAAGACCCTGCTGTTGACCGCCCTGGCCGCTGCCCTGACTGCCTCCCTGGCCCATGCTGGCGAAAAGCTGAGCGTTGCCGCCACCCCGGTGCCGCACGCCGAAATTCTCGAACTGATCAAGCCCGAGCTGGCCAAGCAAGGCGTGGATCTGGATATCAAGGTCTTCACCGACTACGTTCAGCCCAACCTGCAGGTGAGCCAGAAGAACCTGGATGCCAACTACTTCCAGACCAAGCCCTACCTGGACACCTTCAATGCGCAGCGCGGTACCGAACTGGTGATCGTGCAGGGTGTACACGTCGAACCCTTCGGCGCTTATTCGACCAAGTACAAGTCCCTCGATGAACTGCCGAACGGCGCCACCATTGCCATACCCAACGAAGTCAGCACCAGCGGCCGTGCGCTGCTGCTGTTGCAGAAGGCTGGCCTGCTGACCCTCAAGGATCCCAACAGCGCCCAGGCACTGCCGCGTGACATCGCCGATAACCCGCGCAACTTCAAGTTCCGCGAACTGGAGGCAGCCACCGTACCGCGCGTGCTGAATCAGGTCGACCTGGCGCTGATCAACACCAACTACGCGCTGGAGGCCAAGCTCAATCCCAAGCGCGACGCGCTCGTGATCGAAGGTAGCGATTCGCCTTACGTCAACTACCTGGTGGCCCGCCCGGACAACCAGGACAGCGAGGCGCTGAAGAAATTGTCCGCCGCGCTGACCAGCCCGCAGGTGAAGGCGTTCATCGAGAAGCGTTATGAAGGTGCGGTACTGCCGGCCTTCTGATCGAAACTGTAAGGCGGCTCTTTTTGTGGCTCGCCATCCCTGGCAGCCACCCTGCGGGCCGTCGCGGCGCGACGTCAAAAACTTCTCCCGGAAGTTTTTTGTGTCCTAGCTGCCCACCGTTGAACACGGTAGTAAACCTGTGCAAACGGGTTTGCGTTTACGCCGAGCCGGCTCAGCCGACTCGGCGTTCTTTTTTCGCACGATAGGCCAGCACAGCCAGGCTGCCCCTGCCGGCGTGCATGAATGGCAAATTGCCTTCCCGGCGCTATGTGCCTACGATTCGCTGGTTTGAAATGCCATGCCGACGGCCTCTGAAACGCAGAGAGAGGCTAGGGCGCACATGATTTGCGTCAAAGCCTCAGTGCTAGGCTCCTGTTGCCACCTCTCAACTTGCGCGAACCCATGGTCACTACCGTCATCCTTGGCATGCTCTGCGTGTACCTGCTGTGCTTTTCCGTGATGTTCCTGCTGATCAGCACCCGGCTGAACGGCAAGAAAATGGGCGTGGAAGTCTTCGCGCTGGGTAACCTGCTGCTTGGCCTCGCCTACATCCTGCAGTTGTTCGGCGGCCCACCGGATGAGGTACTGGTGAGTGTGGTCAACCACACGCTGACGCTCAGTGCCCCTGTCGTCTATGTGCTGGGTGCCATGCACTTTTTCGAGCGTCCGACCCCGGTGCTGCGTCCGTTGCTCACACTGGCGGCCGGTTACACGGTGTTGCAGCTGCTGGTGCAATGGCTGCTGGGAACCGAAGCCCGCCACGCCATGCTGGCCGCGGCCTGCGCTTCACTATTTCTGGCCATGACGGTGGCGGTGCTCTACGGCCGGCGAACCTTCGCCAGGGATCTGCGTGTCGAGATGCTCGTGTTCGCCGTGCTGATCGGCGGCATCTGCATCCTCAATGCCATGAAGTTCGCGGTGATTCTCGATGGCGGCCTGGCTGCCATCGACATGAGCAGCGGCTTCCAGAAGATCTTCTATATCTACATGTCTTTCCTGGCGACCGTGCTACCGCCCTGCGCCGTTTGGCTGGTGCTGCGCCGCCTTACCGATGAACTGCGCAACCTGGCAGCGCATGACCCACTGACCCAGTTGCTGAACCGGCGCGGACTGATGGATGCCCTGGACGCGTACTTTCGCTCGCGCACAGCCGGCCCGGTGTATCTGCTGATCGTGGATATCGATCACTTCAAGCGTATCAACGACACCCATGGCCACAAGGCCGGTGACCGTGTTCTGAGCCACGTCGCCGCTGTGCTCAAGGCTACGGCACGCCAGGGCGACCTGGTCTGCCGCTTGGGCGGCGAGGAATTCGTGGTCATCGCCCTGGACACCGACAGCGCCGGCGCTCAGCAACTCGCCGAGCGCATGCGAGCGGCGATCGAGCACAACGAAGTGGCCGGCACAGGCGTGAAGCAACCGATTCGCTGTACGGCGACCCTTGGTGCTTCGGGGGCTTTTACAGCTGCGCAGGACTTCGACGCGTTTCTGCAGCAGGCGGATGCCGCCCTGTACCGGGGGAAGACACAGGGGCGGAATCGGGTGGAGTGGGCAGGGGGAGTAGAGCGGTCAGTGCAGATGTACGGGCTATAACGGCTGGCCAAAAGCGGTCACGGCATTTCCTCATAAAATAGAGGCATTTTGGGCGGGTTAGGTAAGAACGGCATGGTTGTATCGAGTGCCCGATCTCGAGTTCGCATTTGTATTCAAATGTTAGAAATTCGGCTCACAGTGCTAGAAACCACAATCTACGGGCCTGCGTAAGCAGTTTCTGCATTGATCATCAAAGTGGCATGGGGCCTGGGAAGGAATATAATGGCGGCCCTTTGTCACTTCGGATCCATTGTGGACACATCAAGCCCCAGCGGTTGTAGACGCTCTTCTGAAACGAAAAATGATGAGGTGATGCGGTGATCGAGCCGACCCTCACTCTCCTGTTCGGTACCCTCGTTATCCTGGCGATCATTGCGGCAAACGGCTATTTCGTCGCCCAGGAATTCGCCTACATGGCCGTCGACCGTACGCGGCTTGCCGTACTGGCTGCCGACGGTGATGCCTCCGCCAAGCGCGCGCTTGAAGTGACCAAACGAACCAGCTTTATGCTGTCGGGTGCCCAGCTGGGCATCACTGTGACAGGTCTGCTGGTCGGTGTCGTGGCAGAGCCGTTGGTTGGACAGTCGCTCGGTGTCTTGCTGGGCGGGGTCGGCATTCCGTCCGAGGTCGGCGTAACCGTCGGTACGCTGCTTGCCTTGGTGGTCGCCACGATTATCCAGATGATTTTTGGCGAGCTCTATCCGAAGAACCTGGCAATCGCCAATGCCGATCCTCTGGCCAGAGGTCTTGCGCGCTCGACCCTGATTTACCTGACGGTATTCGGTTGGTTGATCGGCTTCTTCGACAAGTCGGCCAACATTTTCCTGCGCATGCTGCGCATCGAACCCGTCCACGATCTGGACGTAAGTGTCTCGGCCGACGATCTACCGCACATCATCTCTGACTCGCGTGACAGTGGAGATCTTCCCGTAGAGCTCTCGCTGATGCTGGATCGTATTCTCGACTTCCCTCAGCAAGACGTTGAGCACGCCATGATTCCGCGGTCGCAGGTTGACTGGCTCACGCCTGAGACGACGTTGGTCAAACTGCGCGAACTCATGGCCAGTGGTCATACCCGTTACCCCGTCATCCACGAGGACACCCCTGTCGGCGTCGTTCACCTCACGGATGTCCTGTTGCGACTATTAGCAGGGGATACTGAAGACACTGTTGAGTCGGTGATGAGACCGGCCACGGTTATGCCTACCCTCATGGCGCTACCGGATGCCCTTGCTGAATTGATTCAGACCAACAACCAACTGGCCTGCGTCATCGATGAATACGGCAGCTTCGTAGGTGTGCTGACTCTTGAGGACCTCGCTGAAGAAATCGTCGGCGAGATTACCGATGAGCATGATGAAGAGAGCGCCGATCCGCTCATGCCTGGCGGTGACGGCATCTGGATCATGGATGGCGACGTGCACCTGGACGAGGTCGAGCGTGCGCTCGGCTATGACCTGCCTTGCGAGGACGTCGAAACCATCGCGGGCCTATTGATCGCGGAGCTGGGGGCTTTGCCCGCCGAAGGCGATACCGTGACGATAACCTTGCCTGAGGATCCCTCGGAGCTGGTCTCCGATCTGCCCGTGGAGCGTCGGCTAGTGATCGAGGTGCTGCGGGTTGAGCGCTATGTGCCGACCCAGGTGCGTGTCACGCTTGTCGAGACGATTAAGCAGGAGGAAGCGCAATGAATGATCCTCTGATCGTCACGTTGGTGACCATTGCCCTCATCGTGCTCAGCGCAATCTTCGTCATCATCGAGTTCGCACTGCTCGGTGCCCGTCGTCACCGTCTCGAGGAACTGGCTCCGACCAGCAGTTCGGCCCGCGCCGCGTTGCGTGGCATGAACGACCTGACCCTGATGCTGGCAGGCGCTCAGCTCGGCATCACGTTCTGTACCTTCGCACTGGGCGCCGTGACCAAGCCGGCGGTCGACAACTGGCTGAGCCCGCTGCTGATCGCCTGGGGTGTGCCCGAGTGGGCGGCGGGTGGTGCGTCCTTCGCGCTCGCGCTCTTCGTGGTGACCTTCCTGCACTTGGTCGTTGGCGAGATGGCACCGAAATCCTGGGCGATTGCGCACCCGGAACGTTCGGCACTTGCCGTGGGGCTGATATCGCGCGCGTACATCTGGCCATTGCGACCACTGATGAGGTGGGTCAATCGGATTGCGAACCGCCTGGTCAAGGCGTCCGGTGTCGAGCCTGTCGAAAGCGCTGCGGTGGGTGGGCAGGACATCGCCACCATTCGCAAGCTCGTCGAGCACTCTGCTGAGGTTGGAACGCTCCAGCCTGCTCTTCAGCAGCAGATCTCCAGTCTTATTGATCTTGGCACCTTGCCGATCGAGGAGCTGGTAACGAGTAACGCTGTCCCTGTGCATGTCACGTTTGATGCGTCCGTAGAGGATGTACGTGCCATCGCTGCTCAATCAGGCCATCTGCGGATCCTGATACTCGGCGCCAGCGACAAGCTGCCTTTGGTCGTTCACCTGCGTGACACTCTGCTTGAACCGAATACGCGACCTGCGCGGGAAATCGCCCGCCAGGTATTCGTTCTGGACGCGAAAACGCCGGTCTACGAATCCCTGGCGCTCATGCGTAAGTCGAGCGTTCAGCTTGCGGTGGTCATGCAAGACGGGCAGTTGAAAGGTGTGGTAACGCTCGCCGACATACTGGCGCGCATACTGCCGCTTGCGACCGCTTCCTAGCCGACTCTCCCGTCAGCCCCGGACCAAGTTACTCCGGGGCTGACGGGATCGGGCTCGCGTTGACAGGCTGCCCGTGGCTAACCGACCTGTAGCCTGTTCCAGATGCGTGAGATGGATCTGCGATTCTGATGATAGAAACCCTGGTCGTGCAGGTAGCAACGGGCTTCGGTCTCGGCCAGTTGCCGTTCATGCCCGGAACCTTCGGCTCGTTGCTTGGTTTGCCTCTGGTCTGGTGGCTGCTGGGTCATCCACCGAGGCGGCAGGCTCTCATCGCGGTGATCCTGCTGGTTGTAGCTGTACCGCTCTGCCACTGGGCTTCGCTGTGGCTGGGGGGCGGGGATATTCCACAGATCGTTGCAGACGAGTACCTGGTGTTTCCGGTCTCGGTGATCGGGCTCGCTTCAATGCGCCGTCCCTGGGTGCTCCTGACAGCGTTCGTGCTATTTCGCTTGTTCGATGCCCTCAAGCTGCCGCCGCTGAATTTTCTCGAGGCAGTCGGTGGTGGGCTGGGTATCGTCCTGGACGACCTTATGGCGGCCGTTTACAGCTGGATTGTGATCGCGGTTGCTATTCGTTTATGGCGTTGGTTCTGTAAAAAACAGGCCATATGAGCTCAAAGAGAGCCTATCGAATCCGCCCATATCGTTAACACCATGACCTCTTCTCGCCGATAGCCGACCCTCTCTATCTGCTAGTCGAGGTCGGCTATTTGCGATTGATTCATCGGTCTAGGCCGGTCCTGTTTGCCTAAAGCAAGTGACTGTCTGGCTGACGAAGCGCCCGATAGTGGCGGCGAGCGTGACACCTGATGGCGCGACTCGCTGACAGGTCATATGAATATTCTTATTCGGTATTTAAAGTAATTTTCTTATACCTATAAAGTCACCTCCCATGCGTACCTGCCGACCAATCGGCGCGCCGCACTGAACACATGGCCGAACCCTCGGCCGGTCAAAGTGACGCGCCGATTGGCGCCTATGCATGGAGTTATCTATGTCGGCAGTAGCCTATACCACCACCGCGGCGTCGGCACAGTCATTCGAGGTTCGCCCCTTCGATGCGCCCGTTGGCGCCGAGATCATCGGTCTGGATCTGACCCGGCCGCTCAGCGATGAAGACTTCGCTCGTGTCCATCGCGCTCACCTCGATCACACCTTGCTGGTGTTCCGTGACCAGCGCATCACGCCCGAGCAGCAGATCGCCTTCAGCCGCCGTTTCGGCCCGCTGCAGATCCACGTGCTCAAGCAGTTTCTGCTGGCCGATCACCCGGAGATTTTCATCATCTCCAACATCGTCGAGAACGGTCAGCCCATCGGCCTGGGCGATGCCGGTAAGTTTTGGCATTCGGATCTCTCCTACAAGGAATTCCCCAGCCTGGGTTCCATGCTGCTGGCTCAGGAGCTACCGGAGGAGGGCGGCGATACGCTGTTCGCCAGCCAGCAACTGGCCTATGAGACCCTGCCAGCGGAGCTGCGCCAGGTGATCGAAGGCAAACGTGCCGCGCATTCCTACACAGCGCGCTATGCCGATGAAGTGTTCGCCGGCATTCGTCGCCCGACGCTGACCGAGGCGCAACTGGCCGAGGTCAAGTCGGTCGTTCACCCGGTGGTGCGTACCCACCCGGAAACCGGGCGCAAGGGCCTGTTCGTCAACGAGAACTTCACCACGCACATCCTCGATATTCCCGAGGACGAGAGCCGGCAGATCCTCGCCGAGCTCTATGCCCACAGCGCCAGACCCGAGTTCATCTACCGCCACCAGTGGCAACCCCACGACATGGTGTTCTGGGACAACCGCGCGCTGATTCACCTGGCCACCGGTTGCCCGAGCCACCTGCGCCGGCGCATGCACCGCACGACGATCCAGGGCGACGTGCCGTTCTGATTGACCGCAACACCCTAATTCCCTTTTCGCTTTCATCTGTTGTGGTCAACGAAAACTGGACACTGGTTTAGGTTTATCCGGCCAGTGATTCGGTTTCCGCTGGCGTTCTGTATCCGTTGTAGCTGTGTGGTCGTTGATGGTTGTAGTAATCCGTCAGGTAGCGCAGCACATCAGCCTCAGCTTGCCCTTGGCTGGCATAGCCATGCTCCGGCATCCATTCCGTTTTCAGGCTTCTGAAAAAGCGCTCCATCGGCGCGTTGTCCCAGCAGTTACCGCGGCGGCTCATGCTCTGCTTGATACGGTAGCGCCAGAGCATCTGGCGGAACTCAATGCTGGTGTAATGGCTGCCTTGGTCAGAGTGAAACATCAGTTGCTGCGGGCAACTACGGGACTCAAAAGCCACGCGCAAAGCGCGCGTCGTAAGTTGCGAGTCAGGTCGATTGGACAGTGCCCAACCGACGATGCGGCGCGCATACAGATCCATCACCGCCGCCAGGTAGATCCAGCGATTACCCGCCCAGATGTAGGTCACGTCACCGCACCACACTTGGTTGGGGCCGCTCACTGTGAACTGCCGATCCAGCTCATTCGCCGCGATAGCATTTTCACAACCAGCTCGCCGATAACGATGCTTGCGCGATTGCGAACTGAACAGCCGAGCCTCTTTCATCAGGCGTCCGGCAAGGAAACGACCCACAGCGACACCCTGTATCCGCAGCGCCGCTGACAATGTTCTTGCCCCAGCTGAGCCTCGACTTTGTAGGTGAAGCTCAGTGGCCAGCTGACGCAATGCAATCCGCCGATGATCTATCCGGCGGCGTCGCTTGCAGGCGTCGTAGACACTGCTGCGATGTACGCCAAATACGCGGCACAGCTCGGCTCGTGGATACCGCTCGCCCAATACCTCGATCAGGCTTATTGATCGAGGGAGTCCGACATTAAGAGAGCGGTAGCCTTTTTTAGGATTTCTTTCTCCCGCTCCAAGCGCCGAACCTGGGCCTCAAGGTCTTGTATGCGTTTCTGCTCGGGAGTCATGGCCTTGCTGCGCGGCGGGGTTGTGCCACCACGCTCGCTGCGCAGTTGCTCTACCCATCGACGTAATGCGGTCGGGCCTACACCCATCGACTTGCAGGCTTCGGGAATGGAGTACCCCTGATCCAAAACCAGGCCGGCTGCTTCAAGTTTGAAATCTGTACTGAATGATCTTCTGGTCACGCAAACACCTCATGGCTGGGCGAAGCTTAACGCCCTATCGGGGTGTCCAGAATCATTGAGCCACAACACATCCGAATGGAGTCACACCATGTCTCTAGGCAAACGCTTTCCCTTCATTCCGCGTTTTGGCCGGCTGGCCAGCGGTATCGGTCTTTCCCTGAGCCTGTTGGCCGGCTCGCTGGCGGCGCCTCAGGCGGCGCAGGCCGAGGGGCAAATTCGCATCGCCGAGCAGTTCGGCATCGTCTACCTGTTGCTCAACGTGGTCCGTGACCAGCAGTTGATCGAGAAGCACGGCAAGGCCGACGGCCTGGACATCAAGGTCGACTGGCAGCAGCTCTCCGGTGGCGCGGCGATCAACGACGCGCTGCTGTCCGGCGCCATCGACATCGCCGGTGCCGGCATCGGCCCGCTGCTCACCGTCTGGGATCGCACCCACGGCAAGCAGAACGTCAAGGGCGTGGCTTCGCTGGGCAACTTCCCCTACTACCTGCTGAGCAACAACCCCAAGGTCAAGACCATCGCCGATTTCACCGAGAAGGATCGCATCGCCGTGCCGGCGGTGGGCGTCTCGGTGCAGTCGCGCTTCCTCCAGTACGCCGCCGCCAAGCAGTGGGGCGACAAGGAATTCGACCGCCTCGACAAGTACACCGTGGCCCTGCCGCACCCGGATGCCACCGCCTCGCTGCTGTCCGGCGGGACCGAGCTGACCGGGCATTTCTCCAACCCGCCGTTCCAGAACCAGGCCTTGGAGAACCCCAACGTGCACGTGGTGCTCGACACCTACAAGCTGCTCGGCCCGAACTCGCCGACCGTGCTGTATGCCACCGAGAAATTCCGCAACGACAACCCCAAGACCTACAAGGCCTTCGTCGCCGCGCTGGCCGAGGCTGCCGACTTCGCCCAGAACGACAAGGGCGCGGCAGCAGACACCTACATCCGCGTCACCGGCGCCAAGATCAGCCGCGAGGACCTGCTGAAGATCATCGACAACGAGCAGTTCCAGTTCAGCGTCACGCCGACCAACACCTACCCGCTGGCCGAGTTCCTCCAGCGCGTCGGGGCGATCAAGAACAAGCCGGCCTCCTGGCAGGACTACTTCTTCGAAGATCCCGCCATCGGTCAAGGAAGCTGAGCCCCATGAATGCCCCACTGCAAGGCCACACGGCCAGCACGCAACGCACAGGAGCCTTCGACACCCTGCTTGAGGTGGAGAAGGTCAGCCTCGAATACCGCACCCCACAGCGCGTAGTGCGCGCCACCCACGAAGTCAGCTTCGAGGTGGATCGCTCTGATCGTTTCGTGCTGCTCGGCCCTTCGGGGTGCGGCAAGTCCACCTTGCTCAAGGCCGTTGCCGGTTTCATCAAACCGGTCGGCGGCCGCATTCGCCTGGATGGCGCCGAGGTACGCGAGCCCGGCCCGGATCGCATCGTGGTGTTCCAGGAGTTCGACCAGTTGCCGCCGTGGAAGACGGTCAAGCAGAACGTCATGTTCCCGCTGCTGGCATCGCGCACCTTGGGTCGTAAGGAAGCCGAAGAGCGCGCCCTGCATTACCTGGAGAAGGTCGGCCTGGCCGTCTTCGCCGATGCCTACCCGCACACCCTGTCCGGCGGCATGAAGGCGCGCGTGGCCATCGCCCGTGCGCTGGCCATGCAGCCGAAGATCCTGCTGATGGACGAGCCCTTCGCCGCACTCGATGCGCTGACCCGACGCAAGATGCAGGAAGAGTTGCTGGAACTGTGGGAGGAGGTGCGCTTCACCTTGCTGTTCGTCACCCACTCGATCGAGGAGGCGCTGATCGTCGGCAACCGCATCCTGCTGCTGTCACCGCACCCGGGGCGCGTGCGGGCGGAGGTGGGTAGTCACCAGTTCGACCTGCACAGCCTGGGCGGCGCGGCGTTCCAGCAGACCGCGCAGCGCATTCATCGCCTGTTGTTCGACGAGGACAGCGAGGAGGGCGCGTGCGCCGCTGCCGAGCTGGGTTTCCACGACATCCGCATCGCCTACTGAGGAGAGCGCAACCATGAGTCTTTCCCCCGCACGGCGTGAGGAATACGAAATACCGCTGCAACCCTTGCCGGATCTCAAGCTGGAGCGCGAGCTGCCCCTGGCGCAGCGCCTGTGGCAACAGGGCTGGCTGCGCAAGACCCTGATCCTGCTGGCCCTGGCGCTGATCTGGGAGCTGGCGGCGCGTTATCAGGGCAATGACCTGCTGCTGCCCAGCTTCCTGCAGACGGCCAAGGCCTTCGTCGAAGGCATCGGCACTGGCGAGCTGCTGGAGAAGGTGGCGATCTCGCTGTCGGTGCTGATCAAGGGCTATCTGCTCGGCATCGGCCTGGCCTTCCTGCTCACCACCCTGGCGGTGTCGACGCAGCTAGGGCGCGATCTGCTGTCGACCCTGACTTCGATGTTCAACCCGCTGCCGGCCATCGCGCTGCTGCCGCTGTCGCTGCTGTGGTTCGGTTTGGGCGAGAACAGCCTGATCTTCGTGCTGGTGCATTCGGTGCTGTGGGCGCTGGCGCTCAACACCTATGCCGGTTTCCTCGGCGTCTCCGAGACCCAGCGTATGGCCGGGCGCAACTATGGCCTCAAGGGCCTGCGCTTCGTGCTGTTCCTCCTGATCCCGGCGGCGCTGCCGTCGATCCTGGCGGGCCTGAAGATCGGCTGGGCCTTCGCCTGGCGCACCCTGATCGCCGCCGAGCTGGTGTTCGGCGCCTCCAGCGGCAAGGGCGGCCTGGGCTGGTACATCTTCCAGAACCGCAACGAGCTGTACACCGACAAGGTCTTCGCCGGCCTGGCGGCGGTGATTCTGATCGGCCTGCTGGTGGAGAACCTGGTGTTCGCCACGGTGGAGCGGGTGACGGTCAAGCGTTGGGGGATGCAGCGTTGAGCCCTACGCCGCAAACCGTAGGGTGGGCTTTAGCCCACCAATTGGAGGCATTGTTGGTGGGCTGAAGCCCACCCTACAAACCAGCGGATCGCCGCCCGGCCTACCCACGGCATCCAGGGTAACCAGGTGACACAAGCAATTTCACTGAATCACATAACGAGAAACGACCATGACAAACACGTTCACATTCGGCCGACTGGCCGCCGCGCTGGGCCTGCTCGGCGCATTGGCAACTCCGCTGGCCGCGCAGGCCGAAGGCACGATCAGCATCGCCCAGCAGTTCGGCATCGGTTACCTGGTGCTGCACGTGGTCAAGGACCAGCAACTGATCGAGAAGCATGCCAAGGCCCAGGGCCTGGACAAGATCGAAGTCGAATGGCGCACCATTTCCGGCGCCACCGCGATGAACGAGGCGCTGCTGGCCGGCGCCATCGACGTGGTATCGGCGGGTGTGCCGCCGATGCTCACCGTGTGGGATCGCACCCATGGTCGGCAGAACGTCAAGGCGGTCGCCTCGCTCGGCTCGCTGCCCAACTACCTGTTGAGCAACCGTGAAGAGGTGAAGACGCTGGACGATCTGTCCGAGAAGGATCGCATCGCCGTGCCGGCCGCCGGCGTCGGCTTCCAGTCGCGCACCCTGCAGATCGAGGCCGCCAAGCGCTATGGTAAGGATGACTTCCAGCGCTTCGACAATATCTCCGTCAGCCTGCCGCACCCGGATGCCACCGCGGCGCTGATCAAGGGCGGTTCGGAAATCACCGCGCATTTCTCCAGCCCGCCGTTCCAGTATCAGGCGCTGGAGAACCCCAAGGTGCACAAGCTGATCAGCAGCTACGACATTCTCGGCGGCCAGGCCACGTTCAACGTGCTCTATGCCACCGAGAAATTCCACGACGAAAACCCCAAGACCTACAAGGCCTTCTACGACGCGCTGGTGGAAGCCGAGCAGATCATCAAGGCAGACAAGGCCGCAGCGGCAGAAACCTACATCCGCGTGGAGAACTCCAAGCTTCCGCTGGACTTCGTGAAGAAGATCATCGAGGACCCGGAAAACGACTTCACCATCTCGCCGCAGCGCACTTTCATCTATGCCGAGCAGCTGCATGAGCTGGGTGTGCTGAAGAACAAGGCGGCGTCCTGGAAGGACTACTTCTTCGAAGAGGCCTACGTCCATCCGGGTAGCTGATCACCGCCGCTGTTCGTACAAGGCTCCCATCTGGGAGCCTTGTTGTTTGTCGACGGCCTACAGGCGTGGGCGCAGCTTGAGTTCGGGCGTGGGTTTGGGTGCCCCCTTGGTCGGGTGGCTGTCCGGGTGCTGTTCGATCATCTGGGCGATCTCCCGCAGCTTGCCAAGCATGGCCTGGGCCAGGCCGGCCTGGGTGCGGTACAGACCGGTATCCGGGTCTTGCTCCAGGTCGCTGAGACCTTTGAAGGGGTAGCTGTAGCGCTTGGCATCGATGCTGAAGAAGCGCTGGTAGTCCTGCTCTGTGCCGTGCAGTTCGCGGCAGGCTCTTTCCAGGCTCTGCAGTTGTTCGGCGACGCTGGCCAGTTGCAGGCGCAGGCGAATGATCTGGTGATTATCCCAGTTCATCGGCGAGGCCTGAGCACCTGGCTGCCAGTGCTGTGGGTCGCCGAAACGCAGGACGAACTGCTGGCCGGCTTCGCGTCCGTAGCGGGTCAGTCGCTCGATGCGCTCGGTGGGCATGGTCAGGTTGAGGCCGCCTTCTTCGCGGGTCAGCTGGATCAGGCCGATACGGTCGCGAAAGCCGGGCATCAGCGACAGGGTTTCGTGGTTCCAGTCCTTGGCGACGTTGCTGAGCAGGGCGAGGAAACCGCGTAGGGCTGGCAAACCCGTCTGGGGAAAGCGGCGCCAGTAGGCTAGCCGTGCATCGCCATTGTTACGTGGGAAGCGCACGCGTTGCTCGTCGGTACCATCGGTCGGTCCCAGATCGAGGCCGAAGGTGGGGCGTCTGGGCAGCGCGGCATCGAAGAAGTGGATGGGAAAGTTCGAGCTGATGCCGCCATCGGTGAACCAGCAGCGCTCCAGCTTCTTCCCGCTCTTGCGGTAGTCCACGGCGTGCAGTGGTACGGCGCTGAGCAGCAGGGGAAAGCTCAGACTCATGCGTACGGCGACGATTACCGGCAGGTCGTCGGGCAGTGGCAGGCGCAGATACCCGTCGCCGCGATCATCGCCGGGGCGCTGGTGAGCGCCCATCCAGGCCACCACGCGGTGGGGGAATAGCCGCGCGAACTCCTCCTGGCGGAAGTGGAACTGGTTGTTATCGCGTACCTGCTCGTCGTCACGAAAGGGCAGGCGGAAAGGCCGCGCCATGCTCAGGCAGGTGGTCATCACCTGCAGGTCGATGCCATGACGACGCAGGTCGCCGAAGGTCAATGGCCGCTCGCACTCGATGGCATTCGCCTGACTGGCGCAGTATTCGCGCTGACCGCTGAGCTGATCGAAGTACTGGGTCAGCCAGGTGGTCAGGGCTTCATCTGGGGCATCGTCATCAGCCTCTGGCATGCCGCTGCACAGGCCGAAACCGCTCGCTGGCAATTCACGCGATGCCACCAAGGCCAGGCGCACGATCACGGCGAGCACGCCACCCAGCGCTGCGAACAGCAAGACCCAGAGCCAGACCAGCGCGCTGGCGCTGCTGGCAGCACTCCACCACAGCGGCCCGCCTGCCAGCAGGGCGCCGACCAGGGCTGCGAGCTTGTGGCGCATGAGCATGACCTTCAGTGGCGCGAACAACCGCGTCCAGGGACTTTTCCCCTTGACCTCGAGGATGGCGATGAAGGTATCGAACAGTGCGCGGACTGCCGGGGCAGGCTTGAACAACGCCAGCAGCTTGGTGCCATGGCCATTCGCGGCGGGCACGCAGAGGTGCTGAGGCAGTCGTTCGATTGTCGCGAAGCCGGCTGGGTCGCTGCTCAACTCACCTTGCTGATAGCGCTGGCGGCCCAGTTCGGCAGCGGCCGCTGCGGCCGCGGCGATGGCACCAGCGCTGGTGCCGCCGATGCTGCGCAGGCGAAACGCCTTGGCGATTTCGGTGATGGCGAGCGGGTAGACGATGCCGCTGGTGATGCCACCTTTCATGATCAGATCGCATTCCCGGGCAAAGGCCGCCTGGCGCGAATCGCTCATCTACTGCTCCTTGTCGTCATGCCGAACGCTGGCGCGGGCATGATAACGCGGCTTTGACGGCTATATGCCAGTATTGCGAGCGATTGCCAATAATGAACGGTTGCATAGGCGTTGATCGCTAAGTTGTACGCATTTGCTCATTTCCACGGCAAATTGCCATCCCTGGCGTCACTGGCGTTATGTCAGTGCCCTTTACTGCAGGCATCAGAGAGAGCCTTGAATTTCAGGGTCTGGATGTTTCCAGCTGAGTCTATGTATTTCATCAGGTGATCCACAGGCTTGCAGGTATGGGTTTTGGGCTTTGATATGGACAGAACCTTGGCTACATCAAGTTTCAATCCATACTTGTAAGTGGTGGCCGGGCTTTCAGCGAGTGCATTGCCGCATAGAAGCAAGGCAAGGCTGGTAATTAAAATGTTTGCCAGGTTTTTTGCATGTTTGCTGATCATCTTTAAATTCCGAAAAAGCTAAATGGATGTCGAATGCCTCCAGGAGAGTTGAGCGTGGTTGCCAACTCACTCTCGGAGCAAAACGACGGAATTGTGTTCAGGTAAGTTGATCTGACAGTCTTGTATTTCAAATACTGTCAGATCAAATGGTGGCCATGAGTAGCGGCGAAGTCAGGGCTGCAGGCTTAAGCTTTTGGCACTGCAATATCGAAGGCCTGATCGTTTCCATTGGTAAAGGCGGCCCCCTGAATGTGGTAGACAGTCGGCTCTTGCGAGAAGTATTCCTCCAGGCCCTGCATGAAGGTCTGATGGTCGTCACTCGCTTCGAAACCCGGCGCATGGTCCTCAAGTGAAGCCCAACGCACGATCAGGTTGAACGTCTCGGGGCTTTCGATTCCCTGCGCGAACATATGGCCGTGGTAGCCCTTGGCGCGTTGGAGCAAGTGAACCACTTCGGCAAATGCTTGTTTGAACTGTTCGATCTGTGCACTGTGAACAGGCAGTACGGCGATTTCATAAATCATTGCGGTATTCCTCTAGAGTCATTTTGGTAGTTGAACCTATGTACTTACGGGGCGAGCGAGGGCTCGACGGCAATCGCGACTTTGCCGCGAAGACCGTTGTTGGGCGTCTCCAGCAGCGCATGGGCGCTTGAGATATCAGCGAGCGAATAGACCGCGCCAATATGGGGGCGCAACTGGCCGCGCTCGACCAATGCCTTCAGTTCATCGAGCTTGCCGCGGTTCTGGCGGGTGAAGACGAAGTGGTAACTGGCGTTCTTGCCCCAGGCCTGAATCAGGTTCTGCGGCTTGGCGATGTCCACGATCGAAACCACACGGCCGAGCTGGGCGAGTGCGTCGGGGCTACGGGTCAAGGTGTCGCCGCCGATGGTGTCGAAGATCACATCGACGCCGTGGCCATCGGTTTCCCGCAGGACGGCGTCAACGTAATCCTCTTGTTCGTAGTCGATGACCACATCGGCACCCAGACCCCGGGCAAACTCGAAGTTCGCTTCGCGCACGGTGGTGAACACCCGAGCGCCGATGGCTTTTGCCACCTGGATCGCGACATGGCCGACGCCACCCGCACCGCCGTGGATCAGAATGCTTTCCCCGACCCTCAGCGATACGCGCCCGATCAGTGCTTCCCAGACCGTCCCGCCTACCAGCGTCAGGCTTGCCGCCTCGAGATGGCTCAGCGATGCCGGCTTCTTGCCGATGATGCTTTCGGACGCAACGTGGTACTCGGCATAGCTGCCGTCGCCTTCGAAAATCTGCGTGGTGTACCAGACCTCATCGCCTGGCACGAAGCTCGTCACACCTGGGCCGACCGCTTCGACGACGCCGGAGACGTCATGCCCGGTAATGGCGGGGAGAGGCACGTAGTCGACGTAGTCACCACGACGTACCTGGTAATCCAGTGGGTTGATGGAGGTTGCGTGAACCCGCACCAACACTTGTCCTGCCTGCGGTACGGGTTTGGCCACTTCGCTCAGTTCGAACGCGTTAGGGCCGCCAAAGGATTTGAGTACTTGCGCTTTCATTGTGTGGTTCCTTGTTTCTGGAAAAAGGGATATAGAGAATTTTCGATATACTGATGCAAAAAATTACGCGCCTGTGCCTAAGGTCTCTCCATTGTCAGTCCTTGTTTCGGCTAAAAGAGATATCGGGAATAATCGATATACAAGGTTAAAAAATTACAGCTCCTTGCCTATCAGCTCGGCCAGAGCACGGATATTGGCTTCATTGCGCTTGTAGTAGGTCCACTGTCCGATCCGACGGACTTCGACCAGACCGACTCGTTGCAGCGTCGCGAGGTAGTCGGACACCGTCGACTGCGACAGACCGACACCTTCCTGAATACTGCTGACGCACACGCCCACGGTATGAACGTCCCCTTCATCCTGGGGAGGAAAGTTCTTCACCGGATCCTTCAACCCCTTGAGGATTCCAAGGCGGGTGGGATTCGAGAGGGCTTTGAATACATTGATCAGGTCCATGGGCGGCGATAATATCGACATTTACCGATATGTCAATGCGTGAATCAACCGTCTGTCGGGCGCCCGGTTCGAGGGCATTGTCCGGAGTGTCAGCAAGTCTTGGTAGCACACCTCAAATCTCTGGCTTGCGTGAGGCGTTCAAGCTGTTGCGACATAACTCAGCCGCTAGGCACCGTCTCTAACAGTTCGGCGCTTGAACAGGTAGTGGTATGCCCGGGCCGCTTGGCGAATAATCTGCGCCTCGTCGTACCCAGCCAGCAGAGATCGTCATGAGCGCCACGCTACCGCCCCTCGTTCTGTCCATTCAGTCGCATGTCGCCTGGGGCCATGTCGGCAATGCTGCTGCGGTTTTTCCGTTGCAGCGGTTGGGCTTCGAGGTGCTGCCGCTTCACACCGTACAGTTCTCCAACCACACCGGTTACGGCCAGTTTCGCGGCCAGGTGTTCGCTGCCGAGCATGTACGCGAGGTGCTGTTGGGGCTGCGTGAGCGTGGGGTGCTGCCGCGCCTGGCGGCGGTGCTGTCCGGTTACCTGGGCGATGCCGATACGGGGCGGGTGATTCTTGAGGCGGTGGGCGAGATTCGTCAGCACAACCCGTCAGTGCGTTACCTGTGCGACCCGGTGATGGGCGACGTCGGGCGCGGCGTGTTCGTCAACCCGGCGATTCCCGATTTTCTCCGTGATCAGGCGATTCCCTTCGCCAATATCATCACGCCCAACCAGTTCGAGTTCGAACTGCTCACGGGCTCTAAACCGGCCAATTTGCAGGAGGCGGTGAAAGTCGCCCGGCAGTTGCGTGGTCGAGGCCCTGACGTGGTGATCGTCACCAGCCTGGCGACGCCGGATATCCCTGAAAGCGAATTGGGCACGCTGGCGGTGAACGGCGAGGGCGCCTGGCTGGTGAGCACCCCGCGCCTGGCGCTGCATCCATTGCCCAATGGCATGGGCGATGTGTTCTCGGCCACGTTGTTGGGCCGGTTGCTGGCCGGGCAGGCGTTGCCGCAGGCTCTGGAGCTGGCCACGGCAACGCTATACGCCTTGGTCGAGCAGACTGCGGACGGCGCGCGCGACCTGCCGTTGGTCGCCGCGCAGGAGCAGATCGTGATGCCGGGCAAGCGCTTCGTGGCCCGCCAGCTTTCCATGGGTTAAGGCTGAAGCCTACTGACCCCCGCAATCACCGGCGTGCCGCTCATTGGATCGCGCAGCAGCGTGCAGCGTACGCCGTACAGGCGTTCGACCAGCGCCGAGGTGACGATCTCGTTGGGGCGGCCGCTGGCGACGATCCGGCCCTGGTGCATGGCGATCAGGTGGTCGGCGTAGCGGCAGGCGCTGGAGAGATCGTGCACCACCATGACGATGGTCTTGCCGGCGGCGGCCAGTTGGCGGATCAGTTCGAAGACTTCGATCTGATGGCCCAGATCCAGTGCCGAGGTGGGTTCGTCGAGTAGCAGCAGAGGCGTGGCCTGGGCGATGGCCATGGCGATCCAGGCGCGCTGGCGCTGGCCGCCGGACATCGACTCCAGTGGTCGGTCAGCCAATTCGATCAGATCGGCCGCCGCCAGAGCGGCGTCGACGATGGCCTGGTCTTCCTCGCTCCACTGGCGCAGCAGGCTCTGGTGCGGTTGGCGGCCGAAGCGGATCAGTTCGCTGACCGTCAGGCCATCGGGAGCTGAGGCGTCCTGGGGCAGCAGGGCGAGCCGGCGCGCCACTTCACGCGACGGCAGGCTGCCAATGGCCTTGCCGTCGAGCAGTACGCTGCCGGAGATGGGCTTGTGCAGGCGAGCGAGACCGGCCAGCAGGGTGGATTTGCCGCAGCCGTTGGGGCCGACGATGGCGCTGACCTGGCCACTGGGCATCAGCAGGTTGAGGTCTTCGATGATGCGGGTCTGGGCGTAGCCCAGGCTCAGGTTGCGGGCTTCGAGGCGCACGTCGGACTGGCGCGCGTCGCCGAGCAGTGAGGAAAGCAGGGTCATGTCGAACTCCGTGGGGCCTGACGCAGCAGAATCCACAGCAGGTAGGGGCCGCCGACCACGGCGGCGATGATGCCGACCGGGATTTCGATGGGCGCCAGCAGGGTACGGCCGAGCCAGTCGGCGAGGATCATCATCAGCGCGCCGGACAGCGCCGCGTTGAGCACCGGCACGCCGTGTCGGTTGCCCAGGTGGCGGGCCATTTCCGGTGCCGCCAGGGCGATCAGACCGACCGGGCCGACCACGGCAACGGCCAGCGCCGTGAGCCAGACGCACAGCGCCAGGGTGAGCAGGCGCATGCGTTGCAGGCGCACACCGAGGCCGATGGCGACGTTGTCGGAAAAGCGCATCAGGCTCAGGGCATTGACCAGCAGCTTGGCCAGCGGCAGGCCCACGGCCAGGCCGATGCCGAGCAGCAGCACCGAGTCGGCCGGGCGCGCATTGAGGCTGCCGACCGTCCAGGGGTAGGCGGCGTTGGCGGCGTCCATGTCGCTGCGTGCCAGCATCAGGTTGGTCAGCGCCCCGAACAACGCGCCGATGGCAATGCCAACGACGATGAAGCGATAGCCGCGCGCGCCTCCGCCGGCAGCCAGGGCGAACGTCAGCACCGCTGCGGTGGCGGCGCCACTCAGCGCCAGGGCCGACGGCGCCAGGCTGGTGGGTACGGCGACGATGGAGGCGACGGCGAAGGCGGTGGCGCCGTTGTCGATACCGATCACCCCAGGCGTAGCCAGGCGGTTGCGCGCCAGGGTCTGCAGCAGGCAGCCGGCAGCACCGAGGGCGGCGCCGCTGAGCAGGCCGGCGATCAGCCGCGGCAGGCGCAGCTCCTGAATCAGGAACACCTGCAACGCCTCGCCCTGGCCGAAGGCGGCCTGCAGGGCTTTGCTGGGCGTCAGGGTGTCGTCGCCTGCCGCCAGTATCCAGGTGGCGACAGCGACCAGCAGCAGACTGAGGAACAATGCGACGATCATGCTGCGCCGGTGCAGCAGCAGGCTGTAACCACCCAGGCGCAGCAGATAATGGCCGGCCGGGGCGAGCAGGGGGCGTGAGGAAGAAATGTTCATGTCACAGGGTCGGCAGGCGGTGGTTGCGCACCACGGCAATCAGGATCGGCGCGCCGACGAAGGCAGTCACCACGCCCACCGGCAGTTCGTAGGGGCGCACCAGCAGGCGCGAGATGACGTCGGCCAGCAGCAGGACGCAGGGGCCGAGCAGCATGCTCAGGCCCAGGGTGCGGCGGATATCGGAGCCCACCAGGCGGCGAGCGATATAGGGCACGATCAGGCCGATAAAGGCGATTGGGCCGGCGGCAGCCGTGGCAGTGCCGACCAGTATCGCCACGGCCAGCAGGGTGCCCAGGCGCGTCAATTGCGGATGGTGACCAAGGCCGCTGGCGACGCGCTCGCCCAGCGCCAGGGCGGCCAGCGGACGCACCACCAGCAGCGCCATCAACAGTCCGCCGAGCAGCCCCGGCAGGCTCCAGTCGAGCGTGTCCAGTGGGCGGCCCGCCAGGGCACCGATGACCCAGAAGCGCATTTCATCGGCGGTGCGCTGATCCCATAACAACAGCAGGCTACTGAGCGCGCCGAGTATGCCGGAGAAAGCTGCGCCGGCCAGCACCAGGCGCACGGGGTCGTCACCGACGCCACGCATACGCGTGACCAGCAGCACCAGCACGCAACCCACCAGCGCACCCAGCATGGCGACGCCCAGATGCATGCTGGCAGCCGAGGCGCCCAGGTTGATCGCCAGCACCACGGCGAACGAGGCTCCAGCGCTGACCCCGAGCAGCCCAGGTTCGGCCAGCGGATTGCGCGTCACCGCTTGCAGCAGCACACCGGCCGCGCCCAGGGCGAGGCCGACCAACAGGGCCAGTTCGGTACGTACCCAACGCAGTTCGAAGACGATGAAACGGGCATCGTCATCGCTGCCACCGAGCAGGGCTTGCAGGCTGGGCAGGATGCCGATGTCACCCGCGCCCAACAGCAGGCTGGCGACGCACAAAAGCAACAGGCACAGAGCCGCATAGCTCAGCGCCTGAGGGACGGAAAGGCGTGCTGCGAGCATCAGTCGAGCAGGGCCTTCTCCACGTCATCGAGTACCCGCTGAGCCGCCAGGTAGCCGGAGCTGCTGCTCCAGATCTGGCCGTCGACGGTCACCACATGACCGTCGGCGACGGCTGACAGACGGGTGAAGGCAGGCTGCTTGCGCGCGTCTTCCAGGGCCTTGCGACCATCCGGATTGAGCGTGGCGAGGAAGATCCAGTCGGCGTTGATGCGTGACAGGTTCTCCAGGCTCAGCACGTCGCTGTGCGGCTTCTGCGCCTGGGCTGCGGCCAGTTCGTTGGCACGCAGGCCGAGGTCTTTCAGCAGTTGGCCAACGAACAGGTGGCTGGACATGATCACCGGCCCCTGCGGGTTCCAGCGCACTACGCTGACTGCCTGGCCCTGCGGCAGACGCTGGCGCAGTTCGGCGCTGCGTTTCTCGATCTCGGCAAGGCGTTGCTGGCCTTCTTCCTGTTTGCCGAGGGCCTGGGCATAGGTCATGTAGGTCTCGCGCCAGTCCTGGAAGGAATTGCCGGCGGGTACCACGGTGGGCGCCATCAGGCTCAGTTTGGCGTACAGGTCGCGTGACAGATCGCTGGAGGCCAGTACCAGGTCCGGTCGCAGGCGCAGGATGGCTTCCAGGTTGGGTTCACGCACGCTGCCCACCAGGGTGATCTTGCCTGCCGTGGTCTTGAGATAGTCCGGCACGTCGTCGCCGCCGCGACTGGCCAGGGTACCGACCGGTTGCACGCCGAGCGACAGCGCCGCATCCAGGGCGCTGTCGCCCAGTGCCACCACGCGCTGCACAGTGCCGCTGATTGTCACTGGACCGTAGGCGCTGTCCAGCGTGCGTTCGCTGGCATGCAGGGGCAGGGCGAGCAGCAGCGACGTGGTAATCGTCGCCGCTGTGCGTTGCAGTTGAGAGCAGATAGACATGCTGGACTCCGGGGCGAAACGAGCAGCGGCAAGCGCTGCTTCAGGCAGGATCGAAAGCAAGCTATCTTTTACTAGGCGAGTTAATGAAAATCCATCGCATTTACGAAGTGTTTACAGGATGCAGGCGCTGAATGAGCCGGCGGTGCCCGAGCCTTGTTATGAGGCTCGGGCCTGCTGCCGTGCTCAGTGCTTCAGCTTGGTGAGCCAGGCGCCTAGCATGATGGTGCCCGCTTGCTCGAGGGCGCTGGCATGACGCTTGGCGTCGTGACGCAGGGTGACGGGATCGATGCCCGAGCTGGCCAGTTCGCTGGCATGGCCCAGCAGCCAATGCTCGAAGCGGTCGCCGCGCACTTCCGGGTGAAATTGCAGACCCAGCACGTTCTGCCCGCGAGCGAAGGCCTGCTGGCGGCATAGCGGGGTCGAGGCGAGCAGGGTGCAGCCTTCCGGCAGGTCGAAGGTGTCGCCATGCCAATGCAGCACGGCGATATCGCGCAGGGCGGCAAGTGGCTGATAGTCGGAGGCTGCCAGCTCCAGGGGCGACCAGCCGATTTCCTTGGCTGGCCCTGGATAGACGCTGGAGCCCAGTGCTGCTGCCATCAGCTGCGCACCGAGGCAGATGCCCAGCGTCGGCTTATCGGCTGCCAGGCGTACGCGCAGCAGTTCCAGTTCAGCGCAGAGGAGCGGGTAGCGGTCGTGGTCATAGACGCCGATAGGGCCGCCAAGCACCACCAGCAGGTCGGCTGCGAGCGGGTCGAGTTGGCTGAGGTCACGTTCCGCAGCGTCGATGTACTCGATCTGGTAGCTGGCAGCGCGCAGCGGTGCCTCGAAGCTACCGAGATCCTCGAAACCGACGTGGTGGATGGCTTGCAGGGTGCGTTGGGTCATGCGCAATGTCCGTCAATAAAGCAGGGGGGAGCGCCCCCTGGCCTGGAGAATATGTTCGAAGTCCTTTAGCGCGGCGGCAGCGGTGGCGAGGGGTTCAGCGCCGCCGCCGATGGCGATCGTCTCGCCCATGGCGTCGCTGCTGATGCGGATCGCCTTGTTTTTCCCGTTCACCTGAGCGAAGGGATCGGACAGCGGATAGGTCTTGATCCCGACGCTGGCGCGGATCGCGCCGTCCCTGTAGCTGAGGTTGCCGACCAGACGGGGAACCAGGCCCTGTGCTCGCCAGGCTTCGATACGTTGCGCGGTGATCGAATGGATGCCATCGACCTCGACGTCAGCCATGGTCAGCTCGGCGCCAAGGCCGAAGTTGGCCAGTAGCAGGAGCTTGCAGCCGGTGTCCCAACCTTCGGTGTCGTTGCGTGTATCCGCTTCGGCGAAGCCGCCGGCCTGCGCCTCACGCAGTGCAGCGTCGAAACCGAGCCCCTGGGTGCGCATGGCATCGAGCAGGTAGTTGGTGGTGGCATTGAGAATGCCCTCGATGCTGAGCACCTTGCAGCCGGCCAGGCTGTACTCGAGCAGGTCGAGCGTGGGCAGGGCGGCGGCCGCTGCGCCACTGAGTTTCAGCTGCGCTCCGGAGGCGCGCGCCAGTTCGCGCAGGCGCGGCCCGCTGTGCACCAGCGCGCCCTTGGAGATGACGACGCAGTCGCGCCCGGCGGACAGCGCCGCACAGAGGTAGTCCAGGCCTGGCCCGCCGCTGCGAAAATCGCTGGGGCCGGCCTCGATCAGCACCTCGGCACCGCTCGCTGCGACGAAATCCGGGCCGGACAGCCCAGGCTGCAGGTCGTCCAGCTGGTTGGCCTGCAGGCCATTGGCATCAGTCAGGCCGGCGCGTGAGCCACATACGGCAACCAGTCGCACGTCCACGCCATAAACCTGGCGATAGTGGTCGCGACGTTGCAACAGCAGGTTGGCGGTGGCGCGGCCAACACCGCCGAAACCGGCGATTGCAACCTTGAGCGTTTGCATGGGGCGTTCCTTTCGCTGTCAGCGGGCGAACAGGTTGTTTATGTCGGCGAAGGCCTTCATTTCGACGGCGTTGCCGCTCGGGTCCTTGAAGAACATCGTCGCCTGTTCGCCCGGCTCGCCCTTGAAGCGGATATAGGGCTTGATGATGAACTCGACACCGGCGGCGGTGAGTTTATCGGCAGCGACCTGCCAGTCGTGCATCGGCAGGACGACGCCGAAGTGGCGCACCGGCACGCCGTGGCCATCGACCGCGTTGGCCGGTACCGCGCCTGCTTCGTCAGGTGCCAGGTGGGCGACGATCTGGTGGCCGTAGAAATTGAAGTCGATCCACTCTGACGAGCTGCGACCTTCGCTGCAACCGAGCAGGTTGCCGTAGAAATTGCGGGCGGCGGCCAGGTCGTCAACCGGAAAGGCCAGGTGGAACGGGCATAGTGCGGCCATCGGGGTTCCCTCGTTGGTGAGTGGAATCATCCTATTCGGCGACAAGCCTCTTAAAAAACTATATGTTCTGATCATGAGCAAAACAGAATCTTATCAATCGACATGATCATCGAACTGCGCACGCTGATAGCGGTGGCTCGCTATGGCACCTTCAGCGCCGCTGGTGAGCGTATCGGCCTGACCCAGGCGGCCGTCAGTGGCCATATGCGCCGCCTGGAAGAAAGCCTAGGTTTCGCCCTGTTCGATCGCACCGGTCGCTCGGCCACGCTGAATGCTGCAGGGCTGCGTACGTTGGCGCGTGCCGAGGCGCTGGTTGCCGGTTTCGATGCCTTGGGCGAGCCGACTCAAGACGAGGAATGGGCCAAACCGCTGGAGATCGGCGCGATCGCCTCGGTGCACGCGACCATCCTCACGCGCGCGCTGGTGCCGTTCCGTCAGCGCTTTGCCAACTGCCGGGTGAATCTGTCGCCTGGCGTTTCCCTGCAGTTGATGGATCGAGTCGAAGCGGGGGAGCTCGACCTGGCGATCCTCATTCGTCCGGCGTTCGAGCCGCCGCGGGAACTGGAGTGGGCGCCGCTGGCATGCGAGAACTACGTGCTGCTTGCCGCCAGCAACGTGGCTGGCGATGACTGGCTGTCGGTGATTCGCGAGCAGCCCTTTATCCGCTATAGCCGCTCGTCCTTCGGTGGTCGCCAGGTGGAGCGCTTTTTACGCGACCACTCTTTAACGTTGCAGGAGTGGATCGAGGTCGACGATATCCAGGCGATGCTGTCGATGGTCGAGAGCGGCCTTGGCGTGGCCGTGGTGCCGTTGACGGAAACCATCCTGCCGCTGCCGGTGAGCGTTCGCGCCATCAGGCTCGGCCCGACGCCGATCCATCGCGAGATCGGTGCGTTGTATCCCAAGGTCAGCCGCTCGGTGGCCGTGGCGGGTTTTATCGAGTGTTTGCAGAGCGCTGGCGTGGCTCGCTAGAGGGCTGATGCCTGCATTTTCATCTTTGCTTTGAAACTCCTAGCGGCTTTGCCTGCTTTTTTCATGCACAGGCATGTTGCAGACTGGCGTCCATTTCGCGTCATCTACCGATCAGGAGAGTGTTCATGAGCCCCGTTTCTTTCGCGCGTCAGCGTTACACCACCAAGGCTTACGATGCCAGCCGCCAGGTGGATCAGGCGATCATCGACGAGTTGCTGGAGTTGCTGCGCCTGTCGCCGTCGTCGGTCAATTCGCAGCCCTGGCATTTCGTCGTGGCGAGCACTGCCGAAGGCAAGGCGCGCCTGGCCAAGGGCGCTCAGGGTGGCTTCGCCTACAACCAGTCGAAGATTCTCAATGCTTCGCACGTGATCCTGATCTGCGCCCGTGGTGACCTCGATGATGCGTACCTGGCCGATGTGCTGCAGCAGGAGGCCGACGATGGCCGCTTCCGCGATGACGCGGCGCGCACCACCCAGCACAACACCCGCAGCAGCTACGTCGAACTGCACCGCGGCCTCGGCGACATCCCGCATTGGGCGGAGAAACAGGCCTATCTGGCGCTGGGCACCTTGCTCCTAGGCGCTGCGGCCAAGGGCGTGGACGCCACGCCGATGGAGGGCATCGACCGCGAGGCGCTGGATGAAGAGCTGGGGCTGGCCGCTCAGGGGCTGAGCAGCATGGTTGCGGTGGCGCTGGGGTATCACAGCGACAGCGATTTCAATGCGGCGCTGCCGAAGTCGCGTCTGCCAGCTGAGCGCGTCTTCACTCACCTCTGAGCCTTTCGGTCGCGCCCTCGTCTGCAGGGGCGCAACCGCTGCTCATTGCGGCAGTTTGGCGATCACCTTGATCTCGAAGTCGAAGCCGGACAGCCAGGTCACGCCGATAGCGGTCACTGTCGGATACGGGGCTTCGCTCCAATAGTCGGCTACCACCTCCCAGATGGTCTCGAACTGCGCGTGCGGGTCGACCATGAACACGGTGGTGTCGACGACGTCTTCGAAGCTGCAACCGGCCTCGGCAAGGATCGCATTGAGGTTGGCGAAGGCCAGGCGTACCTGCTCCTTCAGGTCGGGCTCGGGCGAGCCGTCCTTGCGACTGCCGACCTGGCCGGAAACGAACAGAAAGCCGTTGGAACGAATCGCCGGTGAATAGCGATGAAGTTCATACAGGTCATGGCGGTCGGCCGGGAAAACCACATCACGTTTGCTGGTCATTGTTGCCTCCATCTGGGCCACTACGGCCCGCTGTTAACGATGGAATCACTTTAAAAACACGGCAGGGCTGGATAAACGAGCAACTCTGGTCATGACTGTTTGTAGAATCCAAACAATCCAGAGCCGAGAGAGACGTGAAATGGATCGTTTCGATGCGATGCAGGCCTTCGCCCGTGTGGTGGAAACCGGCAGTTTCACCAAGGCGGCAGCCACCCTGCACATGAGCAAGACCAGCGTGACCCAGCTCGTGCAGCAACTGGAGGCGCGACTGCGCGTGCGCCTGCTCAACCGCACCACGCGCAAGGTCAACGTCACCGCTGACGGGGCCGCCTACTACGAACGCGTCGTGCGTCTGCTGGCGGATGTCGACGATGCCGAGACCAGTCTGTCCAGCGCATCGATGGCGCCGCGCGGCCGTCTGCGCGTGGACGTGCCCAGCCCCTTCGCGCGCATGCTGCTGATCCCGGCCTTGCCGGGGTTCTATGTGCGCTATCCGGAAATTCAGCTGACCCTGGGCGTGAGCGATCGTCTCATCGACATCATCGGCGAGAACGTCGATTGCGTGGTGCGCGGCGGTGAGATCACCGATCAGTCGCTGATCGCGCGGCATGTCGGCGATCTGCAACTCGGCATCTACGCCACGCCGGGTTATCTACAACGCGCCGGCACGCCGATGCATCCGCGCGAGCTGGAGGCGGCTGGTCATCACACGGTGGGTTTTCTCTGGTCGCGCACCGGCAAGGCCTTGCCCTATGCGATGCAGCGCGGTGAAGAACGCATCGAGGCCCATGGCCGCCCGCTGCTGACGGTCGACGATGGCAACGCCTATCTGGCTGCGGGCCTGGCGGGTCTGGGCATGCTCTGGCTGCCGCACTACATGGCCAAGCCACACCTGGCCAGCGGGGAGCTGGTGCGTCTGTTCGAGGACTGGCAGATGAAACCGATGCCGATGTACCTGGCCTTTCCGCCGAACCGCCATGTCAGCGCCAAGCTGCGGGTATTCATCGACTGGGTGGTGGCGTTGATGGCCGAACATGCGCCAGTGTTGCCGCGGCATTGAGTTATAGCCCAGCGACTGGATCCACCCCTGGAACCGGCGCGGTTGGCATCGGACCAGGTGTCGCGGGTCTCAGCTGAAGCCTGGTTGAGATGCCGTTGATCCTGCGTTTCGAGAATTGAGTTGATTGACGAGAATGATCGTTCTACCTTGTCGAGAACGATCATTCTTTGCGGTTTGAACCATGCTCGAAGATGCCTCTCTACAGCAGCGCTTGCTGCAAGCCACCGAAAGCCTGATCTATGCCGGCGGTATCAACGCCACCGGCATGGACGCCATCGTCAAGGCATCCGGGGTGGCGCGCAAAAGCATCTATCGCCTCTATTCGACCAAGGAAGCGCTGATCGCTGCCGCGTTGCGCGCGCGTGATGAGCGCTGGATGCAATGGTTCATCGCCGGCACTTCTGCGGGATCGCCGAGCGAGCGGCTACTGGCCGTGTTCCCACTGCTACGCAGCTGGTTCTCCGCACCTGACTTCCATGGCTGTGCCTTCATCAATGCGGCAGGGGAGGTCGGTGATCCCGACAGCGAGATCCGCGCCGTCGCGTTGCTGCACAAGCAGCGCTTGCTGGCCTATCTGAACGAGCTGACCACGGCCTACGGCTTTGCCGAAGCCGAGGAAATGGCCAGGCAGTTTCTCCTGCTGATCGATGGCGCAACGGCCGTCGCCATGGTCACCGGCCAGGCCGACGCAGCTGACAGTGCTGGTCGCACCGCGCAACTGCTCCTGCAAACCCTGTCGCCCAGTGATGGGCTAAATCCCCCGCAAGCCTGAGGTGCCGTCATGTCGTCAAATAATGAAGTTCGTCCGCCGCTGCCGCCGTTCACCCGCGAGAGCGCCATCGAGAAAGTGCGCCTGGCCGAGGATGGCTGGAACAGTCGTGATGCCGCCAGGGTAGCCCTGGCCTACAGCCTCGATACGCGCTGGCGCAACCGCGCCGAGTTCGCCAATGGTCGCGATCAGGCGCGTGCCTTCCTCGAGCGCAAGTGGGCCAAGGAGCTGGAGTACCGTCTGATCAAGGAGCTCTGGGCGTTCACCGACAACCGCATTGGCGTGCGCTATGCCTACGAATGGCGCGACGACTCGGGCAACTGGTTTCGCTCCTACGGCAACGAGAACTGGGAGTTCGGCGCCGACGGCCTGATGATCAATCGCTATGCCTGCATCAACGACCTGCCCATTCAGGAGTCCGAGCGCAAGTTTCGCTGGCCCCAGGGGCGTCGTCCTGACGATCATCCGGGGCTATCCGAGTTGGGCCTCTGATCCGGGCTATGTGGCACGGAGGTTGCCGCTTTAATGCGTAGATCACACCGTGCTCCGAGACCCCTGAATGAATCGCAACGACCTGCGCCGCGTCGACCTGAATCTGCTGGTGATCTTCGAAACCCTGATGTTCGAGAAGAACCTGACCCGTGCCGCCGAGAAACTGTTTCTTGGCCAGCCGGCAGTCAGTGCGGCGCTGGCCCGGCTGCGTGATCTGTTCGACGATCCGTTGCTGGTGCGCAACGGCCGTGGTTTCGAACCGACGGCGCGAGCGCTGGCGATTCTCAAGGAGCTGCAACCTGCGATGGACACCATCTCGGGCGCGGTCAGTCGTGCTCGCGAGTTCAATCCAGCGACCAACCGCGACACCTTCCGCATCGGTCTGTCCGATGATGCCGAGTTCGGCCTGTTCCCGGCCTTGCTCAAGCAGATTCGCGAAGAGGCGCCGGAGGTGGTGATCGTGGTGCGGCGGGTCAACTTCCTGTTGATGTCAGCGATGTTGGCCTCGGGGGAAATTTCCGTAGGCGTCAGCTACACCACCGAGCTGCCGGCCAACGCCAAGCGGCGCAAGCTGCGCGAGATGAAGGTCAAGGTGCTGCGCGGCGATGACCGCCCTGGCGCACTGACGCTGGACGAGTACTGTTCGCGTCCGCATGCGCTGGTGTCGTTTTCGGGGGATCTGTGCGGCAACATCGACAACGACCTGGCGCGCCTGGATCGCTCGCGTCGCGTGGTGCTGGCGGTGCCGCAGTTCAGTGGCTTGCGCTCGATCATCGCCGGTACGGAAATGCTCGCCACGGTACCGAATTTCGCCGCGGCGGCGCTGATCGAAGGGACCCGCCTGCGTGCCGATGACCCGCCATTCGAGCTGGTCAATTCGGATCTGTCCATGGTCTGGAGCGGGGTGACCGACAACGACCCTGCCGAGCGTTGGCTGAGGAGCAAAATCGTCGAGTTCATGGGCGAGCCAGGCGCCTGAGCAGGGCTCAGTCGCGATAGAACACCTGGATCAGGTGATAGCCGAACTGGGTCTTCACCGGGCCGTGCACTTCACGCAGCGCCTTCTTGAAAATCACCTGATCCACCGCACGCACCATCTGCCCGGGCCGCACTTCACCGAGGTCGCCACCTTTCTTGCCGGAGGGGCAGGTGGAGTGCTTGCGCGCCAGCACATCGAAAGCCTCGCCGGCGACAATGCGCTTCTTCAGCGCGGCGGCTTCCGCTTCGGTCTTGACCAGGATGTGGCGGGCCATTGCCTTTGCCATTGATGGGGTCCTCAAATCTGTCAGAGCGCTATTGTGCCAGCATTCATTGCGCCAGCAGAATGGCGTCAATTTTATGGGTTGTGTGTTGTCCGCGGCGCGGATGAATCATGGCCTATGGTATTTCAATCGCGCTCACGGAAACGCCGCCATGGATCTCCAAGCAATGCTGAAAATCCTGTCCACTCAGGATGGTTCCGATCTGTATCTGTCTACCGGCGCGCCGCCCTGCGCGAAGTTCAATGGCGTGCTCAAGGCGCTGAGCCAGGAGCCGATGAAGGCGGGTGATGTGGCGGCCATTGCCGATTCGATCATGGACAGTGCCCAGCGTGAGGAATTCGAGCGCGAACTGGAGATGAACCTGGCTATATCGCTGGCCGGTGTGGGGCGTTTTCGCATCAACATCTTCAAACAGCGTAACGAGGTCTCCATCGTCGCGCGCAACATCAAGCTGGATATTCCGCGCTTCGAAGACCTCAAACTGCCCGAAGTGCTGCTCGGCACGGTGATGGAAAAGCGCGGCCTGGTGCTGTTCGTCGGCGGCACCGGCTCGGGCAAGTCGACTTCCCTGGCGGCGTTGATCGATTACCGCAACCGCAATAGCGGCGGTCATATCATCACCATCGAAGACCCGGTGGAGTACGTGCACCGGCACAAGAAGTCGATCATCAACCAGCGCGAGGTGGGCGTGGACACCCGCAGCTTCCACGCCGCGCTGAAGAACACCCTGCGCCAGGCGCCGGACGTGATCCTGATCGGCGAGATCCGCGACCGCGAGACCATGGAACATGCCCTGGCCTTCGCCGATACCGGGCACCTGGCGATTTCCACGCTGCATGCCAACAACGCCAACCAGGCGCTGGATCGCATCATCAACTTCTTCCCCGAGGATCGCCGCCCGCAACTGCTCAACGACCTGGGCAACAACCTCAAGGCGTTCGTCTCGCAGCGTCTGGTCAAGACCGTCGATGGCAAGCGCCGCGCCGCGGTGGAGGTGATGCTGGGTACGCCGACGGTGCGCGACCTGATCAAGCGCAACGAGTTTTCCGAGCTGAAGGAAATCATGGAGAAATCCAAGAACCTCGGCATGCAGACCTTCGATCAGGCGCTGATCGACCTGGTGCACGAAGGTGCGATCGACGAAGAAGAAGCGGTGAAGAACGCCGACTCGGCGAACAACGTGCGCCTGAAGCTCAAGCTCCATCGCGACAATCCGGCCAATGCCAGGCCTGCACCCGCCGCCGCTGCGCCGGTGGTAACGCCGGCTCCTGCAGCGAAAGCCGCTGCTGCAGGCGACTGGGGGTTAGAGCTGAAACTGGAGGACATCGAGCAGGAGCAACCGCCGGAGGACCCGGGGCGGCAGGGGATTTAGGGTCTGTACGAAAAGTCGCCGAGCGAAGGTCAGGCAAGGCAAAAACAGGCGAAGAAGCGCAGTTTACGAGCTGTAAATGAGCATTCTGAGCCTGTTTTTAACGCAGCATCACCGAGCGCAGGCATTTTTCGTACAGAGCCTAGGGGTCGGGCTGCAGCGGCAGATAGGCCTGACGCAGCCGCTGGCTGACGCCGTCCTCTTCCAGTTCGCTGATGGCAGCGCGCAGTTGTTCGACCAGTTGCGCATCGCAGTCCTTCGAGCAGCCCAGATACAGGCCGGTACTGGCCAGGGGCGGGCTCCTGCGCAGATTCTGCTCGCGATAGGCCGAGCTTTCCCAGATGTACAGCGCAGCCAGTACCACGTCACCTGCCATGCCATGGCCGCCCTCGTAGTGATGCAACGTCAGGGGTGGTGCGTCCGGCATGTATAGCTTGATGGGCTCGTGGGCGGATGCGGTTCCAGCTAGCATCAACGCCAGCAGCAGGCAGAAAAACGTGTTCACGACGAACATCCTGTTGTCATTGTCGCTCCAGTATAGGAGGCGTTTGCGGCCCGATGCAGCGACCGATCCTGAGCCGGCTACTCGTGCCGAATGCTGCGATTCCTGCCCTGTGCTTTGGCGGTGTAAAGGGCTTTGTCGGCTGCCACCAGCAGACGCTCCAGGTAGCGTTCGCAGGGTTTCAGGCTGGCGATGCCGATGCTTACCGTGACCGATTCGTTGGCGATCTCAAGCGCCTTGACCTGATCATGCACGCGCTCGGCGATATCGCTGGCTTCAGCGAGATCGGCGTGGGGTAGCCATATCGCGAACTCTTCGCCGCCGTAGCGCACCACGCTGTCGCCACTGCGCACGCTGGCCAGAAGACGTTGCGCCATATCCACCAGAACTCGATCTCCCTCGGCGTGGCCGAAGCGATCATTGATCTGTTTGAAGTGGTCGATATCGATCAGCAGGAGGCTGCCGCAAGCCAGGTCGCTGACGCTGCCGAGCCACTGCTCGACATGCACTGACAGCGCTCTGCGATTACTCAGCGCAGTCAGTGGGTCGGTATGGCTCAGTTGTGCAAGCTGCTCGGCTTCACTCTGAATTTCCACCGCGTAGTTGGCCAACTGGGCGTAGGCGCTCTGCAGCGCCAGGTTGGCTTTGGCCAGTTGTGCTGCGCTTTCCTGTGCCTGTTCGCGAGCCTTGAGCAGCTCTGCTTCGAAACGTTGGCGATCCTTGGCGACGAAGAACAGCCAGATAACCTCCGGCGTGCCATCGACTTCGCTGATGCGTGCGTTGGCCATGACGGGTATTGCCTGGCCGTTTTCTGATTGCAGTTGCAGGTAAAGCTCACTGAACTCGCCGTTGCGCAGCAACAGGGGCCAGGCGTGGGTTTGCAGGAAGATGCGACTGGCCGGCGGAAAGAACTGGTCCATGCCTTCGGCCGCACCCGCACCTGCCAGGCGCTTGAAATCGCAATTGGAGTGCTTGATTCGGCCGTTGCAGTCAGTGACCAGTACCGGGCCGGGTAGGTGATCAAGATAGAACACGTGTGCGTGCTCCCTGCAGGTAGCGATGCATGGCGGCGCTCACCAGTTCAGGATGGCTCATGTGCGCGCAATGGCCGCTGACGTCCAGCGTTTCCAGGGTGCTGCCCGTGAGTGCGCTATGCAGATAGTCGGCAACTGATGTGGGAACCAGTGCATCACGCTGGTGGTGCAGGATCAGGCTGGGCGAAGGACACGACTGTAGCGCCGGGCGGATATCGGAAAAGAAGGTGGCTTGAGCGAAGGCATGGGCCATGATTGGGTCGGTCGAGCAGAAGCTGTCGGAGAGCTGCCGGGTGACTGCGGGAGTTTCGTCGGCCGATACCAACGGTGCGAACTGCTGGGCCCAGCCCAGATAGTTATGGGCCATCAGCTCCAGCAGCCCTTCCAGGTCACAGCGTTCGAACCCACCGCGATAATTAGGCGGATCATTGAGAAAACAGGGGGAAGGGCCGAGAAGAATCAGCCGGGAGAACAGCTCGGGCCGCCTGATGGCAGCAAGAATGCCGACGCTGCAACTGATCGAGTGGCCAACGAAGGTCAGATCACCCGAGAGTTCGAGCGCGTCGCATACTTCCAGAAGGTCTTCTACGTAACCCTCCAGCTGGGCATAGCGGGCAGGGTGGAAGGCGCTGGCATCGGAGCGGCCGCTGCCGACATAGTCAAACAGCACCTGGTGCCAGTGCTGGCTGAAGGCTGGCGTGACCTTGCTCCACATCTCCTGATTGCAACCGAAGCCGTGGCTGTAGATGAGCGTCGGGGCATCGGCCGTTTCCGCTTTCAAGCGTTGAACGTTGTTGCGCTGGATGATGTTCATGCCGCCACCTTACCATTTGCCGAGTTGGCCTTGGCCAGGGCTCAGCTGCTGTGAAGACGAAAAAATGGCGTCAGTATAGTGATTTTTTCTGACTGGTGGCTTTTGGCTACGACTCGTTTCGCAGTTCTGCCAGGCTGCGATACAGCTCCAGCGCTTGTGGATTTGCCAAGGCATCGGTGTTCTTCACCGGGCTGCCGTGGACGACGTTGCGTACTGCGAGCTCGACGATCTTGCCGCTGAGGGTGCGCGGGATATCGGCGACCTGGATGATTTTCGCCGGCACGTGTCGCGGCGTGGTGTTGGCGCGGATCATTCGGCGAATCTCTTCGCGCAGGGTGTCGTCCAGCGTCACGCCATCACGCAGACGTACGAACAGCACCACGCGCACATCGCCCTGCCAATCCTGGCCAATGACGATGGACTCCAGCACCTGCGGCACCTTTTCCACTTGGCGATAGATCTCTGCGGTGCCGATGCGTACGCCGCCCGGGTTGAGCACGGCGTCGGAGCGGCCGTGGATGACCAGGCCGCCATGAGCGGTTTCCTCGGCATAATCACCGTGGGCCCAGACGCCGGGGAACGTGGCGAAATAGGCAGCGTGGAATTTCTCGCCATCTGCGTCGTTCCAGAAGCCCACTGGTATTGAAGGAAAGTGTCTGGCGCAGACCAGTTCACCTTTTTCCCCTGTCACCGCCTGGCCATTGTCGTTCCACACCTGCACGTCCATGCCCAGGCCCTTGCACTGCAGTTCACCGCGCCAGACTGGCAGGGTCGGGTTGCCCAGGGCGAAACAGGAGACGATGTCGGTGCCGCCGGAAATCGACGACAGGCACAGGTCACGTTTCACGTCGCGGTAGATGTACTCGAAGCTCTCGTGGGCCAGCGGCGAGCCGGTGGAAAGAATGGCCTTGAGCCTGCTCAGCTTGTGGCTTTCACGAGGTATGACGCCAGCTTTCTCCAGTGCGGCGATGAACTTGGCGCTGGTGCCGAAGATGGAGATGTCCTCGGCGTCGATCAGATCGATCAGGCGGGCCGGTTCGGGATGGAAGGGCGAGCCGTCGTAGAGCACCAGGGTGGCGCCCAGAGCCAGGCCGGAAATCAGCCAGTTCCACATCATCCAGCCGCAGGTGGTGTAGTAGAACAGGGTGTCGTCGGGCCCAAGGTCGGTATGCAGCCCCAGCTCCTTGACGTGCTGCAGCAGGGTGCCGCCGACGCCGTGGACGATGCACTTGGGCACGCCAGTGGTGCCGCTGGAATAGAGGATATACAGCGGTTGGTCGAAGGGCACTGGCGTGAACTGCGGCGCGCCGCCTGGCTGGTAGAAATCCTGCCAGAGGGTCGTTAGAGCAACTGACTTGTAATCAGTAGGGCTGGCCTCGTCGCGTGAGTAGGGCACGATAACCAGCCGTTCCAGGCTGGGCAGTTGCGGGAGGATTTCGTTGAGCTTGTCGGTCAGGTCGATTCGCTTGCCGGCGTAGCGGTAGCCGGCGGCGGCGATAAGCACCTTGGGCTCGATCTGACCGAAGCGATCGATCACCCCCTGGGTGCCGAAATCCGGCGAGCAACTCGACCAGGTGGCGCCGAGGCTGGCGGTGGCGAGCATACCGACCACGGTCCGCCAGGTGTTGGGCATGAATGCAGCCACCCGATCACCGATGCCCACGCCCGCGTTGTGCAGGGCGCGTTGCAGCCCGGCGACATGGGCAGCCAGTTGCGCATGGCTGAGTTGCTCGCGGCTACCATCCTCGCCGATGGCCACCAGCGCCGGGTGACCGTCACGGCGACGTAGCAAGTGTTCGGCAAAGTTCAGGGTGGCACCGGGAAACCACTGTGCATCGGGCATTGCCGGGCCTTCGCGTAGTACTCGTTCGGCGGGCGCGTGGAAGTGGATCTGGAAGAAATCGACGATGGCCTGCCAGAAGGCTTCGCGTTGCTCGACGCTCCAGGCATGCAGGGCAGGGTAGTCGGCCAGGTGCAGGGCATGGCGGTCGTTTATGAAACGGCGGAAGGCATCCAGGCGGGTATGAGCGATACGCTCGGCGGAAGGCGTCCACAGAGGTTGCTGCATGGTCAGTCCTCGTCGTTCTTGTCCCTGGGCTTCAGCTTAGTGCGTTCGGGGCATTTGACCTTTAACTCAGACGACCTTTGCTGCTATCGCACCGACTTTCTCATCGGTTCCGAAACTCTGGATAAAACGACGGGGCGATACGCTGCAGCCCCTTGTAGGAGCGGCTTTAGCCGCGAAAATCGCGGATGAATCCGCTCCTACAGTGCAGAAGGCGATGACATCTATCGGCTCAGGCGAGCACGCGCCACCCGCGAGCCATTGGCCTTGCCCAGTACCTCGCAGATGCGTTGGCCCGCGGCGATCAGCTTATCCATGTCCATGCCGGTTTCGATACACAGGCCCTGCAGCAGGTAGAGCACGTCTTCGGTGGCGACGTTGCCGGTGGCGCCCTTGGCGTAGGGACAGCCGCCCAGGCCGGCCACCGAGCTGTCGAACACATTGATGCCTTCGAGCAGGCTGGCGTAGATGTTGGCCAGGGCCTGGCCATAGGTGTCGTGGAAATGCCCGGCGAGCCTGTCGCGCGGGATGTCGCGGCCGACCACCTCGAGCATCGAGCGCGTCTTGCCGGCGGTGCCGGTGCCGATGGTATCGCCCAGCGACACCTCGTAGCAGCCCATGGCGTACAGCTCACGGGCGACGCTGGCGACCTGCTCGGGCGCGATTTTGCCATCGTAGGGGCAGCCCAGTACGCAGGACACGTAGCCGCGCACACGCACGTTCGCCGCCTTGGCCGCCTCCATCAGCGGTACGAAGCGCTGCAGGCTGTCGGCGATGGAGCAGTTGATGTTCTTCTGCGAGAAGGCCTCGCTGGCGGCGGCGAACACCGCCACTTCCTCGACCTTTGCCTCCAGCGCGGCTTCGAGGCCTTTCAGATTGGGCGTCAGGGCGGCGTAGGTGACGCCTGGCTGGCGCTGAATGCCGGCGAACACCTCGGCGGAGCCAGCCATCTGCGGGACCCATTTGGGCGAGACGAAGCTACCTACCTCGATATAGCTCAGGCCGGCTGCTGTCAGATCGTCCACCAGGCGCACCTTGTCGGCGACGCTGATCGGTTGCTTCTCGTTCTGCAGGCCGTCGCGCGGGCCGACTTCGACCAGGCGTACGGATTTGGGCAGGTTCATCGGTTGTCCTCGTATTCATCGTAGGGTGCGCCGTGCGCACCGTCTGTGGCAAGAAATCGTAGGGCGGGTGCAACCCGCCAACACGATCTGGCGGGTTGCACCCGCCCTACACAGAGCAGAATCGGTGGGCTGAAACGGATTGGCGCCTGGCCCGCCCTAGGGTTCGAGCTCCACCAACACCGCACCTTCGCTGACCATTTCCCCTTCGCGGCAGTACAGCGCCTTGACCGTCCCGGCTTGCGGCGCGCGGATGCTGTGCTCCATCTTCATCGCCTCCAGTACCACCAGGGCTGCGCCAGCCTCGACCGTCTGGCCGGGTTCGACCAGTACACGGACGATGCTGCCGTTCATGGGCGCGCTCAAGCCACCATGCTGGGCGTGGCTGGCTTCAACGGCCGCGATGGGGTCGAAGCGGGTGATCGCGTGCAGTTCACCGCGCCATTGCAGGTAGAGGGTTTCGCCACGGCGAATGGCGCGTAGACGCTGGCGCGTGCCGTCGATCTCCGCCAGCAGCTCTTCGCCCTGCAAGCACGCCCGGTTGCTCGCGCGCACCTTGCGGCTCTCGCCCTGACTGCTCAGGTGCAGCTCGATTTCCGTTACGCCACCGGCGCGCCAGCCACTGCGGGTCGCCCAGGGCGAATGCGGGTCGTCGTCGCGCTCTAGCGGCGCCTCGCTCTGTACCCAGGCATCGGCTGCCAGTTGCCAGAAGGCCTCCGGCAACTCGCCCGGTGCAGGCAGCAACTGCTGCTGATGGCGCGGGATAAAGCCCGTATCCAGCTCGCACGCGGCGAAAGCCGGATGGGCGAGGATGCGGCGCAGGAACGCCAGGTTGGTCTTCACACCGCCGACCAGGGTATCGCCGAGCATGGCCAGCAGGCGCAGGCGCGCCTGCTCGCGGTTTTCGCCCCAGGCGATCAGCTTGCCCAGCATCGGGTCGTAGAAGGGCGAGACGCTGTCGCCCTCGACCACGCCGCTGTCGACGCGCCGGCCGTCGCCATTACCTGCCTCGCGGTACAGCACCAGGGTGCCGGTGGCGGGGAGGAAGTCATGGTCCGGGTCTTCGGCGTACAGCCGCACCTCGATAGCGTGGCCGTTGAGCGGCACCTGCTGTTGGGTCAGCGGCAGCGGTTCGCCACGAGCGACGCGAATCTGCCAGGCCACCAGATCGAGCCCGGTGATGGCTTCGGTAACCGGGTGCTCGACCTGCAGGCGGGTGTTCATCTCCATGAAGAAGAAGTCGCCGCGCTCGTCGAGCAGAAACTCCACGGTGCCGGCGCCGACGTAGCCGATGGCCTGCGCGGCCTTGACCGCCGCTTCGCCCATGGCGCGACGCAGCTCGGGGCTCAGGCCGGGCGCCGGTGCTTCCTCGACCACCTTCTGGTGGCGGCGCTGGATCGAGCAGTCGCGCTCGTTCAGATACAGGCAGTTGCCGTGCTGGTCGGCGAACACCTGAATCTCCACGTGACGCGGCTTGAGCACGTACTTTTCCACCAGCATGCGCGAGTCGCCGAAGGCCGACTGCGCTTCGCGCTGCGCCGATTCCAGCGTCTCGGCGAGTTGCGCTTCGGATTCGGCCACCTTCATGCCCTTGCCACCGCCGCCAGCAGCAGCCTTGAGCAACACCGGGTAGCCGATGCGCGCGGCGGCCTCGCGGAAGGTTTCATAGTCCTGCGCTTCGCCGTGGTAGCCGGGCACCAGCGGCACGCCGGCGGCTTCCATCAGCGACTTGGCCGCCGACTTGCTGCCCATGGCGTCGATGGCCGAGGCGGGAGGGCCGAGGAAGATCAAACCGGCCTGCTCGATGGCGCGGGCGAAGCCGGCGTTCTCCGAGAGAAAACCGTAGCCGGGGTGAATGGCCTGCGCGCCGCTGGCCTTGGCGGCAGCGATGATCTTGTCGATCAGCAGGTAGCTTTCGCCAGGCTTGGCGCCGCCGAGATTCACCGCCATGTCGGCTTCGCGCACATGCCGTGCATTGGCATCGATGGCGCTGTGCACTGCGACGGTACGAATGCCCATGGCCTTGGCCGTACGCATCACACGGCAGGCGATCTCGCCACGGTTGGCGACCAGCAGGGTGTCGATCATGTCATTGCTCCTGCCAGGTGGGTTGGCGTTTTTCCAGGAACGCACGCAGGCCTTCCTGACCCTCGGCGCTGACGCGCAGGCGGGCGATGGCGTTCTCGGTGTAGCGGCGCAGGGCCGGGGTCAGGTCGCCGCTACCGACTTCGCGCAGCAGATCCTTGCTGGCGCGCATGGCCTGCGGGCTGTTTTGCAGCAGGTTGGCGACCCAGGCTTCGACCTGAGCGTCCAGCTCATCGGCCGGGAAGCATTCGGCGAGCAGGCCCAGTTCGCGGGCACGCTTGCCGTCGAAACGCTCGGCGGTGAGCGCGTAGCGCTTGGCGGCGCGCTCGCCAATGGCCTGCACGACGAAGGGGCTGATCACTGCCGGAGCGAGGCCGATGCGTACTTCCGACAGCGAGAACAGCGCATCTTCGCTACCGATGGCCATGTCGCAGCAACTGGCCAGGCCCACCGCACCGCCGAAGGCCGCGCCTTGCACCACGGCCAGGGTCGGGATCTTCAGGCCGTGCAGGTTGTACATCAGCTCGGCCAGCTCGCGGGCATCACTTAGGTTGGCGTTGTAGTCGAGAGTCGCGGCGTGCTGCATCCAGGCCAGGTCAGCACCGGCGGAAAAGTGCTTGCCACGGCCACGCAGGACGAGGAAACGCAGGCTCTTGTCTTCACCGACAGCGTCTAGGGCGAGGATCAGCTCGCGGATCATCTCGGCGTTGAAGGCGTTGTTCTTTTCCGGGCGGTTCAGCCACAGAGTGGCGAAGCCGCGTGGGTCTTTCTCAAGTTGTACGGTGGTGAAGTCGTTCATCTGAACTCCTGCGTAGGGCGGGTGCAACCCGCCGGAAAATGGCGGGTTGTACCCGCCCTACGGTTAATTGGGAGTGTCGGGTCACATCCTGAACACGCCAAAACGGGTCGGCTCGATGGGCGCGTTTAGGCTGGCCGATAAGGCCAGGGCCAGCACCTCGCGGGTCTGCGCCGGGTCGATCACACCGTCGTCCCACAGCCGGGCGCTGGAATAGAAGGCGTGCGCCTGCTGCTCGTACTGCTCGACGATGGGCTGCTTCAAACGCTGCTCGTCTTCGTCGGAGTAGGGCTGGCCAGCACGCTGCGCCTGTTCGCGCTTGACCTGCACCAGCACGCCTGCGGCCTGCTGCGCGCCCATCACGCCGATGCGCGCGTTGGGCCACATCCACAGAAAGCGTGGGTCGTAGGCGCGGCCGCACATGCCGTAGTTACCGGCGCCGAAGCTGCCGCCAATGATCACGGTGAATTTCGGCACCTGGGCGCAGGCCACGGCGGTGACCAGCTTGGCGCCGTGTTTCGCAATTCCCCCGGCTTCATATTTCTGCCCGACCATAAAGCCAGTGATGTTCTGCAGGAACAGCAGCGGAATGCCGCGCTGGCAGGCCAGTTCGACGAAGTGCGCGCCTTTTTGCGCCGACTCGGCGAACAGGATGCCGTTGTTGGCCAGGATCGCCACCGGGTAGCCATTGATGCGGGCGAAGCCGCACACCAGGGTGGTGCCGAACAGCGCCTTGAATTCATCCAGTTGCGAGTCGTCGACGATACGCGCGATCACCTCGCGCACGTCGAACGGCTGCTTGGAATCAAACGGGATCACCCCGTACAGCTCCTCGGCCGGGTAGCGCGGGGCGATGGGCGCGCGGACGTCGAGCTGGCCGAGCTTGCGCCAGTTCAAATTGCTGATGCTGCGCCGGGCCAGAGCCAGGGCGTGCTCGTCATTATCGGCATAGTGGTCGGCCACGCCGCTGGTCTTGCAGTGCACATCGGCGCCGCCGAGTTCCTCGGCGCTCACCACTTCGCCGGTGGCGGCCTTTACCAGCGGCGGGCCAGCGAGGAAGATGGTCGCTTGTTCGCGCACCATAATGGTCTCGTCACTCATGGCTGGCACATAGGCGCCGCCGGCGGTGCAGGAACCCATCACCACGGCGATCTGCGGAATGCCCAGAGCGCTCATATTGGCCTGGTTGAAGAAGATCCGACCGAAATGCTCGCGGTCCGGGAAGACCTCGTCCTGGCGCGGCAGGTTGGCGCCGCCGGAGTCCACCAGGTAGATGCACGGCAGGCGGTTCTCGCGGGCGATGGCCTGGGCGCGCAGGTGCTTCTTCACCGTCAGCGGGTAGTAGCTGCCGCCTTTTACCGTGGCGTCGTTGGCCACGATCATGCACTCGACGCCTTCCACACGGCCGATACCGGCGATCACTCCAGCGGCCGGTACGTCTTCGCCGTAGACCTCATGGGCGGCGAGCTGGCCGATCTCGAGGAAGGGCGAGCCGGCATCGAGCAGGCGGTTGATGCGTTCGCGCGGCAGCAGCTTGCCACGCGAGGTGTGGCGCTCCTGCGCCCTGGCGCCGCCGCCTTCATGGACGCGTGCGAGCAGGGCGCGCAGTTCGTCCACCTGGGCGAGCATGGCTTCGCTGTTGGCAGCGAACTCAGGGGAGCGGGTATTGATCTGGGTATGCAGGATGGCCATCGGTGGCGCTCCGATTTTGATTTGATCGCTCCCACGCTCTGCGTGGGAGTTTCGCCAGGGACGCTCTGCGTCCCCAGAACGGACGCTGAGCGTCCGGTTTCAGGTTCCCACGCAGAGCGTGGGAACCATCACAGATGCCTTACTTGGTCTCGTTGAACAGCTCACGGCCGATCAGCATGCGGCGGATCTCGCTGGTGCCGGCGCCGATCTCGTAGAGCTTGGCGTCGCGCAGCAGGCGGCCGGCCGGGTATTCATTGGTGTAGCCGTTGCCGCCGAGCAGCTGGATGGTGTCCAGGGCCATCTTGGTGGCCATCTCGGCGGTGTAGAGAATCACCGCAGCGGCGTCCTTGCGCGACTCCTCGCCGCGGTCGCAGGCCTTGGCCACGTTGTACAGGTAGGACTTGGAGGCATTCATGCCGGCGTACATGTCGGCCAGCTTGCCCTGCACCAGCTGAAATTCGCCGATGGACTGCTTGAACTGCTGGCGCTCATGCACGTAGGGCAGCACCACGTCCATGCAGGCGCTCATGATCCCGGTCGGGCCGCCGGAAAGCACGGTGCGCTCGTAGTCCAGGCCGCTCATCAGCACGCGCACACCGCCGCCTTCGCTGCCTAAGATGTTCTCTTCCGGTACTTCGCAATCCTCGAACACCAGTTCGCAGGTGTTGGACCCGCGCATGCCCAGCTTGTCCAGCTTCTGGTGGCGGGAAAAACCCTTGAAGTCGCGCTCGACGATAAAGGCGGTCATGCCGCGTGAGCCGGCGTTGATGTCGGTCTTGGCGTAGATCACGTAGGTGTGGGCATCCGGGCCGTTGGTGATCCACATCTTGTTGCCGTTGAGCACGTAGCGGTCGCCGCGTTTTTCCGCGCGCAGTTTCATCGACACCACGTCGGAGCCGGCATTGGGCTCGCTCATGGCCAGGGCGCCGATGTGCTCGCCGGAGCACAGCTTGGGCAGGTACTTCTGCTTCTGCGCCTCGCTACCGTTCTTGTGGATCTGATTGACGCAGAGGTTGGAGTGCGCACCGTAGGACAGACCCACCGAGGCCGAGGCACGGCTGATCTCTTCCATGGCCAGCACATGCGCCAGATAGCCCATGTCGGTGCCGCCATACTCTTCCTTGACCGTCATGCCGAGCAGGCCCATGTCGCCGAACTTGCGCCACATGTCCATGGGGAATTCGTTGTCACGGTCGATCTGCGCGGCACGTGGCCCCAGCTCGTTCTGGGCGAACTGGTGCACCGAGTCGCGTAGCATGTCGAGGGTTTCGCCGAGGCCGAAATTGAGGGTGGGATAGCTCATGGGGTCACCTGCGATTGTTCTTGTAGTGGGGGCGATTACGCGGTCGTTTCGGCCAAGGCAGCGAGACAGCGTTCCTCGGCGGTATCCAGTTCCAGCTGCATCTGCTGGATATCCAGTAACTGTTGTTCAAGCTGCAGACGGCGCTCGGCGATCTTGCCCATGAAGGTCTCCAGCTGCTTGCGGCTGCCGGTTTCCGGGTCGTAGAGCTCGATCAGCTCGCGGCATTCGGCCAGCGAGAAGCCGATGCGCTTGCCGCGCAGGATGAGTTTCAGGGTGACCAGATCGCGGGGGCTGAAGATGCGCTCCTGGCCGCGGCGCTCGGGGGCGAGCATGCCTTGCTCCTCGTAGAAGCGGATGGCGCGCGGCGTCACGTCCAGTTCGCGGGCCAGGTCGGAGATGGAGTAGGTGGTGGGCATCGGGGTGCTCTCGTTTACCTTTACGTTAACGTAAAGCTGGAAAAGCACCCCTGTCAAGTACGGACGATGCCGTCAGAAGGTGTGAACGGCCATGCCGAGCGCGCCAGCCAGCGCGCCCAGGACCATCTCCTGCTGCAGGCGCAGGCGGCTGGCGGGCTCGTCGCAGGCAGCCTGGGTCCAGGCCGGCAGCTGGTTGAGCAGCGAGACGATGGCCCGTACCGCGCCGCGACGGACAGCGTCTGGCGCCTGGCCGCACAGCGGCGCCACGGCCTGCAGCCAGTGCTGTTCGTAGCGCTCGCGCAGCTCGAGGATCTGCTCCAGCGGCTCGGGTGGCAGGCAGCACAGCTCGTATTCGGCCAGACGAAAGTGCAAGGGCATGCTCTGGTGCAACTGCAAGTGGCGTTCGAGCAGCGCGCGCAGCCGACTCCTGGCGTCGGGCTGGCTCTTGAGCAGTTGTTCGGCGCCCAGCGTCAGGGCGCTGTAGAACTCCTCGATGAACTCGAACAGCAGCGCTTCCTTGCTCTCGATATGGTTGTACAGCGAGCCGGCGGCGATACCCATATGGGCGGCCAGGTCACGCATGCCGACGCGACTGAAACCACGCTCGGCGAACAGCTCCAGCGCCGCACGCTGGGCATCCTGATAGCGTATTCCGGCCTTGCTGCGCGGCGCCGGGCGTGCCACCGGGCTAGACACGGAACTGCTCCGGGGCGCTGTCCTCGGCCTGGGTGACGTTCTGGTTGATATCTTCGCTCACGTGGACTTGCTCCAGGGTAGTGCTGGCGATGGATGTGGTGAGGTCGCCGAGATTGCGCAGCGCCTCGCCGCTTGCAGGTCGAGCCCGGACAACTCCGCGGCAGGTTCGGCAGAAGGGCGGGTGCGTGGCGCCCGCCGTTGCGTCAGAGCGGGTAGTGCGCCAGCTCGCGGGCGATCAGCAGGCGCTGGATCTCGCTGGACCCCTCGTAGATCTGGGTGATGCGCGCGTCGCGGTAGTACTTCTCCACCGGGAAGTCCTCCAGGTAGCCGTAGCCGCCGTGGATCTGGATGGCCTTGGAACACACCCATTCGGCCATTTCCGAGGCGAACAGCTTGGCCTGCGAGGCCTCCGACAGGCAGCTCAGGCCGGCGCTCTTCAGCTGCGCGGCATGCAGGATCAGCAGGCGCGCGGCGTTGAGCCGGGTGTGCATGTCGGCCAGCAGGTTGGCCACGCTCTGGTGCTCGGCGATCGGCTTGCCGAACTGCACGCGCTCGCGCGAGTAGCCCAGCGCCGCCTCGAAGGCCGCGCGGGCGATCCCCAGGGCCTGGGCGGCAATGCCGATACGCCCGCCCTCGAGGTTGGCCAGGGCGATGGCCAGGCCCTTGCCGCGCTCGCCGAGCAGGTTGTCTTGCGGAATGCGGCAGTCCTGCAGGGTCACCGCGCAGGTGTCCGAGGCCTTGATGCCCATCTTGTGCTCGCTGCGCTCGACCACGAAGCCGGGAGTGTCGGTCGGCACCAGAAAGGCCGACAGGCCCTTCTTGCCCAGCGCAGGATCGGTGACCGCGAAGACGATTGCCAGCTGCGCACGCTTGCCGTTGCTGACGAACTGCTTGGCGCCGTTGAGCACCCAGTGGCCGTCCTGCAGCAGCGCCTGGGTGCGCAGGTTGTTGGCCTCGGAGCCGGCCTGCGGTTCGGTCAGGCAGAAGCAGCCGATGGCCTGGCCGCTGGCCAGCGCCGGCAGCCAGGCGTCCTGCTGGGCCGCGCTGCCGTACTTGAGCAGCGGCCCACAGCCCACCGAGTTGTGGATGCTCATCAGCGCGCCGAGGGCGCCGTCGCCGGCGGAGATTTCCTCCACGGCCAGGGCATAGGCCACATAGTCGGTGTAACTGCCGCCCCAGGCATCCGGCACCACCATGCCGAGCAGGCCCAGTTCGCCCATCTGCGCCACCACGGCGTCGTCGATCCAGCCGGCCTGCTCCCAGGCCTGGGCGTGCGGCGCCACCTCGCTGCGGGCGAAGTCGCGCGCCATGTCGCGGATCATGCGTTGTTCTTCGGTCAGTTGCAGATCGTTCATCATGTTCTCCTGCGCTCAGGCGGTGCGAAGGGGCTTGCCGGAGGCCGGGCGGAAGCCGTTGAAGAAGGCCTGCACCCGCGCCGGCGCCAGCTCATCCAGGGTGGGCGGGTTCCAGCGCGGCTGCTTGTCCTTGTCGATGATCAGGGCGCGCACGCCTTCCATCAGGTCGCCCTTGGCGAACCACTGGTAATCCAGGTGCAGCTCCAGGGCGAAGCAGTCGGCCAGGCTCAGGTAGCGGCCGCGGCGCAGCAGCTCCAGGGTCACCGCCATGGCCAGCGGCGAGCGGCTGTCGAGTACGCGCAGGGTCTCCTCGGCCCAGTCGCGCAGCTCCGGGCGGCTCTCGCGGCGCAGCGCGTCGCGAATCGCCAGCAGGTCGGGCAGGGCGAAATGCTGGTCGATCGCCAGACGCAAGGCCTTCAGCTCGGAACCGGGGATGCGCACGGTGGCCAGCTCGGTGAGCAGCGCGCGCAGGTCCTCGTGGGGCGAGTCGCTCCACTGCAGCTGGTCGAGACGGGCGTCCAGCTCGGCGAGCCGTTCGCTGGCCAGGCAGTAGTCGGCCAGGTCGGCGTAGAGCGCGTCGGCGGCGCGCACCTGCACGCCGGTGACACCCAGGTACAGGCCCAGTTCGCCCGGCAGGCGTGGCAGGAAGTAGCTGCCGCCGACATCGGGGAAGAAACCGATGCCGACCTCGGGCATGCCCATCCGCGTGCGCTCGGTGATCACTCGCAGCGAAGCGGCCTGGGCCAGGCCCATGCCGCCGCCCAGCACGTAACCGTCCATCAGCGCCAGTACCGGCTTGGCGTAGCCGTGCAGGTATTCGTCGAGGGCGTATTCCTCTTCGAGGAACAGCACGTTCTGGTTGTCGCCGGCACGCTGGCTCTCGTACAGCATGCGGATGTCGCCGCCGGCGCAGAAGGCCTTGCCGCCGGCGGCACGCAGGACCACGGCGACTATCGCCGGGTCCTGCTCCCAGGCCCAGAGGTGGCGGCAGAGCAGGCGCACCATGGGCAGGTCGAGGGCGTTGAGGCCCTCGGGGCGGTTCAGCGTCAGATGGCCGATGCCGTTGCGCACCTCGGCCAGTACCGCTTGCTCCTGGCTCATGTTCAGGCTTCCCGACGGAACAGGTTGATGATCGCGGAGAAGTCCAGGCCGCCATGGCCCTGCAGGCTGAAGGTCTGGTACAGCTGCTGGGCGGTGGCGCCAAGCGGCACCGGCTGGCGCGCGTGGCGTGCGGCATCGGTGGCCAGGCCGAGGTCCTTGAGCATCAGGTCGCTACCGAAGCCACCGCTGTAGCCGCGTGCGGCGGGCACGTTGTCCAGCACGCCGGGGAAGGGGTTGTACAGCTCCGAGCTCCAGCAACGACCGCTGGAGGTGTTGATGATGCCGGCCAGCACCTTGGCGTCCATGCCCAGGGCCACGCCCAGTGCCATGGCTTCGGCGACGCCGACCATGGAGATGCCCAGCAGCATGTTGTTGGCGATCTTGGCCACCTGGCCGTTGCCGGCGCTGCCGCAGTGCACCACGTTCTTGCCCATGGCCGAGAGAATCGGCAGGGCCTGGTCGAACACGCTGACCGAGCCGCCGACCATGAAGGTCAGGGTACCGGCCGCGGCGCCGCCGGTGCCGCCGGAGACCGGTGCATCGAGCATGGGATTGCCCTGGGCGATGGCCAGGGTCGCCACCTCGCGGGCGCTCAGCGGGTCGATGGTGGAGCTGTCGATCAGCAACACGCCCTGGCCGACATGGGCCAGCAGGCCGTCCTTGCCCAGGTAGACCTGTTTCACGTGGGCGGCGGTCGGCAGCATGGTGACGATCGCCTCGACCCCGGCCTTGGCCACCGCGGTGGGCGAGGCGGCGGCGCTGGCGCCGGCCTCCACCAGCGCGGCGACCGCCTGGGTGAAGGGGTCGAAGACGGTCAGGCTGTGGCCGGCCTTGAGCAGGTTGCGGGCCATGGGGGCGCCCATGTTGCCGAGGCCGAGAAATCCGATATGCATGGTGGATACTCCGTAGATGAGGGTGGCGGCAGCGATTCAGTGATGGCGGAAGTTCGGCGCACGCTTGGCGACGAAGGCCTGCATGCCTTCCTTCTGGTCGTGACTGGCGAACAGCGAGTGGAACAGGCGGCGCTCGAAACGCACGCCTTCGGCCAGGCCGATCTCCTCGGCGCGGTTGACGCATTCCTTGATCATCATCGCCGCCGGCAGCGATTTGCCGGCGATGCCGCGGGCCGCTTCCAGGGTGCGTTCCAGCAGCTCGGCGGCCGGCAGCACGCGGGCCACCAGGCCGGCACGCTCGGCTTCTTCGGCATGCAGCTGGCGGCCGGTCAGGCACAGCTCCATGGCCTTGGCCTTGCCCAGCGCGCGGGTCAGGCGCTGGGTGCCGCCGATGCCGGGGATCACCCCCAGGCTCAGCTCCGGCAGGCCGAAGCGGGCGTTGTCGGCGGCGTAGATGAAGTCGCACATCAGCGCCAGTTCGCAGCCGCCGCCCAGGGCGTAGCCGGCCACCGCGGCGATGATCGGCTTGCGCCGCGCGGCGATGCGGTCGGCGGCGGCGAAGAAGTCGTCGAGGTAGATCTGCGGGAAGCCCTTGTCGGCCATTTCCTTGATGTCGGCGCCGGCGGCGAAGGCCTTGGCCGAGCCGGTGATGACCAGGCAGCCGACCTCCGGGTCGGCCTCCAGGCGGTCGAGGGCCTGGTTCAGTTCTGCGATCAGCTGGCTGTTCAGCGCGTTGAGGGCCTGCGGCCGGTTGAGGGTGATCAGGCCGACGCGCTCGCGCACCTCGACCAGCAGGGTTTCGTAGTTCATCGGCGTGTTCCTGGCGGGGCCGGCGCGCGGGCGCCGGCCCGGGTGGTCATTTCAGGGTGATGGTGGTGTTCACCGCACCGCCGTCGGCATCCTCGTCGAACCAGCGCTGGGTGACGGTCTTGGTCTGGGTGTAGAAGGTCACCACCTGCTTGCCGTAGGGGCCCAGGTCGCCGAGCTTGGAGGCGCGCGAGCCGGAGAAGGAGAACAGCGGCACCGGCACCGGAATCGGCACGTTGATGCCCACCTGGCCGACGTCGATCTCTTCCTGGAAGTGCCGCGCGGCGGCGCCGGAGCGGGTGAACAGGGCGGTGCCGTTGCCGTTCGGGTTGGCGTTGATGATGTCGATCGCCTCCTGCAGGCTGGCGGCCTGCATCACGCACAGCACCGGGCCGAAGATTTCCTCGCGGTACACGGTCATCTGCGCGGTAACCCCGGAGAAGATGGTCGGGCCGACGAAGTTGCCGTCCTGATAGCCCGGCACGTGCGGGTTGCGACCGTCCAGTTCCAGCTTGGCGCCTTCCTCGACGCCCTTGACGATCAGGCCGGTGATGCGCTCCAGGGCGGCGCAGGAGATCACCGGGCCGATATCGGTGCCCGGCTCGGTGCCGGCGTTCACCTTGAGGGTCTTGGTGCGTTCGATCAGCTCCGGCAGCCAGGCCTGCGCCTCGCCGACCAGGATCACCACCGGCAGGGCCATGCAGCGCTGGCCGGCGGCGCCGAAGGAGGCGCCGAGCAGGTTGTTGAGGGTCTGCTGCTTGTTGGCGTCGGGCAGCACGATGGCGTGGTTCTTCGCTCCCATCATGCACTGGGCGCGCTTGCCGTTCTGGCTGGCGCGGTTGTAGACGTGGGTGCCGACCTGGGTCGAACCGACGAAGGACACCGCCTTGATGTCCGGGTGGTCGCACAGCAGGTTCACCGCATCGACCCCGCCATGGATGACGTTGAGCACGCCCTTGGGCACGCCGGCCTCCAGGGCCAGTTCGACCAGGCGCATGGTCACCAGCGGGTCCTGCTCGGACGGCTTGAGCACGAAGGTGTTGCCGCAGGCGATGGCCATGGGGAACATCCACAGCGGGATCATCGCCGGGAAGTTGAACGGGGTGATGCCGGCGCATACGCCCAGGGGTTGCAGCAGGGTGTAGGTGTCGACGCCGCCGGCGACGTTGTTGGCCAGCTCGCCCATCTGCAGGGTGCCGATGCTGGCGGCATGCTCGACCACTTCCAGGCCGCGGAACACGTCGCCTTCGGCATCGGGCAGGGTCTTGCCCTGTTCGGCGGTGAGCAGGGCGGCCAGCTCCTTGATGTTGTCGCGGATCAGTTGCTGGTATTTGAGGAAGATCCGCGCGCGGGCGCCGATCGGGGTCTTGCGCCAGGTTTTGAAGGCTTCCTTGGCGGCGGCCACGGCGGCGTCCATTTCGGCGGCGGTGGCGAAGGGCACGCGGGCCAGCACCTGCTGGGTGGCCGGGTTGACCACGTCGCGCCACTGGGTGGTCTTGGATTCGACGAATTCGCCGTTGATGAGCAGCTTGACGCTGGGAACGCTGGAAGAGGTCATTTTCGGTCCTGCCTGCTTTCTTGAGGTCGAGTGGGTCCCCTCGGCCGGTGCGGCCGAGCGGTCGGGGTGATTTGCGGAGGGCCGGCGCGCCGGCCCGGTTTCAGCCCTTGAGCTGCGGGAAGTCTTCTTCGAAGTATTCCTGCGCGCCGCGTTCGCCCTGGCGGCGCTGCACTTCCATCTGCCGCAGTTCGACCCGGCGGATCTTCCCGGAGATGGTCTTGGGCAGCTCGGTGACGAACTCGATGCGCCGCACCCGCTTGTAGGGCGCCAGGTGCTCGCGGGCGAAGGCCAGGATGTTTTCCGCCAGCGCGGCGCTGCCGGGTTCGTCGTGGGCGAGGATGAGGAAGGCCTTGGGCACGGCCAGGCGTACCGGATCCGGGCTCGGCACGACCGCCACCTCCATCACCGCCGGGTGCTCGATCAGTGCGCTCTCCAGCTCGAAGGGGCTGATGCGGTAGTCGGAGGCCTTGAACACGTCGTCGGCGCGGCCAACGAAGGTGACGTAGCCGTCGGCGTCGACCGACGCGGTGTCGCCGGTGCGGTAGTAGCCGCCGCGCATCACCTCGGCAGTCTTCTCCGGGCTGTCCTCGTAGCACAGCATCAGGCCCAGCGGATGGGGCTCCAGCGGCAGGGCCACCTCGCCGTCGCTGGCCGGCTGGCCGTCGGGGTCGAGCATGCACACCCGGTAGCCGGGCAGCGGACGGCCCATGGACCCGGGTTTGAGCGGCTGGCCGGGGGTGTTGCCGACCAGGGCGGTGGTTTCCGACTGGCCGAAACCGTCGCGCAACCACAGGCCCCAGGCATGCTGGATCTGCTCGATGATCTCCGGGTTGAGCGGCTCGCCGGCGCCCACCAGTTCGCGCAGGCGCAGGCGGCCTTTCAGGCTGGCCAGGTCTTCCTGGATCAGCATGCGCCATACCGTGGGCGGCGCGCACAGGCTGGTGACGCCGTATTTTTCCAGCACGCCGAGCAGGGCCGGAGCGCTGAAGCGGGCGACGTTGTGAATGAAAATGCAGGCGCCGGCGTTCCACGGCGCGAAGAAACAGCTCCAGGCGTGCTTGGCCCAGCCCGGCGAGGAGATGTTCAGGTGCAGGTCGCCCGGCTGCAGGCCGATCCAGTACATGGTCGAGAGGTGGCCGACCGGGTAGCTCTGGTGGCTGTGCAGGACCATCTTCGGTTTGCTGGTGGTGCCGGAGGTGAAGTACAGCAGCATGGGGTCGGTGGCCAGGGTGGTGCCCTCGGCAGTGAACGCGCTGGCGTGCTCCGCGTAGGTCTGATGCGGCGTCCAGCCCGCCACCGGTGCACCGACGCAGATGCGCGTGCAGCCTGCGGCCAGGTCGGCGAACTTGCCGGTGTGCTCGCTGCCCACCACCAGGTGGCGCACCTGGCCGCGATCGATACGGTCGCGCAGGTCCTCGGCGGTGAGCAGGGCGGTGGCCGGGATCACCACGGCACCGAGCTTGAAGGCGGCGAGCATGGTTTCCCACAGGGCGATGTGGTTGCCCAGCATCAGCAGCATGCGTTCGCCACGGCGCACGCCGAGGGCGCGCAGGTGGTTGGCCACGCGGTTGGAGCGCTCGGCCAGTTCGGCGAAGCTGTAGCGCTGCTCGCTGCCGTCTTCCTCGACTATCCACAGCGCCGGCGCCTGGTTGCCCTCGGCCATGGCGTCGAAGTAGTCCAGTGCCCAGTTGAACTGGTGCAACTGCGGCCAGCGGAAGTCGCGCACCGCGGCGGCGTAGTCGGTGCGGTGGGCCAGGAGGAAGTCGCGTGCGGCGACGAAGGGTTGGCTGTTGCGGTTCATGGCGGTTCTCCTGCGATCGGCGCGGTACGGGCGGTCAGGCGGCGCGGTGGCCGGCATGGACGAGGCACATGCGGGCGGTCGATGGCGGGAGGAGGGTGGCAGCGGAGGATGGTTTCATGGCGAGTGCCCTTGTTTATTTTTGTTGGGACTGGCCCGGTTTTATCACCAGGCTGGTGAGTCCAGTATAGGTAGGCATTGTTAGGATAAGAACACGTATGGATTCAGGTGCGATATGCAAAAATGTTGCATGTCCCGCAGCGATGTCCCCCATGGCTTCTCGACGGTCCGGCCCGGCGGTGGGGGTGAAGGGAAGGACCTGATACGCAGGCATAAAAAAGCGCGACGCAAGGAACTTGGTCGCGCTTGGGGCCTTACGCCCCAGGGAGGCGCCAGGGGTTGGCGCCACGTGGGTCGCGTCAGTGACTGCTGGCGGCGGCTGCGCCGAAGCCGGTCTGGGCCCGCACGAACTGGTCGGCGTAGGCGGCGCGCTCGGCCTGGGCGCGCTTGCTGCGGTCCAGCTTGGAGACCAGCACTATGGTGACGAAGGCCAGCGGCATGGAGAACAGCGCGGGCTGGTCGTAGGGGAACAGCGCCTCGGCATGGCCCAGCACGCCGACCCACACCGAGGGCGAGCCGATCACCAGGGCCAGGGCGCTGATCAGGCCGGCCAGGCCGCCATAGACCGCACCACGGGTGGTCAGGCCGTCCCAGTACATGGCCATGATCAGCACCGGGAAGTTGGCCGAGGCGGCCACGCCGAAGGTCAGGCCGACCAGGAAGGCGATGTTCATCTGCTCGAAGAGAATGCCCAGGCCGATGGCGACCATACCGATGGCCACCGTGGCGATGCGCGAGACGCGCATCTCGTCCTTCTCGTTGGCGCGGCCTTTCTTCAGCACCGAGGCGTAGAGGTCATGGGAGATGGCCGAGGCGCCGGCCAGGGCCAGGCCGGCGACCACCGCGAGAATGGTGGCGAAGGCCACGGCGGAGAGGAAACCGAGGAACAGGTCGCCGCCCACTGCCTTGGCCAGATGCATGGCCACCATGTTGCCGCCGCCGATCAGGGCGCCACCGAGCTTGCCGTCGACGAAGTACTGCGGGTCGCCGCCGACTATGACGATGGCGCTGTAGCCCAGGGCGCAGACCACGAGGAAGAAGAAGCCGATGAACAGCGTGGCGAACAGCACCGAGCGCCGCGCCTCGCGGGCGTTGGGCACGGTGAAGAAACGCATCAGGATGTGCGGCAGGCCGGCGATGCCGAAGACCAGGCCGAGCGACAGCGACACCGCATTGATCGGGTCGGCCAGCAGGGAGCCGGGGCCCATGATCTGCGCGCCGCTGGCATGCAGGGCCACGGCCTGCTCGGCCAGCGTCTCGAAACTGAAGTCGAAACGCGCCAGTGCCAGCACTGCCAGGGTAGTGCCGCCGCCAAGCAGCAGTACCGCCTTGGTGATCTGCACCCAGGTGGTGGCGAGCATGCCGCCGAAAATCACGTAGACCAGCATCAGCGCGCCGACCACCACTACCGCGGTGCTGTAGTCGAGGCCGAACAGCAGTTTGATCAATTGGCCGGCGCCGACCATCTGCACCACCAGGTAGCAGCACACCACGGTCAGCGAGCCGAGCGCGGCGAAGCTGCGCACGCGGGTCTGGTCCAGCCGGTAGGAGACGATGTCGGCGAAGGTGTAGCGACCCAGGTTGCGCAGGCGCTCGGCCATGAGGAAGGTGACGATGGGCCAGCCAACGAAGAAGCCGATGATGTAGACGAAGCCGTCGTAGCCCCGGGCGAAGACCAGGCTGGACAGGCCCAGCAGGGTGGCCGCCGACATGTAGTCGCCGGCGATCGCCAGACCGTTCTGGAAGCCGCTGATACCGCCGCCGGCGCTGTAGAAATCGGCGGCCGAACGGGTGCGCCGCGCCGCCCACCAGGTGATCGCCAGGGTGGCGAGGACGAAGACGAAGAACATGCCGATGGCGTGCAGGTTGAGCGGCTGTTGCTCGGCCGTCAGGGGGGCGGCCTCGGCCAGTGGTGCACAGAGCGCGAGCAGAAGGGCTGGACGTTTCATACCTGGGACTCCTCGAGGATCTGCGCGCTGATGGCGTCGAAATGCAGGTTGGCGCTGCGCACGTACCAGGCGGTGAGCAGCCAGCACAGCAGGATCAGCGCAGCTCCCAGCGGCAGGCCCAGGCTCAGGTGGCTGCCGGCGTACAGCGGCAGGTGCAGCCAACCGGGAGCGAAGGCCACCAGCATGATGAAGCTGTAGTAGAGGGCCAGCACCAGGGCGCTCAGGGCCCAGGCGAGGCGCGCGCGGCGGCGGGCGAGGCGCTGGAACTTGGGATTGCTGCGGATCAGTGCGCAGGTCAGGGCATGGTTGGCGTGGCTGCTCATGCTGGTGCTCCGTGGTTGTTGTTGTCGGATCGCTGCAGATGTCGTCGCGTGTGGGACGCGGACGCTGGGTACGTGGGAGAGCAGTGCCCGGGCGGGTGGGGGGAGGCGGGTCGTCGTCGACGGCGCTGCCGCGGAGCGATCCGCAGCCGCCGCACACGCCGGTGATGGACCATGCGTTCATGCGCTAAGCCCTGAATTGTTGTTGGAGGGGCCGGCCCGATCTGGTCAGGCGTTGTGACAGGGAGTATATGTAGGCGTATTTACTCTATGAATTGACAAATAAGCCTGACTCATATGCAAAAAAGCACAGCTATGGAGCGAATCAACTGGGACGACCTGCGCTTTTTCCTCGAGGTGGCGCGCAGTCGCACCGCCAGCGCGGCTTCGCGTCGGCTGGGAGTGGACTACACCACGGTGTCGCGGCGCATCCGCGGCCTGGAACAGAGCCTGGGCGCGCTGCTGTTCGAGAAGTCACGCAGCGCCGGCTTCGTCCTGACCAGCGAGGGGCAGCGCCTGCTGGGGCACGTGGAGAGTCTGGAGGGCACGCTGCAGGTCGCCTGCGAACAGGTCTCCGGCAGCACCGGCGGGCTCGCCGGGCATCTGCGCATCGGTTGCACCGAGGCCTTCGGCTCCTGCTTCGTCACGGCGCAGATGAGCCATTTTCTCGACCACTACCCGAACATCTCGGTGGACATCCTGCCGGTGCCGCACTTCATCAGCCTGTCGCGGCGCGAGGCGGACATCGCCATCACCCTGGAACGCCCGGAACGCGGCCCCTATGTCTGCTCGCGGCTGTGCGACTACCGCCTGCGCCTGTACGCCACGCCCGGCTACCTGGCCAACCACGCGCCGATCCGCAGCCGCGACGACCTGGCCGGGCATGCCTTCGTCACCTACGTCGAGGATCTGGCGTTCAGCTTCAAGCTGCTGTACCTCAACGACCTGCTGCCCGGTGCGCACAGCCGCCTGCGCAGCACCAGCGTGGTCGCTCAGTACCACGCGGCCCTGGAGGGCCGCGCGCTGGCGATACTGCCGTGTTTTCTCGCCGGCCCCGATCCGCGCCTGCAGGCGGTACTGCCGGACGAAGTCGAGGTGATGCGGCAGTTCTGGATGTACTACAGCGAGGATCTGCGCAAGCTCAAGCGAGTCACCCTGGTGGCCGAGTACCTGCGTGCCTGCGCCGAACTCAATCGCGACCTGCTGCTGGGCGAGTCGACGCAGATGGTCTACCTGCCGAGTCTCTAGGCCGACGGGCGCCAGCGCGAATCGGCAGGCGCGCCGGTGGCCAGGCAGAAGCAGCCGGCGGCGGGCGAGCCCAGCGCCAGCAGGGCCCGATCCAGGGCCTCCGAATCGAGCGCGGCCACCGCCTCGCGCAGCCGCTGCAGTTGTCCAGCGTCGTCCCCAAGTTGCCAGAGCAGGGTCGCGGCCTCGCCCGGGGCTAGTTTTGCGGGGGCGAGACGGGCCAGCAGCAGTTCGCGCTGGCGCGCCAGGTCGAGACCTGCCAGTGGTACGCGCTGGGCGTCGATAAAGGCCTGCACATGACCGAGCAGCGTGTGGGCGTCGGCGTATGGCGATTGCACGGCGAACAACAGGCCATCCAGCCCGGCCAGGCGCCGATGACCGGCGAACACGCCGTAGCCCAGCCCCAGTCGCTGACGCCAGTGGTGATGGAAGGGCGCCTGCAGCCACTGGCCGAGCAGGCGCGCGGCCGCCTGTTCGGCGGCACTACCCTGGCCGCTCGGAACGAACAGCAGCAGCGCCTGTTCGCCGGCCATCGGCTCGACCTCCAGCCACAGCCGCTGCTCCAGTCGCGGGCGCTGCGACGGCCAGCGCCCGGCTTGCCCCGGCGCCGCGTTCCACAGCGCACAGACCGCGTGCCACTGCGCGTCGTCCAGGCCCAGGGCCAGGCCGTCGCGGCGGCAATCGCTCAACCTCACCGGGTCGCCAGGCGGATGCAGCTGGCGCGTCAGCTCGCTTTCCAGGCGTTGCCACAGGCGGCGCAGGAACATCGCCGCGGATGGCGAGGGCGTCGGCGCCGGCTGGGGAAGCGGGGCATTGTCCAGGGCGTCCAGGCTGGCGCGCAGCAGGTCCGGCAGCAGCGGCGCGGGTCCGCTCAGGCGCAACTCACACAGCTCGCCGCCGGAACTCAGACCCAGCTCCAAGCCGGCGCGCCGGGTCGTCGTGGCGAGCGCTTGCACGGCGCCCTGCAGCAGGCCGCCGGGCGGCGAGCAGCCCGGCGCTGCCTGCCAGCGGAGCAACAGCGCGCCATGGCCATGGCCGCCGGGCAGGTGCTCGCGGCGCAGGCCGGCGGCCTCGGGCGAGGCCGTCGCGCGGTTCGGGCCGCGCTGCTGCAGCCAGGGATTGGCCGGCGGCAGCTGCCAGTGCGGCGGGGCGGACGCGGACGGCGCCAGCGCACCGCACCGGCCAACCAGACGCAGCAGGTTGCCGGGATGCAGCTGGGGCAGGATCTCGCGCAGCACGGCCTCATCCAGTGATGGCGTCTCGCCGGCCTGCAGCCAGTGGCGCAGCAGGCCCAGCGGTTCCACCGCACAGGCCTGGCGCGCCAGCCAGCGCCGATGTTCGGTACTCAGCGCGCCCCAGTCCTGGCGGGCGAAGAACGCCAGCCAGTCGAACAGCAGCTCGAGCACCGCGGTTTCGCCGTCCGCGGCGATGCTGCCCAGGTCGAGTTGCAGCAGTGCCTGATCCTGGTGGTGGTAGGCCAGGCTCGCCTGTACCGGACCGCCCAGGCCGCGTTCGGCCAGGCTGGCGGCCCAGCCGCCGGGGGCGTCGTGCTGCAGTTGCTGGCAGAGCCACTGCAGCGCCGGCGCGGCGCCGTCCGGCAGTTGCTGCAGGGTAAACAGCAGGCACAGACCGGGGCGCGCCATCGCCACGCGGCTGTGGCGCGGCGGCAGCAGGGCCGGCGGCGGCGGGCGCGGCGTGGGCGTAGCGGCACGCAGGCGATTGCCCTCGCGTTCGGCGAGCTCGCGCAATTGCTCCGGCGGCTGCGGGCCGAGCAGCACCAGGCGGGCCTGGCCGGCGTGGTAGAAATCCCGGTGGAAGCGGCGCAGGGCCTGCTGAAACCCCTCTTGCTGCAGCGCCAGGCTGGCGCGCTCGCCGGCGTGGCAGCGCGCCAGCGGGTGCCGCGCCGGCACGGCCTCGGCCAGGGCCCGGCTGGCGGCGCTCAGGTCGTCGCGCGACCAGGCCAGGTATTCGGCGTGCAGCACCTCGCGCTCGGCGTGCTGCTGGCGCAGATCCAGGGTCGGCGCGGCGAGCATGTCGCACAACCGCGCCAGGCCGGCGTCGACGGCGGCCGTCGGCAGCTCGAAGAAATAGTCGGTGTGGCGTTCGCGGGTGCTGGCGTTGGCCTGGCCGCCGTGCTCCATCGTCAGGGGCAGCAGGCCGTCCTGCGCAGCGAAGTGGCGGCTGCCGAGAAACACCAGGTGTTCGAGGAAATGCGCCAGTCCCGGGTACTGCGGCGGTTCGTCGTGGCTGCCGGCGCCGATGCGCAGGGCGGCGGCGCCGCGGTTCAGCCAGGGCGCATGCAGCTGGGTCAGATGCAGGCCGTTGCCCAGACGCAGGTGCTGCACGCGGGGGCTGGGCATTCAGCGAACCCGGGCGATCAGGCGCGAGGTGGCGGCGTTGCGGAAGGTCAGCTCGGCGATGGCTTGCCCGGCCTGCTCGGCCTCCGCGCGGGCGGCGAGGATCACGCCGTGATGGGGCGACTTGCTGCACACCGGGTCGGCATTGCTGGCGTCGCCGGTGAGCAGGAAGGCCTGACAGCGACAGCCGCCGAAGTCCTTGTGCTTCTCGTCGCAGTTGCGGCAGGGCTCGGCCATCCAGTCATCGCCACGGAAGCGATTGAAGCCGAAGGATTCGCGCCAAATGTAATCCAGACTGTGTTCGCGCACATTGGGAAATTGCACCGGCAGCTGCCGCGCGCTATGGCAAGGCAGCGCCGTACCATCCGGGGTGATGTCGAGAAACAGGTTGCCCCAGCCGTTCATGCAGGCCTTGGGGCGCTCCTCGTAGTAGTCGGGGGTGACGAAGATCAGCTTGCAGGGGTGGTTCTCGGCCGCCAGCTTGTCGCGCCACTGGTTGGTGATGCGCTCGGCGCGCTCCAGCTGCGCACGGGTGGGCAGGAGCCCCGCGCGATTGAGCTCGGCCCAGCCGTAGAACTGGCAGGTGGCGAGTTCGACGAAGTCCGCCTCCAGCTCCAGGCACAGCTCGATGATGCGCTCGATGTTGTCGATGTTGTGCCGGTGGGTGACGAAGTTCAGCACCATCGGGTAGCCATGGGCCTTGACCGCGCGGGCCATGGCCAGCTTCTGGGCGAAGGCCTTGTGCGAGCCGGCCAGCAGGTTGTTCACCTCCTCGTCGGCGGCCTGGAAGCTGATCTGGATATGATCGAGCCCAGCCTCGGCGAACGCGGCGATGCGTGCTTCGGTCAGGCCGATGCCGGAGGTGATCAGGTTGGTGTAGTAGCCCAGGCCGCGCGCCGCTGCGATCAGCTCGGCCAGGTCCTGGCGCACCAGCGGCTCGCCACCGGAAAAGCCCAGTTGCACCGCGCCCAGCGCGCGGGCCTGGCGAAACACCTCGATCCACTCGGCGGTGGAGAGCTCGGCGCCCTGCTGGGCGAAGTCCAGCGGGTTGGAGCAGTAGGGGCACTGCAGCGGGCAGCGGTAGGTCAGTTCGGCCAGCAGCCAGAGCGGCGGGCCGAGTGGGGTGTCAGGCGAGTTGCAGCCAGAACTTGTCACGGGCCACCTCCATAAACTGTTGCACATCGTCGCCCAGTTCCGCGACGCCGGGATAGCGCGCCTCCAGCTCGGCGACGATGTCCGCGACGCTGCGCCGGCCGTCGATCAGGCTGGCGATGGCACCGGCGCTGTCGTTGAGCCTGACCATGCCCTCCGGGTAGAGCAGCACATGGGCCTGCTGCGCGGGCTCCCATTGCAGGCGGTAGCCGGGGCGCAGGCGCGGCACCAGGCGACGGTCGAAGCCGCTCACAGGGTGATTCCCCGATGCCAGACACGCTCGGCCGTCACCGTGTGGTACGGCGGGCGCTGCAGCTCGTAGGCCATGCTCATGGCGTCGAGCATGCTCCACAGCACGTCGAGCTTGAACTGCAGGATATTTAGCATGCGCTCTTGCGCCTCGCGGGTGCGGTAGTGCTCCAGGGTGATGCGCAGGCCATGCTCGACGTCGCGCCGCGCCTGGCTCAGACGATTGCGGAAGTAGTCGTAGCCGGCCGCGTCGATCCAGGGATAGTGCTGCGGCCAGGCGTCCAGGCGCGACTGGTGGATGGTCGGGGCGAACAGCTCGGTCAGCGAGCTGCTGGCCGCTTCCTGCCAACTGGCTCGGCGGGCGAAGTTGACGTAGGCGTCGACGGCGAAGCGCACACCGGGCAATACCAGCTCCTGCGACAGCACCTGCTCGCGCTCCAGGCCAACCGACTCGGCCAGGCGCAGCCAGGCTTCGATGCCGCCTTCCTCGCCTGGAGCCCCATCGTGGTCGAGGATGCGCTGAATCCACTCGCGGCGGGTTTCCCGGTCCGGGCAGTTGGCCATGATCGCGGCGTCCTTGAGCGGAATATTGACCTGATAGTAGAAGCGGTTGGCCACCCAGCCCTGGATCTGCTCGCGGCTGGCCCGGCCTTCGTACATGACCCGGTGGTAGGGATGGTGAATGTGGTACAGCGCGCCCTTGGCGCGCAGCGCCTGCTCGAATTCGGCAGGGCTCATGGCAGGCTGGCTCATCGGCTCTCCGGATTTTTGTTATCGGCCCGTTACAGGTGGATGCTCATCCCATCGAACGCGACCTCGATGCCGCGGGCGTCCAGTTCGGCACGCTCGGGCGAGTCCAGGTCGAGAATCGGGTTGGTGTTGTTGATATGGATCAGGATCTTGCGCGCCGCCGGCAGGCCATCGAGCACCTCGAGCATGCCGCCTGGGCCGCTCTGCGGCAGATGGCCCATCTCGCTGCCGAGCTTGTCGCCCACCTCGCACCGGCGCATCTCGTCGTCGCGCCACAGCGTGCCGTCCACCAGCAGGCAATCGGCGCGGCGCATCCAGCCCAGCAGCGGCTCGTCCACCTGACCCAGGCCGGGGGCGTAGAACAAGGTTCCCCCCGTGCGCAGGTCCTCGATAAACAGGCCGATGTTGTCGCCCGGATGCGGATTGCCGCGGTGCGGCGAATACGGCGGCGCGCTGCTGCGCAGGGCGATGGCGGTGAGGCGCAGCCCAGGACAGGCGGGGATGGTGAACGGCTTGGCATCCAGCTCGATCAGCTGGTGCTGCAGGCCGCCGTTCCAGTGGCTGAGCATGTTGAACAGCGGAAAGCCGCTGGTCAGGTCCTGATGGACCATCTCGGTACACCAGACCTGGTGCGGGCAGCCTTCGCGCAGGGTCAGCAGGCCGGTGCAGTGATCGATCTGGCTGTCGAGCAGGACGATGCCGGCGATCGCCGTGTCGCGCAGCTGGCGCGCCGGTTGTAGCGCCGGGAAGGCCTCGAGCTGGGCGCGGATGTCCGGCGAGGCATTGCACAGGACCCACTCGCCGCCGTCATCGGAAAGGGCGATGGACGACTGGGTACGCGGCTGCGCCCGCAGGGTGCCGGCGCGCACGCCGCGGCAGTTGCGGCAGTTGCAGTTCCACTGGGGAAAACCGCCGCCGGCGGCGGAACCGAGAATCCGAATATGCATCTGGGCCTCGCGCGGCAAAAATCAGGCCCCGGCAGGCCGGGGCGGGAAACGCGGCGCGCCAGGCGCGCCGCGGCAGGCTCAACGGTTGGCGAAGTACAGGGTCACTTCGAAGCCGATGCGCAGGTCGGTGTAGCTAGGTTTGGTCCACATGCTGCTGTTCCTCCGGTGCTTGGGGTGGTGTCCACGGGCGGGCCGAGCCCGCCCATGGGGGTCAGGGTCTGGCGGCTTGCTGCGCCTTGAGATGGTCCTCGTACTCGCGGCTCATCACATAGGCCTTGATCTGTTCCACCTCGGCCGCGCTCAGCGAGTTCTTGAAGGATGGCATGCCCAGCGGACGGAGGATGCCGTCCCGGACGATCTGCTGGAAGTTGTCGCGGCGCCATTGATCCGTATGGCGCAGGTCGGGGATCAGGCCGCCGCTGACGGCGCCGACGCCGTGACACATCGAGCAGTAGTTGCCGTACAGCAGCTTGCCGGCGTCCAGGTCCGCGGCACTCGCTTGGACCGCTTGCGGCGTGCGCTGCACGGCGGCCGTGGTCGCCTGCGGCAGCGGCGGCAGGCTGCTCTGGCCGCCGAGCTTGAACACCAGCAGGCGGCTGAGGTTGCGCACCCCGGGCGCCAGCGCCGCGTCGCCGCCGATCAGCGGCGCCACGCCGCCCCAGCCGGCCATGACCGCCACGTACTGTTCGCCGTCCAGGCTGAAGCTGATGGGGGCGGCGACTATGCCGGTCTGCGCGGCGAAGCTCCACAGGCGCTGTCCCTTGTCCGCCGAGTAGGCGTGCAGCTGGCCGTCGGCGGTGCCCTGGAACACCAGGTTGCCGGCGGTGCTCAGGGTGCCGCCGTTCCAGTAGAAGCTATGCGGCACGCGCCAGGCCTCGCGCTGGCGTACCGGGTCCCAGGCCAGCAGGGCGCCGCTCACCGCATCGCGGGGTATCTCGTGGGTGTCGCTGAAGCCGGTACCGGTGTTGAAGCCGTCGATCTTTTTGAACGTGGCCCCCTCGTTGCGATAGACGCCGGGGATTTCCTGGTAGGGGATGTACATCAGCCCGGTCTGCGGGTTGAACGACATGGAGTGCCAGCTGTGCGCGCCGAACGGGCTCGGCCACATCACCACCTGCTCCTTCTCGTAGCGCGAGCCGGGCACCTCCACCGGGCGGCCGGTGGCCAGATCGACCTTCTCGGCCCAGGTCACCTTGCCGAACTTTTCCGCCGAGAGCAGTTCGCCGGTGGCGCGATCGAGCACATAGAAGAAGCCGTTCTTCGGCGCCTGCATCAGCACCTTGCGCGGCTTGCCGTCCAGCTCCAGGGTGGCCAGGGTGATCTGCTGGGTGGCGGTGAAGTCCCAGGTTTCGCCCGGTGTGGTCTGGTAATGCCAGAGCAGCTTGCCGCTGTCCGGGCGCAGCGCGAGGATCGACGATAGGTACAGGTTGTCGCCGCCGCCTGGGCTGCGGATCTCGCGGTTCCACGGCGAGCCGTTGCCGGTGCCGATGTACAGCAGATCCAGCTCCGGGTCGTAGGCCATGCTGTCCCATACGGTACCGCCGCCGCCGAGCTTCCAGTACTGGTCGCCCTTCCAGGTCTTGGCCGCTGCGGCCAGTTCGGGGTGCTCGTAGGGCTGGGCCGGGTCGCCCGGCACCGTGTAGAAGCGCCAGGCCATCTTGCCGGTCTCGGCATCGTAGGCGGAGAAGAAGCCGCGCACGCCGTACTCGGCGCCGCCGTTGCCGATGATCACCTTGCCCTTCACCACCCGCGGCGCGCCGGTGATGCTGTAGGGCTTGCCCGGGGCGGTGGTCTGCTCGCTCCAGACCTCGCGGCCGGTCTTGGCGTCCAGGGCGATCAGGCGACCGTCCAGGGCGCCGACGTAGACCTTGCCGTTCCACAGGGCGACGCCGCGGTTGACCACGTCGCAGCAGGTGTAGCGGGAGCGGCCGCGATCGACCTGGGGATCGAACTGCCACAGGCGCTTGCCGCTGCGCAGGTCCACGGCCATCACCCGGCTCCAGGACAGCGAGGCGTAGAGCACGCCGTCGGACACCAGCGGGGTGGCCTCCAGGCCACGGTTGTTTTCCAGATCCAGATGCCAGGCCAGGCCCAGCTTGCCGACGTTGCCGGCGTCGATCTGCCTGAGCGGGCTGAAGCGCTGCTCGGCGTAGGTGCGGCCATGGCTGAGCCATTCGCTGCCGTCTTGCTCGCTGGCGCGGATGGCGGCCTCGTCGACCTTGGCGGCCTGGGCGCCTGTGGCGACCAGCAGCGCGGTGAGCAGGCAGACGAAACGGCGTGATTGGGTGAGGTTAGGCATCACGCGAAACTCCTGTTGTTGTTGGAATGGGAAGGCAAGCGGCGGTGCTTAGAAAACGTGTAGCAGGCGCAGGTTGACCCGTCCCTGCTCCTTGAAGCCATTGTCCACCGAGAGGTCGCGGCCGAAATTGACCAGCAGCTGGTCGCGCGGGGTGAAGAACCAGCTGGCGCCGACGCTGAACTTGCTGGTGTTGGGTTTATCGTCCATGTCCAGGCCGTCCACCTCGGTCTCGCCGCCCCACAGGCGCGAGACGCCGGCGCGCAGGTCGAAGCGTTCGTTGACGTGGTAGCGCAGGAACGCCTGGGCCTGGAACAGCGGCTTCTGCTTGAGAGTCTGGCTGGCGGGGCCGAAGTCGTCGTTCTTGCCGAAGAAGGTCACGTCGCCCACCAGGTCGAGGCTGAACTTGTCGCCCAGGCCCTCGATGTAGCCGGCCTGCAGCGCACCCTTCCAGCGGTTCTCGCCGAGGTTGATGGCGCGGTCGTTGTCGTAGCTGCCGGTGGGCAGCCAGAGGAAGGGGGTGATGCCGAAGTAGCGGCGCTGTTCCGGCTGGTTCACCAGCCATACGGTGGCGGCCAGGATCAGGTCGCCGGTGCCGCTGTCGCTGCCCAGGGCCGACAGGTCGTCCTTGGCGCGCACGTTGCCGAAGGGCAGGAGGAACTGCGGGTCGACGATGTAGCCGCCCAGCTCCATGAAGTGCACGCCGCGCAGGATGCCGATATCCGAATCCAGGCCGGCATCCAGTGGCAGCTTGTCGCCGTTGGCGTAGAGGCGGTTGCGTTCGGCGTGCTGGTAGTAGAGCATACCCAGGTTGGTGCCGGCGGGCAGGGCGGTGTAATCGCCGGCGTCTACGTCGAGCGCCGAGGCACCGGCGCAAAAGCTGCTCAGCAGGCCGAACAGCGAAGCATGCAGCCACTGCCGGGCCGGTTTGGGCCGAGCCGCATCTATGCTCATTTTCATGACATCACCTTTATTGTTTTTGTTTAAGATCTTGGCGCTGCCGGTTTTTTCTCCGGAGGCTGTGAAGTCATTGAGCAAAGTCTGTGCCAGCTTTTTTGGCTGGAAGAAAATCAAGCTGAATCAATGATTTGTATAACAACAAGAGTCCTCGAACAGGGCGCGGGCGCCGTCTCGCCGTGAGGCTGTCTCGAACTGAGACAGTGGCCCTGGGGCGGGCTGGCCCAGTTCGAGACACCCGGCCGTGAGACGCATGCCATGCACAGATCCAGCGACCCTTCCGCAACGCCCACCTCGGGCAAGCATCTGGTCGATTCCCAGGTAGTCGCCCGCTCCTGGCAGCGCTCGCAGCACTACGGCCTGTGCCAGCGCGACAAGCTGCTGTTCGAGGCGCCATTGGTGGCCAGTGGCAAGCAGATCGCCGAGCGCGACCGTCTGCTGCTGGACTGCGCGATGCCCGAGATGCAGCAGTTGCACGCGGCGCTGGCGCCGCAGGATTGGGTATTGGCCTGCATCGATCTGGAAGGCGTGGTGCTCAGCAGTCTGAGCGGGCGCGGCGCCGGCACCCGTGAGCTGAGCCAGGTGTTTCGCATCGGCGCGCAGCTTTCCGAGCAGAACGTCGGCACCACGGCACCGGGCTGCGCCCTGGCCGAGCGCGAGTCGGTGTTCTTCGTCGGCGAGGAGCACTATCTGGAGGAGGCCCGCCAGTTCTCCTGCCTGGCCACGCCGATCTTCGGCCTCGACGGCGGCATAGTCGGGGTGCTGGACGCCAGCAGCCGGCAGGGCGCGCCCTCGGTCTATACCCTGGAGTCGCTGGTGTTCACTGCCCGCGCCATCGAGAACCGCCTGTTCGCCCAGCTTGGCGAGGTGCTGCTGGTACATTTGCACCATCGCCTGGACATTCTCGGCACGCCGCTGGAGGGTCTGTTGGCCTTCGACCCGGCGGGCAAGCTGCGCTGCGCCAACCGCATCGCCGGCCAGTTGCTGCGTATGGGCGAGGTGCGCGCCGGCCTGGACTTCGCCGAGCTGTTCGACATGCCCTTCGCCCACGCCGCCTGTTTTCGCCGTCACGACCTCAGTGCGCCGCTGCGCCTGCGCAGCCACCACGGCGGCGAACTGCACGCCTGCATCACTCAGGGCCCGCCGCAGCGAACGGCGCCGATGCTGGCCGAGGCGCCGCGCCCGCGGCGCAGCGCCGAGCCGCTGCCGACGCCGCACAGCGGCCCCTGCCTGCAGGACCCGGCGCTGCAGGATGCCCTGGCACGGGCGCGCAAGGCCTTCGCCCGCGACATCCCGGTGCTGATCAATGGCGAGACGGGCACCGGCAAGGAGGTCTTCGCCCGCTTGCTGCACGAGGGCAGTGCGCGGGCCGGCGAAGCCTTCGTGGCCATCAACTGCTCGTCGATTCCGGCCAGCCTGATCGAGTCGGAGCTATTCGGCCATGTCGAAGGCGCCTTCACCGGCAGCCGCAAGGGCGGCGCCATCGGCAAGATCGAGCAGGCGCACAAGGGCACGCTGTTTCTCGACGAGATCGGCGACATGCCGCTGGAGCTGCAGGGCCGTCTCTTGCGCGTGCTGCAGGAGCGCAGCCTGAGCCGCCTGGGCAGCAACCAGCTGATCAAGGTGGACTGCGCGCTGATCTGCGCCACCCACCGTGACCTGCAGCAGCTCAGCGCCGAGCAGGGCTTTCGCGAGGACCTCTACTACCGCATCAACGGCCTGCGCGTGAGCCTGCCGGCACTGCGCGAGCGGCGCGACCTGGCGGCGCTGATCCAGCACCTGCTGCGCGCCGAGACCGACGCACAGCAGCCTCTCCAGCTGAGCCCAGCGGCGCTGCAGGCGCTGCTGGACTATCACTGGCCGGGCAATATCCGCCAGCTCTACCAGTGCCTGCGCCTGGCTGCGGCGCTGGCCGAGGACGACGGCGAGATCGGCGTGCAGCACCTGCCGGACGAGGTGCGCGCCGGCCGCGGCGAACAGGCCGCGGCGGTGGCGAACGAAGGGCTGACGGCGGAGGCGGGGAGTACGCTGCAGCGTGCCGAGGCGCGGGCCATTCGCGCCGCGGTGGAGGCCGCCGGCGGCAACCTCTCGGCCGCCGCGCGCAGCCTGGGCATCGCCCGCGCGACGCTGTATCGCAAGCTCAAGGGTATGGAACAGGGGTAGCAGGCCGCTCGCCTGCGTGGTGTCTGGCACGCCACCGGCGCGCCCGGAATAAAAAAGGGCAGAGGGCCGCTCGGGACAGCCCCCACCCGTAAAACTCACAGCTTGATCATCACCGTCTTCAGTTCGGTGTAGTGCTCGATGGCGGCGGCGCCCATCTCGCGGCCGATGCCGGAGAGCTTGTGGCCGCCGAACGGCAGGGCCGGGTCGAGGGCGCTGTGGCAGTTGACCCACACCGAGCCGGAGCGGATGCGCGGAATCATCCGGTGCACCGCGCCGAGGTCGTTGGACCAGATGCTGGCGCCCAGGCCATAGGGGTTGTCGTTGGCCAGGCGCACCACCTCGTCGATATCGTCGAAGGGCATGGCCACCAGCACCGGGCCGAAGATTTCTTCCTGGACCAGGCGGTGGCGCTGGTCGACGTCTACCAGCACCGTCGGCTGAACGAAGTAGCCGGGGCCGAAGCCTTCGCCGCCGCAGGCGACGGTGGCGCCCAGTTCGCGGCCCAGGTTGATGTAGCCGGTGACCCGATCCTGCTGCTTGGCGGAGATCAGCGGGCCCATCTGCACGCTGGGGTCGAGGCCGTTGCCCAGCTTCATGCCGTTGGCGATGGCGGCGATGTCGGCCACCACGTTGTCGAAGTGCTTGCGCTGCACGTACAGGCGCGAGCCGGCGCAGCACACCTGACCCTGGTTGAAGAAGATGGCGCTGGCGGCGCCGGCGGCGGCCTGCTGCAGGTCGGCATCAGCCAGCACGATGGTCGGCGATTTGCCACCCAGCTCCAGGGTCACGCGGGTCATGTTGTCCATGGCCGCCTTGCCGATCTGCTTGCCCACCTCGGTGGAGCCGGTGAAGGTCAGCTTGTCCACTCCGGGGTGGCTGGACAGCGCCGCGCCGGCGTTCAGGCCGGTGCCGGTGACCACGTTGAACACCCCGGCCGGGTAGCCGGCCTCCTGAACCAGCTCGGCGAGCTTCAGTGCGCTCAGCGGGGTTTCGTCGGCCGGTTTGAGCACCAGGGTGCAGCCGCTGGCCAGCGCCGGACCGAGCTTCCAGCAGGCCAGCAGCAGCGGAAAGTTCCAGGCCACGATGGCGCCTACCACCCCCACCGCCTCGCGGCGGATATAGGCGTGGAAATCCTCGTTCGGCATCAGGGGCAGGGATGGCTCCACCGTGCTGCCCTCGATCTTGGTGGCCCAGCCGGCCATGTAGCGCAGAAAGTCGATGCACAGCTGTACGTCCATGGCGCGGGCCACCTGGACGCTCTTGCCGTTGTTCAGGCATTCCAGCTCGGCCAGCACGTCGGCGTCACGCTCGATCAGGTCGGCCAGGCGCCACAGCAGGTTCTGCCGTTCGCGCGGGCGGGTGCGGCTCCAGGCGGAGTCGTAGAAGGCAGTGCGGGCGGCCTGCACGGCGCGGTCCACGTCCGCGGCGCTGGCCGAGGGGACGCTGGCCAGCGGCTCGCCGGTGGCCGGGTTGCGCACCTGCAGGCAGTTGCCGTTGGCGGCATCCAGCCATTGGGCGCCGATCAGCATGCGTTGCGGTCTGGCGAGGAAATCGAGGGTTTTACGGTGGAGCGGCAGGGTTGCCATGGGCGAAGCCTCTTGTCGTGGTCTTGTGCCGGGGGCTTGAGCAACGCCTGTGCCACTGTCGGCAAAGCCTTGCCAGGCGCCGTCGAGGGCGGCTCTGCCGATGAAAGTGGAGAAATCCGGCTGTATCGAAGCCATACAGCTGTCGCAAAACGAGACAGTGACGCTGCCCGCCGGAAACCACGCAACCTGCGCAGGAGCCGGGAACCGGCGGCTTGCGCCTGCTTGGCATGCTTCCTGTTGGGAGTGCCGGCGATTTCCGCGCTCGCGGATTTCCCATAACAAGCACAACAAGTGGGTACCGACATGACTCAGCTCAGCTACACCCGCGGCCCGCAGGACAACCCCCTGCTGGCCATGACCATCGGCGAAGCCTTCGATGCCACGGTGCGTCTGCACGCTCGCCGCGAGGCGCTGGTGGTGCGCCATCAGAACCTGCGTTACAGCTGGGGCGAACTGGCCGAGGTGGTCGAGGACTGCGCCCGCGGCCTGCTCGCCCTCGGCCTGCTGCCGGGCGACCGGGTCAGCATCTGGGCACCGAACTGCGCCGAGTGGTGCATCGCCCAGTTCGCCACGGCGAAGGTCGGCGCGATCCTGGTCAACATCAATCCGGCCTATCGGCTGAACGAGCTGGAGTACGCGCTGAAGCAGTCCGGCTGCCGCTGGCTGATCTGCGCCGAGCAGTTCAAGAGCTCCGACTACCATGCCATGCTCGCCGAGCTGATCCCGCAGCTGGCCGATAGCCCGCCCGGCGGGCTGCATGCCCCGCAGCTTGCCGAGCTGCGTGGGGTGATCAGCCTGGCGCGCACGCCGCCCGCCGGCATGCTCGGCTGGGCCAAGCTGCTCGGCCTGGCCGGGCAGATCTCCCACGACGTGCTGCGTCGCCGCCAGGCCCAGTTGCAGTTCGACGACCCGATCAACATCCAGTACACCTCGGGTACCACCGGCTTTCCCAAGGGCGCGACGCTGAGCCACTACAACATCCTCAACAACGGCTACATGGTCGGCGAGAGTCTGGGGCTGAGCGAACAGGACCGCATGGTGATCCCGGTGCCGCTGTACCACTGTTTCGGCATGGTGATGGGCAATCTCGGTTGCATGACCCACGGCAGCACCATGATCTATCCCGGCCCGGCCTTCGAGCCGCTGAGCACCCTGCAGGCGGTGGCCGAGGAGCGCGCCACGGTGCTGTATGGCGTGCCCACCATGTTCATCGCCGAGCTGGATCACCCGCGCCGCGCCGAGTTCGATCTGTCCAGCCTGCGCACGGGCATCATGGCCGGTGCCACCTGCCCGATCGAGGTGATGAAGCGGGTGATCGAGCAGATGCATATGGCCGAGGTGCAGATCGCCTACGGCATGACCGAGACCAGCCCGGTGTCGACCCAGAGCGCCGCCGACGATCCGCTGGAGCTGCGCGTGGCCAGTGTCGGTCGCACCCAACCGCACCTGGAGACCAAGCTGGTCGACGAACAGGGCAACGTGGTGCCGCGCGGGCAGATCGGTGAACTCTGCACCCGCGGCTACAGCGTGATGCTGGGCTACTGGAACAACCAGGAGGCGACCCAGGAGAGCATCGACGAGGCCAAGTGGATGCACAGCGGCGATCTGGCGGTGATGGACGAGGCGGGCTACCTGAAGATTGTCGGGCGCAGCAAGGACATGATCATCCGCGGCGGCGAGAACATCTATCCGCGCGAGATCGAGGAGTTCCTCTTCACCCACCCGGCGGTGGCCGACGTGCAGGTGATCGGCATTCCCGACAGCAAGTACGGCGAGGAAGTGGCCGCCTGGGTCAAGCTGCACCCGGATCAGGTCCTCACCGCCGAGGCGCTCGCCGAGTACTGCAAGGGGCGCATTGCCCACTTCAAGGTGCCGCGCCACTTCCGCTTCGTCGAGGAATTCCCCATGACCGTAACCGGCAAGGTGCAGAAGTTTCGCATGCGCGAACTGATGCAGGCCGAGCTGGCGCCGCCGCTGCGCCTGGTCGGCCGCTGAGCGGCTGGCCTCGCGTCGGCGGCGCAGGCAAACTGGGCCGCGTTGCAGGACAGGGCTGACGCGGGGCGGTATGGCAGTGGAGAAGGGCACCATCTCGGTACAACTGGTCGGCGAGGCGTTGCTCGAGGCGCGCCGCCGCGGGCTCGACGTGGCGGCGCTGCTGGAGCGCGTCGGCCTGCCTGCACAGGCGCTGGAGCGCCCCTACGGGCGTGTGCCTTCGGCACTCTACGGCCAGCTCTGGCGCGCCCTGGCGGCGAGCATGGACGACGAGTTCTTCGGCATGAACGCCCGGCGCATGAAGGCCGGCAGCTTCGCCTTCATGGCTGCCATCGCCCTGCGCGAGCCCACCCTGGGCGCGGCGCTGGAGCGGGTGCTGGCCTTCTGCGGGCTGGTCTTCGACGGCCTCAGCCCGCGCCTGGTGCAGCAGGGCAGCCTGGCCGAAATCGCCCTGGACGAGCCGGACGGTCAGCACAGTCGGGCCTTCGCCTACTTCACCCTGTGGCTGATGGTGCATGGCCTGCTGTGCTGGCTGGCCGGCCGGCGCCTGCCGATCCTCGGCATCGACCTGCGCTGTCCGGCGCCGGGCTATCTCGAAGACTACCGGGTGATGTTCTGCGACAACCTGCGCTTCGAGCGCCCCTCCAGCCGCCTGCTGTTCAACGCCGACTGCCTGGCGCAGCCGGTGCGCCGCAGCGAGCGCGAACTGAAGCGCTTTCTGGCCGGCGCACCAGCCAATATCCTGGTGCGCTACCGCGACCCGCAAAGCCTGGGGGCGCGTATTCGTGCCTATCTGCGTTCGCTGAGCGCCGCACGCTGGCCCGACTTCGAGGCGCTCAGCAGCCATTTCTACATGGCGCCATCGACCCTGCGCCGCAAGTTGGCCCAGGAGGGTCAGTCGTACCAGGGGCTCAAGGATCAGGTGCGGCGCGAACTGGCTATCACCCGCCTGGATGCCGGCGAGGGCGATTTCGTCGAGCTGGCCGGCGTGCTCGGTTTCGCCGATATCAGCGCCTTCTACAAGGCGTTCAAGAAGTGGACCGGCTCTACGCCGGGGCAGTACCGCGCGCTGATGCACCCGACGCCCGATTGTCCAAAGCGCTCAGATCGATAGACGACTTTCGCCATTGTCGACGGCGGCGCTCGGCGCGAGCATGGTTCTGACTCGTTGCTGGAGCGTGCTATGCGTATCGAAGATTCCGTATTTCTGATCACCGGTGGCGGCTCCGGCCTTGGCCTGGCCGCTGCCCGTCAGCTGCTCGGCCAGGGCGGCAAGGTGCTGTTGCTGGATATCAATGCCGAAGCGGGGCAGCGCGCCGCCGCAGAGCTGGGCGAGGGTGCCCGCTTCGTGCAGGCCGACATCACCCGCGAGGAGGATGGCCGTGCGGCTGTGGCGCAGGCACTGGAGGCCTTTGGCGCCGTGCACGGGCTGGTCAACTGCGCCGGTATCGCACCGGCCGAGAAGGTCCTGGGGCGCAGTGGCGTGCATGGCCTGGACAGCTTCCGCCGTACCGTCGAGGTCAACCTGATCGGCAGTTTCAACCTGCTGCGCCTGGCCGCCGAGGCCATGGCGCAGAACCCGCCGAATGCCGAGGGCGAGCGCGGGGTGATCGTCAATACCGCTTCGGTGGCGGCCTTCGACGGGCAGATCGGTCAGGCCGCCTATGCCGCCTCCAAGGGCGGGGTGGCCGCGATGACCCTGCCGGCGGCGCGCGAGCTGGCGCGCTCGGGCATCCGCGTGATGTGCATCGCCCCGGGCATCTTCGAGACGCCGATGATGGCCGGCATGCCGCAGGAGGTGCGCGACTCGCTGGCCGCCGGCGTGCCGTTCCCGCCGCGCCTGGGCCGCCCCGAGGAATACGCCGCGCTGGTGCGCCACATCGTCGAGAACCCCATGCTCAACGGCGAGGTGATCCGCCTCGATGGCGCGCTGCGTATGGCGGCGAAGTAACCGACACATGACCCGGATTGCATCCGCCCGGGGTGAGCTGATCGACCTGGCCGCAATCCATGGCACACCAACGACTTTCAGGAGACAACCATGTCTGCAACCGATCCGGTCGTGATCGTCAGCGCCGCCCGAACTCCCATGGGCGGTTTTCTCGGTGACCTGGCCGGCCTGTCCGCCGCCGAACTGGGCGCCGCCGCCATTCGCGCCACCCTGCAGCGCGCCGGACTCGCGGCCGAGGCGGTGGATGCCGTGCTGATGGGCTGCGTGCTGCAGGCCGGTCAGGGCCAGGCCCCGGCGCGCCAGGCGGCGCTCGGCGCGGGCCTGAGCCAGGCGGCGCAATGCACCACGCTGAACAAGATGTGCGGCTCGGGCATGCAGGCGCTGATGCTCGGCCACGACCAACTGCTGGCTGGCAGCGCCGAGGTGCTGGTGGCCGGCGGCATGGAAAGCATGTCCAACGCGCCGTACCTGCTACAGCGCGCCCGCGCGGGCTATCGCATGGGCCACGGCCAGGTGCTCGACCATATGTTCCTCGACGGCCTGGAAGACGCCTACGAGCGCGGACGGCTGATGGGCACCTTCGCCGAGGACTGCGCGCAGAGCTACGGCTTTACCCGCCAGGAGCAGGACGCCTACGCCCTGGAGTCGCTGCGCCGGGCGCAGCAGGCGATGGAGGCCGGCCATTTTGCCGACGAGATCGTCGCGGTCGAGGCTCCTGCCGGGCGTGAGCGGCGCCTGATCGCCGCCGACGAGCAGCCGCCCAAGGCCAGGCCGGAGAAGATTCCCTCGCTCAAGCCGGCGTTCCGCGACGGCGGCACCGTGACCGCGGCCAACTCCAGCTCGATTTCCGACGGCGCTGCGGCCCTGCTGCTGATGCGCCAGTCAGAGGCCGAGCGGCGAGGCCTGAGTCCGCTGGCGCGCATCGTCGCCCATGCCGGCCACGCCCAGGCGCCGAACCTGTTCACCACCGCGCCGGTTACCGCGATTCAGCGCGTGCTGGCACGCAGCGGCTGGAGCCTGAACGAAGTGGACCTGTACGAGATCAACGAGGCCTTCGCGGTGGTGCCCATGGTGGCCATGCGCGACCTGGAGATCCCCCACGCCAAGCTCAACGTGCACGGCGGCGCCTGCGCCCTCGGCCACCCCATCGGCGCCTCCGGCGCGCGCGTGCTGGTGACTCTGCTCAATGCCCTGAGCCAGTACGGGCTCAAGCGCGGCGTGGCCTCCGTGTGCATCGGCGGCGGCGAGGCCACCGCGGTGGCCATCGAAAGGTTGTGAAGCAAAAACCATTGATGCGCACGACCCAGGCGGCGCCGCACACCCTACGAATCGCCTTCGGTACGTAGGGTGCGCCGTGCGCACCGCTGACTACGGAAAATACTCTCGGTGCGCATGGCCTAGACGGCCCCGCGACATCCGAGCGGTCCTGTCATTGATCAACCCGCATTATCGGAGCCAGCCATGCTGCCCAACGAAGAACAACTACTGATCCGCGACATGGCCCGCCAGTTCGCCCAGGAACGGCTCAAGCCCTTCGCCGCCGACTGGGACCGCGAGCATCGCTTCCCAGCCGAGGCCATTGCCGAGATGGGCCAGCTGGGCTTTATGGGCATGCTGGTGCCGCAGCAATGGGGCGGCGCCGAGACCGGCCACCTAGCCTACGCCATGGCCCTGGAAGAGGTGGCGGCGGGTGATGGCGCCTGCTCCACCATCATGAGCGTGCACAACTCGGTGGGCTGCATGCCGATCCTGAAATACGGCAGCGAGGCGCAGAAACAGCGCTTTCTCCGCCCGCTGGCCGAAGGCAGCATGCTCGGCGCCTTCGCCCTGACCGAACCGCAGGCCGGCTCCGATGCCAGCGACCTGCGCACCCGCGCGCGGCGCGACGGCGAGCACTACGTGCTGAGCGGCGCCAAGCAGTTCATCACCTCCGGCAGCCACGCCGGCATGGTCATCGTCTTCGCCGTCACCGACCCAGGGGCCGGCAAGAAGGGCATCAGCGCCTTTATCGTGCCGACCGACACGCCGGGGTTCTCGGTGGTGCGGGTGGAGGAAAAGCTCGGCCAGCATGCCTCGGACACCTGCCAGATCCAGCTCGACGAGGTGCGCATCCCGGCCGAGCTGCGCCTGGGCGAAGAGGGCGAGGGCTACCGCATCGCCCTGGCCAATCTGGAAGGTGGGCGCATCGGCATCGCCGCGCAATCGGTAGGTATGGCCCGCGCCGCGTTCGAGGCGGCGCGCGACTACGCCCACGAGCGGGTCACCTTCGGCAAGCCGATCATCGAGCACCAGGCGGTGGCCTTCCGCCTGGCCGACATGGCCACCCAGATCGCCGCGGCGCGGCAGATGGTGCACCACGCCGCCAGCCTGCGCGAAGCCGGCCTGCCATGCCTGAGCGAGGCCTCGATGGCCAAGCTGTTCGCCTCGGAAATGGCCGAGCGGGTGTGCTCCGCGGCGATCCAGACCCTGGGCGGTTACGGCTACCTCAAGGACTTCCCGGTCGAGCGTATCTACCGCGACGTGCGCGTCTGCCAGATCTACGAAGGCACCAGCGATGTGCAGCGGATGGTGATCGCGCGCAGTCTGTAAGCGTAAGGTACGCATCCTGCGCACCGATGCCTTGCAAAACAGCCTAGGGTTCGAGGCTCTCGAGCAATTGCAACGCCAGGCGCACGCGCTCGGCATTGGGATAGTTACGGTTGGCGAGTATCACCAGACCGGTATCGCGCGCCGGTAGCAGCAGAATGTAGGCGCCGAAACCGTTGGTCGAGCCGGTCTTGTTCAGCAGCAGGTCACCTTCGGCTGGCTTGGGCACGCTGAAGCGCTCCACCGGCTGGGGTTGCAGCGCCATTTCTGCAGAGTTGCCGGCCTGCAGCTTCGTCAGGCTGATGGGGTAGGCATAGCGCTCCCAGCCCAGAGCCTGGGCCATGTCAGCAACCTGGTAGTAACCGCGATGGGTGGAACTGACGGCCTGACGCAGCGGTGCGGGCAGCTTGTCCGGGTGCAGGTTGGCGTCGATGAAGCGCAGCATGTCGGCGGCAGTGGATTTCAAGCCGTAGGCCTCGGCATCCAGCACGCCGGGACTCACGCGCACGGCCTTGTCATCGCGGTAGCCCCAGGCATACCGCGTCATCTGCTCGGTAGGTATCTGCACGTAGCTTTCCTGCATGCCCAGTTGCGGCAACAGGTCCTTCTCCATCAACTGCTGAAACGGCTTGGCCATACTGGCCGCTGCCAGGTGGCCGAACAGGCCGATGCTGGGGTTGGAATACAGCCGCTGCATACCCGGCGCATAAACCGCCTGCCAGTTGCGGTAGTAGTCGAGCATTTGCCGTTCGCTGCTGACCGCGTCCGGAAATTGCAGTGGCAGGCCGCCGGCGGTGTAGGTGGCCAGATCCAGCAGGCTGATGTGATCGAAGGCAGTGCCGCGCAGCTCTGGCAGATATTGGCTGGCGTTGTCGCTGAGGTTCAGCGTGCCGCGCGCTTCGGCGTAGGCGCCGAGGGTGGCGGTGAAGAGTTTGCTGATCGAGCCCAGTTCGAACAGGGTGTGGCGATCCACCGCCTGGCCGCTTTCACGTGAGGCGACGCCGTATTCGAAGAAATGCTGCTGGCCCTTGTGGCTGATGGCGATGGCCATGCCGGGGATGGCATAGGTCTGCATCATCGGTTTCACGGCAGCATCGACGGCCTGGTTCAGCTCGGCGAAGGCCGATTGGCTACCCAGGCAAAGGCCGAGCGTGACGAGCAGGGGGCGAAGGGATGGGCGCATGATCGTTCCTTGTCAGTTCATCGGGGGCAGGCGGCGGGGCACCGAGGTCTTCTTGACGATGGCAGTGTTGGTTTCGGCGTAGCCGTTGATGCGGTCGAGCACCTCGTCCAGTTGCTCCATGGAGCGCACGTGCAGGCGAGCCACGAAGCAGTCCTCGCCGGTGACCTTGTCGCATTCGGTGAACTCGGGCGTGGCCTGAATCAGTCGCTCCACTTCATGCAGCTTGCCGGGCAGCGGTCGCACGCGAACGATGGCCTGCAACTGATAGCCGAAATGGCGCGGATCGATCTCCACCGTATAGCCCTTGAGCACGCCTCGTTCCTCCAGGCGGCGCAGCCGCTCGGCCACGCTGGGGGAGGACAGGCCACTGATCTGCGCCAGGGCTTTGAGTGAACGCCGCGAGTCTTCCATCAGGGCGGCGATCAGGGTCTGGTCGATTTCATCGGTCATTGCAGGCCTCGTTAGGTAAAAGCCGAAATATGCCGTTGTAAAAAAGGCGAGGACTGGATTCTGCCTCAGATTCTCCATGGAGAGGGAAGTTGCACCTTCGGATAATTATCGTCATCGCTCGAAGAGGCTCCCCTCATGGATAACAACCTCAAACGCGGTTCGCTGGAAATGGTCGCCGCCATGCTGATTTCCGGCACCATCGGTTGGTTCGTCCTGGTATCCGGCCAGGCCGTGGTGGATGTGGTGTTCTGGCGCTGCCTGATCGGCGGCGGCATGTTGCTGTTGGTCTGCGCCGTGCTCGGCCTGCTGCGCGCCGAGCTTCTGGGGCGGCGCGTATTGCTGCTGGCGGTGCTCAGCGGCGTGGCCATCGTCGGCAACTGGTTGCTGTTGTTCGCCTCCTACGCGCAGGCTTCCATCGCCGTCAGTACCGTGGTCTACAACTTCCAGCCTTTCATGTTGGTGGGCCTGGCGGCGCTGTTTCTCGGCGAGCGCATCACCTGGCTCAAGCTCGGTTGGCTGGCGCTGGCTTTCATCGGCATGCTGGCCATCGTCAGTGCCCACGGGCGGGGCGCGGTGGCCGCTGGCAACTACCTGCTGGGCATCGCCCTGGCGCTGGGGGCGGCGCTGCTCTATGCGGTCGCGGCATTGATCGTCAAACGCCTCAGCGCTACGCCGCCGCATCTGATTGCGCTGATCCAGTTGCTGACCGGTGTGCTGATGCTGGCCCCCCTGGCTGGGCATCAGTTGCCGCAGGGCGAGGCGGCCTGGGCCAGCCTGGCAACCCTGGGTGTGGTGCATACCGGGCTGATGTACATGCTGCTCTACGGCGCCATCCAGAAATTGCCGACGGCGCTGACCGGCGCGCTGTCGTTCATTTATCCGGTGGCGGCGATCCTCGTCGACTGGCTGGCCTTCGATCACTGGCTCAGCCCGCTGCAGTGGCTCGGTGTGGCGGCCATTCTGCTAGCGGCCGCGGGCATGCAGCAGGGCTGGCGGCTGGGCATAAAGACCCGGCGTGCCGTCAGGGTCTGACGCCCTGTTCGCGTAGGCGCTTGTACAGTGTGTTGCGGCTCAGGCCGAGGTGGCGGGCAAGGTAGGAAATGTTGCCGCCGCAGGCCTGGTACTGGCTGGCCAGATCGTCGGGCTCGGGGTGTGCTTGCAGGGTCGTGTCCGTCGGCAGATCGAGAAAGAAGTCGTCCGGCAGGTGTTCGGCGCGGATGGGCTGGTCGTCTGCCATGGCCAGCGCCACGCGCAGCACGCTGCTGAGTTGGCGCAGGTTGCCTGGCCAGGGGTGGTGCTGAAACAGCTCCAGTACCTCGCGGCTGATACCCGCGTGCTGGTGGGGTTCGCGGTGCTGCTCCCACAGTTTATGGAACAGCGCCTGCTTGTCGCTGCGTTCGCGCAGTGGCGGCAGCTCGAGGTTCAGGCCGCTGATGCGGTAGTACAGGTCAGCGCGGAACTGGCCGCTGTCGACATCCTGGCGCAGCGGACGATTGGTGGCGGAGACCAGGCGCACGTCGACCGGATGCAGTTCGCTGCTGCCCAGCGGCTGCACGCAACGTTCCTGCAGCACGCGCAGCAGGCGCGCCTGCACGCGCAGCGGCATGTCGCCGATCTCGTCGAGAAACAGCGTGCCCTTGTGCGCCTTGCGGATGAGCCCGATGTGGCCCTTCTGGCTGGCGCCGGTAAAGGCGCCTTTTTCGTAGCCGAACAGCTCCGATTCCACCAACTCGGCGGGAATGGCCGCGCAGTTGACCGCGATGAACGGCTGACTGGCGCGCGAACTGGCCTGGTGCAGGGCCTTGACGAAAACCTCCTTGCCGGCACCGGTTTCGCCCTGAATTAGGATCGGAATGTCCTTCTCCAGCAGGCGTTCGGCCTGGCGCACGACCTTGTCCATGCGCGCATCACCAGCGCTCAGGGTATGCAGGTGTGGCTCTTGCGGCGTGCTCTGGGTAGCCTGGGGGCGGAAGTCGCGAGGCTGGATCGGAGCGGGTCGGGCAGGGCGACGTACTCGAGCGTGAAAGCGAAAATGGCCACTGGTGCGCAGGCTGAAGGGCTGACCGTCCGGTTGGTTGAGCAACTGTTGCAGCGGCACGTCGAACAGCTGCTCGATGGCGCCGTAGGTCAGGGGTTGGCCCAGCAGGTTGTCGGCGCGGCGGTTGGCGGACACTACGTGGCCCTGCTCGTCGAACACCACCAGGCCGGCCCAGGGGCTGTCGAGGTTATCGAGGCTGGTGTTGAAGCTGAGCAGGTGATACTGGTCGGCGAACAGCTTGAGGATCAGGCGGTTCTCCACCGACTGGCTCATCATCTTGACCATGCCCAGGGTGTGCGCTGGCGGCAGGTAGCTGTCGCTGGACACGTCGAGCACGGCGATCATGCGCCGCTGTTCGTCGAAGATCGGCGAGGCCGAACCGGTCATGAAACGGTTGGCCTTGAGAAAGTGTTCATCGTGCTGGATGTGCACGGCCTGGCCACAACTGAGCGCGGTGCCGATGGCGTTGGTGCCGGTGTAGCGCTCCAGCCAGCTGGCGCCAGCGACGAAGCCGGCGGCCTGGCGCGGTTCGATGAAGCGCTGGTCGCCCCAGGATTGCAGCAGCCGGCCCTGCTCGTCGGCGAGCATGATCAGGCAGTTGGAGTTGGACAGGATGGTGCCGTAGTAGGGCAGCACTTCCTGGTGGGTGGTTTGCACCAGGGCCTGGCGGCTTTCCAGCAGGGCCGAAAGTTCGCCGGCAGGCGGTGGGTCGAAGCGCGGTGAGCTCTGATGGGTCAGGCCATAGTCACGACAGCGCGACCAGGACTCCTGGATGAGGGTGTCGTGCGCCGGGGCGCGGGCAGCTTCTGTCATACATGATCTCTTCTTGTCGGTTCGCGATCTGCGCCGCGATCGATCCAGTTTCGTTCAAGCCTGTTCAAAGTCAACGAACGAATTGTTCAGTTGTTCACATTCGACTGTTCAAAAGTGTTCAGTGGAAAACCGTCGCTGCACCGCTCTTTGGCGGCTTTTTCGATTCTGATCAACGAGATGCGTTGGTTTTTTGGAGGCTGGCACGCTTGTCGCTATCGATGTTCGCAACCGAATGGCACGACAAGAAAAAGGACAGGCCATGTCGCTCAAGCTCGAACACGTCACCCGTATCGTCGACGGCCAGGTGCATATCGACGATGCCTGCCTGAGTTTCGAACCGGGCTCCTTCAACGTCCTGCTCGGCCGCACCCTGGCCGGCAAGACCAGCCTGATGCGGCTGATGGCCGGTCTGGATCGGCCCAGCAGCGGCCGTGTGCTGATGAACGGCGCCGATGTCACGGGTATGCCGGTGCGCCAGCGCAACGTGTCGATGGTCTATCAGCAGTTCATCAACTACCCGACCCTGACGGTGTTCGAGAACATCGCCTCGCCGCTGCGTCAGGCCGGTGTGGCCAAGGAGCAGATCGTCGAGAAGGTCGAGGCTACCGCGCGCATGCTGCGCATCGACAAACTGTTGTCGCGCTTTCCGCTGGAGCTGTCCGGCGGCCAGCAGCAGCGCACGGCCATGGCCCGGGCGCTGGTCAAGGATGCCTCGCTGATTCTCTTCGACGAGCCTCTGGTCAACCTCGACTACAAGCTGCGTGAGGAGCTGCGCCAGGAAATGCGCGAGCTGTTCCAGGCGCGCCACACCATCGCCATCTACGCCACCACCGAGCCCAACGAGGCGCTGGCCCTGGGTGGCACCACCACCATCCTCCACGAGGGGCGGGTGGTGCAGAGCGGCAAGACCGCCGAGGTCTACCACCGTCCGCAGCAGATGCTGGCCGCCGAGCTGTTCTCGGAACCGGCGATCAACCTGCTGCCTGGACGCATCAGTGGCACTGAGGTGAGCTTCGCCGATTGCGTGCATTTTCCGCTCAACCCCGATCTGCGCGGCATCGCCGAGGGTGAATATCGCTTCGGCGTGCGCCCTAGTCATATCGGCCTAGTGCCGTCCAATGACGATGATCTGGAGCTAGCGGTAACCGTGGAGCTGGCCGAGATCAGCGGTTCGGAAACCTTCCTGCATGTACGCAACGAGCAGTTCGTGCTGGTGCTGCACCTGCCGGGGGTGCACGAGTACGCGGTGGATACGCCGATCCTGATTTACATCCCGACCCACAAACTCTTCGTCTTCGCTGCCGATGGGCAGTTGGTGCAGGCGCCCAGTCGTCGTCAGGGGAGGGCTGCCTGATGGCCGAGATTCGTTTGCACAACCTGGCGCACAGCTACAGCGCTGCGCCGAACGCGCCGCAGGATTATGCGATTCGTGAGATGAACCATGTCTGGCAGCAGGGCGGTGCCTATGCGCTGCTGGGGCCGTCGGGCTGCGGCAAGTCCACACTGCTCAACATCATCTCCGGCCTGCTCAGCCCGTCGCAGGGCGAGGTGCAGTTCGATGGCAAGGCGGTCAACACCTTGTCGCCGCAAGAGCGCAACATCGCCCAGGTTTTCCAGTTCCCGGTGGTCTACGACACCATGACGGTGTTCGACAACCTGGCCTTCCCGCTGCGCAATCAGGGCATGGACGAGGCGCGGGTGATGAGCAAGGTGCACGAGATCGCCGAGGTGCTGGAGCTGCATCCGCTGCTGCACAAGAAGGCGCGCAACCTTACTGCCGACGAGAAGCAGAAGGTTTCCATGGGCCGTGGCCTGGTGCGCGACGACGTGTCGGCGATTCTCTTCGACGAACCGCTGACGGTGATCGACCCGCACCTGAAATGGAAGCTGCGACGCAAGCTCAAGCAGATCCACGAGCAGTTCAACATCACCATGGTCTACGTCACCCATGATCAGCTGGAGGCTTCCACCTTCGCCGACAAGATCGCGGTGATGTATGGCGGACAGATCGTCCAGTTCGGCACGCCGCGCGAGCTGTTCGAGCGCCCCGGACACACCTTCGTCGGCTATTTCATCGGCAGTCCGGGAATGAACCTGATCGAGGTACAGCGCTGCGAGGGCGGGGTGCGTTTTGCCGGAACGGTGTTGCCGCTGTCCGACGCGCTCAACCAGCGCCTGGCCGAACTGGACGGCAAACGTCTGCAGGTCGGTATCCGTCCCGAGTTCGTGCACATCTGGGACGGCGTCTACGAAGACGCGCTGTGCGCCCGCGTGCTGCACGTCGAGGATCTCGGCACCTACAAGATCCTCACCTTCGATCTCGACGGCCAGGTGCTCAAGGCGCGCTTGCAGGAGGATCAGCCGGTGCCGCGCGAGCAGGTCTACCTGAGCTTCCCGGCGCAGTGGCTGATGCTCTATGCCGACGACTACCTGGTGGAGGTGGCGCCATGAGGGTGCAGAACAACAAGGCCTGGTGGCTGGTGCTGCCGGTGTTCCTGCTGGTGGCGTTCAGTGCCATCGTGCCGATGATGACCGTGGTGAACTACTCGGTGCAGGACATCTTCGATCCGTCCACGCGCTACTTCGTCGGCGTCGACTGGTATCGCCAGGTGTTGCAGGACCCGCGCCTGCACGACTCGCTGCTGCGCCAGTTCATCTTTTCCGCTTGCGTGCTGCTGATCCAGATCCCGCTGGGCATCGCCATCGCCTTGTGCATGCCGACACGCGGGCGCTGGGCGTCGCTGTGTCTGATCCTGATGGCCATTCCGCTGCTGATCCCGTGGAACGTGGTCGGTACCATCTGGCAGATCTTCGGCCGCGCCGACATCGGCCTGATGGGCTGGGCGCTGAACAAGCTGGGCATCAGCTACAACTACGCCTCCAACACCATGGATGCCTGGGTGACGGTGCTGATCATGGATGTCTGGCACTGGACCTCGCTGGTGGCGCTGTTGTGCTACTCCGGCCTGCGCGCCATTCCTGACGTCTATTACCAGGCGGCGCGCATCGACCGCGCGTCGAACTGGGCGGTGTTCCGCCATATCCAGCTGCCCAAGCTGAAAAGCGTGCTGCTGATCGCGGTGATGCTGCGCTTCATGGACAGCTTCATGATCTACACCGAGCCCTTCGTGCTCACCGGCGGCGGGCCTGGCAACGCCACCACCTTCCTCAGCCAGACCCTGACGCAAATGGCCATCGGCCAGTTCGATCTGGGCCCGGCCGCGGCGTTCTCGTTGGTGTACTTCCTGATCATCCTGCTGGTGTCCTGGTTGTTCTACACCGCCATGACCCACGACGACAAAACCCGCTGAGGCCGACCATGACGCTGCGCAAACGCCTGGTACTGCTGATCTACTTCCTGTTCCTGCTGCTGCCGATCTACTGGCTGCTGAACATGTCGTTCAAGAGCAACACCGAGATTCTCGGCGGCCTCAGCCTGTGGCCGCAGACCTTCACCCTGGACAACTACCGGGTGATCTTCACCGATCGCAGCTGGTACGAGGGCTACCTCAACTCGCTGTACTACGTCAGCCTCAACACCCTGATCTCGCTGAGCGTGGCGCTGCCGGCGGCCTACGCCTTCTCGCGCTACCGCTTTCTCGGCGACAAGCACCTGTTCTTCTGGCTGCTGACCAACCGCATGGCGCCGCCGGCGGTGTTCCTCCTGCCGTTCTTCCAGTTGTATTCGTCCATCGGCCTGTTCGACACCCATATCGCCGTGGCCCTGGCCCACTGCCTGTTCAACGTGCCGCTGGCGGTGTGGATCCTCGAGGGCTTCATGTCCAGCGTGCCCAAGGAAATCGACGAGACGGCCTATATCGACGGCTACAGTTTCCCCAAGTTCTTCGTGAAGATCTTCATCCCGCTGATCCGCTCCGGCATTGGCGTCACCGCCTTCTTCTGCTTCATGTTCTCCTGGGTCGAGTTGCTGCTGGCGCGCACCCTGACCTCGGTGGACGCCAAGCCCATCGCGGCGGTGATGACCCGTACCGTGTCCGCCTCGGGCATCGACTGGGGCGTGCTGGCTGCTGCCGGGGTACTGACCATCCTTCCGGGGATGCTGGTGATCTGGTTCGTTCGCAACCATGTGGCCAAGGGCTTCGCCCTCGGTCGCGTGTAAGGGAGGTTCGTCATGAGCTGGATGGCCTGGACTCTACCAACCGCGCTGTTCTTCGGCGGCATCGCCGTACTGCTGGCCGGCATGACGCTGGTCGAGCTGCGCTGGCCGTGCGTCGAGCGCAAGGGTTTTCTGCCGATCACCACCACCCGGGGTGATCGGTTGTTTATCGGTCTGCTCGGCAGCGCCTACCTGCACCTGCTGGTGATAGGCGTGACCGACTGGAGCGTGTGGATAGCGTCGCTGCTATCGCTGTTGTGGTTGTGCGCAGTCATGCGCTGGGGCTGAGCCGGGCTGCCGCCGGTATGCCTCTCCCCAAATCCTGAGATGGAGGTCTCTATGTTCGACAATAACAACAAGACCCGACATAGCATGGCGTTGGCCGCCTTGCTGGCGTTGTCCGGTTTGAGCGGTGCGGCCTGGGCGGATGCCTATGAAGAGGCCGCGAAGAAATGGATCGCCGATGAATTCAACCCATCTACCCTGACGCCCGAGCAGCAGCTCGAAGAGCTGAAATGGTTCATCAAGGCCGCCGAGCCGTTTCGTGGCATGAACATCAGCGTGGTGTCGGAAACCATCACCACCCACGAGTACGAGTCCAAGGTGCTGGCCAAGGCCTTCAGCGAGATCACCGGGATCAAGCTCAAGCACGACCTGCTGCAGGAAGGCGACGTGGTCGAGAAGCTGCAGACGCAGATGCAGTCGGACAAGAACATCTACGACGGCTGGGTCAACGACTCCGACCTGATCGGTACTCATGCGCGCTACGGCAAGGCGGTAGCGATCAGCGACATGATCGAGGGCGAGGCCAAGGACTTCACCTCGCCAACTCTGGATCTCGAGGACTTCATCGGCATTTCCTTCACCACCGGGCCGGACGGCAAGCTGTATCAATTGCCCGACCAGCAATTCGCCAACCTCTACTGGTTCCGCGCCGACTGGTTCGAGCGCCCGGAGCTCAAGGCCAAGTTCAAGGAGATCTACGGCTACGAGCTGGGCGTGCCGGTCAACTGGTCGGCCTACGAGGACATTGCCGAGTTCTTCTCGGTGCACGTCAAGGAAATCGACGGTCAGCGCGTCTACGGCCACATGGACTACGGCAAGAAGGACCCGTCGCTGGGCTGGCGTTTCACCGATGCCTGGTTCTCCATGGCCGGCGGCGGCGACAAGGGCTTACCCAACGGTTTGCCGGTGGACGAGTGGGGTATTCGCGTCGATGGCTGCCGTCCGGTGGGCTCCAGCGTTGCCCGTGGTGGCGATACCAATGGCCCGGCGGCCGTGTTCGCCACGCAGAAATACGTCGACTGGATGCGCCAGTACGCACCGCCGGAAGCGCAGGGCATGACCTTCTCCGAATCCGGCCCGGTGCCGGCGCAAGGCGCCATTGCCCAGCAGATCTTCTGGTACACCGCCTTTACCGCCGACATGACCAAACCGGGCCTGCCGGTGGTCAATGCAGACGGCACGCCGAAGTGGCGCATGGCGCCTTCGCCGAAAGGACCGTACTGGGAGGAGGGCATGAAGCTCGGCTATCAGGACGCCGGTTCCTGGACCTTCCTCAAGTCCACCCCGGAGAAGCAGCGTCTGGCCGCCTGGCTCTACGCCCAGTTCGTCACCTCCAAGACCGTGTCGCTGAAGAAGACCCTGGTCGGTCTGACGCCGATTCGCGAGTCGGACATCAACTCCCAGGCCATGACCGACGCCGCGCCCAAGCTCGGCGGGCTGGTTGAGTTCTACCGCAGCCCGGCGCGCGTGCAGTGGACGCCGACCGGTACCAACGTACCGGATTATCCGCGTCTGGCTCAGCTGTGGTGGCAGTTCATCGCCGAGGCCGCCAGCGGCGACAAGACTCCGCAGCAGGCGCTCGATGGCCTGGCCGCGGCGCAGGACACCATGCTCGGTCGCCTGGAGCGCTCCGGCGTGCTGGGTGAGTGCGGGCCTAAGCTGAACGAGCCGCGTGATCCGCAATACTGGTTCGATCAGCCCGGTGCACCGAAGCCCAAGCTGGCCAACGAGAAGCCCAAGGGCGAAACCATCGCCTACGACGAGCTGCTCAAATCCTGGGAGCAGGCGCGCAACTGAATCTCAGGGGCGCAGTGGCTGAAGCCCTTCGGCGAGGGGGCTTCCTTCCCTGTGGGAGCGGCTTCAGCCGCGATAAAAAACGGCACCCTAGGGTGCCGTTTTTCATTCAGCCGTACCGCTTATTTATGCAGATGCTCGGCCGCGTGCAGGGTGTTCTCCAAGAGACCTGCGCGAGTCATTGGGCCAACGCCGCCTGGAACCGGGGTGATCCAGCCGGCGCGGGGCAGGGCGGCATCAAAGGTCACGTCGCCGACCAGCTTGCCGTCTTCCTGGCGGTTGATGCCGACGTCGATGACGATGGCGCCCGGCTTGATCCACTCGCCCTTGACCAGCCCAGGCTTGCCTGCAGCGACCACAACGATATCGGCCTGGCCGACGTGAGCAGCCAGATCCTTGGTGAAGCGGTGGGTGACGGTCACGGTGCAACCGGCCAGCAGCAACTCCATGGCCATTGGTCGGCCGACGATATTGGACGCGCCAACTACCACTGCATGCATGCCGTAAAGATCGGCGCCCGTGCTTTCCAGCAGCGTCATGATGCCCTTGGGGGTACAGGGGCGCAGCAGCGGCATGCGCTGGGCCAGGCGACCGATGTTGTAGGGGTGGAAGCCGTCCACGTCCTTGTCCGGGCGAATGCGCTCGAGCAGCAGGGACGAGTCGAGATTCTCCGGCAGCGGCAGCTGTACCAGGATGCCGTCGATGGCCGGGTCTTCATTGAGCTCGTCGATCAGGGCGAGCAGATCGGCCTGGCTGGTCTCTGCCGGCAGATCATAGGCGCGGGAAACAAAGCCGACTTCTTCGCAATCCTTGCGTTTATGTGACACATAGACCTGGGAGGCGGGATCGGTGCCGACCAGGATCACGGCCAGGCCTGGCGCACGAAGGCCTTGCTGGCGGCGTTCGGCGACACGTTGGGCAATCTGCTGGCGGAGGCTGGCGGCGATCGCCTTGCCGTCGATCAGTTGTGCGGTCATTGCGCTGGTTAACCATTAAGAAGGATGAAAAAAGGACGCGCATTCTCGCATGGGCGCTCACTTGGGCAAAGGCGCCTGCCGTCGTTTTCGCGTAACTCCTTTAAATCGCTGAATTTTTTTGAAAATTTCTGTTGACGAGGTTGGGAGCCGTCTATAACATTCGCCCCGCTTCTCAGGAACAGCCACTCGCTGGGTGAGGCGGCAAGAGCCAAGCCCTGGTGGTGAGGTTGGAGCCAAAAGCTTGTAAGTCTGCGCTAGCAGATGGATAAGTGCCCGTAGCTCAGCTGGATAGAGCATCCGCCTTCTAAGCGGATGGTCGCAGGTTCGAGTCCTGCCGGGTGCGCCATTTGGCGGTCAGGCAAGTTGAGTAAGCAAGTGCAATATGGTGGGCGTAGCTCAGTTGGTAGAGCACAGGATTGTGGCTCCTGGTGTCGTGGGTTCGATTCCCATCGTCCACCCCATATTCCAAAGCGCCAGGCCAAAAGCCTGGCGTTTTTGTTTTAAGCTGCAAAGCCACGCGGACGTGGTGGAATTGGTAGACACACCAGATTTAGGTTCTGGCGCCGCAAGGTGTGAGAGTTCGAGTCTCTCCGTCCGCACCATCTTTACATAGCCCCTCCCGACTGCCGCCTGCTTCTAGGGTGACTTCTGCACATTGACCCTCTAGAATGCTTGGCCTTGATTCGGGGCCGGTTCGAGCCGGCTTATGTCTGTGCAACGAGGAATATCCATGCAAGTTTCTGTTGAAAGCACTTCTGCTCTTGAGCGCCGCATGACTGTCGGCGTACCCGTCGAGCGCATCGAGACCGAAGTCAACAAGCGTCTGCAACAGACTGCCCGTCGTGCCAAGGTTCCTGGCTTCCGTCCTGGCAAGGTGCCGATGAGCGTGATTCGTCAGCGCTATGAAGATGCCGCTCGTCAGGAAGCCCTGGGCGACCTGATCCAGGCTACCTTCTATGAAGCCGTGGTCGAGCAGAAGCTGAACCCGGCCGGCGCTCCGGCCGTAGAGCCGAAGTCCTTCGAGAAGGGCAAGGATCTGGAATATGTGGCTACTTTCGAAGTATTCCCTGAGTTCCAGGTGACTGGCCTCGACACTGTCGCCATCGAGCGCTTGCAGGCTGAAGTCGCCGACAGTGATGTCGACAACATGCTGGATATCCTGCGCAAGCAGAACACCCGTTTCGAGGCTGTCGAGCGTGCTGCCGAGAATGGCGACCAGCTGAACATCGATTTCGTCGGCAAGATCGACGGCGAAGCATTCGTTGGCGGTAGCGCCAAGGGCACCCAGCTGGTGCTGGGCTCCGGCCGCATGATCCCGGGCTTCGAAGACGCCCTGGTCGGTGTCAAGGCTGGTGAAGAGCGCGTGATCAACCCGACCTTCCCCGAGGACTACCAGAACCTCGATCTGGCCGGCAAAACCGCCGAGTTCACCGTTACCGTCAACAGCGTTTCCGCTCCGCAACTGCCTGAGCTGAACGACGAGTTCTTCGCCCTGTTCGGTATCAAGGATGGCGGTCTGGAAGGCTTCCGCGCCGAAGTTCGCAAGAACATGGAGCGCGAACTGCGTCAGGCCATCAAATCCAAGGTCAAGAACCAGGTCATGGATGGCCTGCTGGCTGCCAACCCGGTCGAAGTGCCGAAGGCGCTGATCGGTAACGAAGTGAACCGTCTGCGCGTGCAGGCCGTTCAGCAGTTCGGTGGCAACATCAAGCCTGATCAGCTGCCGGCCGAACTGTTCGAAGAGCAGGCCAAGCGCCGCGTCGTGCTGGGTCTGATCGTCGCTGAAGTGGTCAAGCAGTTCGAGCTGAAGCCCGATGAAGCCCGTGTTCGTGAGCTGATCGAAGAGATGGCTTCTGCTTACCAGGAGCCTGAGCAGGTCGTTGCCTGGTACTACAAGAACGACCAGCAAATGAACGAAGTGCGTTCGGTTGTACTGGAAGAGCAAGTTGTAGATACTGTTCTGCAGAAGGCCAACGTGACCGATAAAGCGGTTTCCTACGAAGACGCAGTCAAGCCGGCGGAAGCTCCTAAAGCCGACTGATCTGGTAACCTCGTTCGAGTACACCACCTTAAGCCAGCCTCCGTGCTGGCTTATGTGTATTTGAGACATGACTATTAGGGAGTGAGCGCAAGACATGTCCCGCAATCCTTTTATGCAAAACATGCCTGAAATCCAGGCCGCTGGCGGCCTGGTGCCGATGGTCATCGAGCAATCCGCTCGTGGCGAGCGTGCCTATGACATCTATTCGCGTCTGCTCAAGGAGCGCGTGATCTTTCTGGTTGGCCCGGTCGAGGACTACATGGCCAACCTGATCTGCGCCCAGTTGCTGTTTCTGGAAGCAGAGAATCCGGACAAGGACATCCATCTGTACATCAACTCGCCGGGTGGCTCGGTGACTGCCGGCATGGCGATCTACGACACCATGCAGTTCATCAAGGCGGATGTGTCCACCACCTGCATTGGTCAGGCCTGCAGCATGGGTGCTTTCCTGCTGGCTGGCGGCGCCAAGGGCAAGCGTTTCTGCCTGCCGAACTCGCGCGTGATGATTCACCAGCCGCTGGGCGGCTTCCAGGGGCAGGCCTCGGACATCGAGATCCACGCCAAGGAAATCCTCTTTATCCGTGAGCGCTTGAACGAGCTGCTGGCTCAGCACACCGGTCAGAGCCTGGAAACCATCGAGCGTGATACCAACCGCGACAACTTCATGAGCGCTTCGCGCGCCGTGGAATATGGTCTCGTCGATGCCGTGCACGAAAAGCGTCAGATGCCGGTCTAGATAAGGCACTGGTCGCGGGCATCCTTCACTGACGCGAGCTGCGCCCTTGAAAATGCCCGCATTTGCCTTCATCTTGTGTTTCAAGCCTACCGTATTGGATTGATCGAATGACTGATACCCGTAACGGTGAGGACAACGGCAAACTGCTTTATTGCTCCTTCTGCGGCAAAAGCCAGCATGAAGTGCGCAAGTTGATCGCCGGTCCTTCCGTCTTCATCTGCGACGAATGCGTCGACCTGTGCAATGACATCATCCGCGAGGAGGTGCAGGAGACACAGGCCGAGAGCAGCGCGCACAAACTCCCGGCACCCAAGGAAATCAGCGGCATCCTCGATCAGTACGTGATCGGTCAGGAGCGCGCCAAGAAAGTGCTGTCGGTAGCGGTATACAACCACTACAAGCGTCTCAATCAGCGCGACAAGAAAGACGATGTCGAGCTGGGCAAGAGCAACATTCTGCTGATCGGTCCGACTGGTTCGGGCAAGACGCTGCTGGCCGAAACGCTGGCACGCCTGCTCAATGTGCCGTTCACCATCGCTGACGCCACCACCTTGACCGAAGCCGGTTATGTCGGTGAGGACGTCGAGAACATTATTCAGAAGCTGCTGCAGAAGTGCGATTACGATGTCGAGAAGGCCCAGATGGGTATCGTCTACATCGACGAAATCGACAAGATCTCGCGCAAGTCCGATAACCCGTCGATCACTCGTGACGTGTCGGGCGAGGGCGTGCAGCAGGCGCTGCTCAAGCTGATCGAGGGCACCGTGGCCTCGGTTCCGCCGCAGGGCGGGCGCAAGCATCCGCAGCAGGAGTTCCTGCAGGTTGATACGCGTAACATCCTGTTCATCTGTGGCGGTGCGTTCGCCGGCCTGGAGAAAGTCATTCAGGCTCGCTCGACCCGAGGTGGTATCGGTTTCGGTGCAGAAGTGCGTAGCAAGCAGGAAGGCAAGAAGATCGGCGAGTCTCTGCGCGAGGTCGAGCCGGACGATCTGGTCAAATTCGGCCTGATTCCCGAGTTCGTCGGTCGTCTGCCGGTGATCGCGACACTGGAGGAGCTGGACGAGGCTGCTCTGGTGCAGATTCTCACCGAGCCGAAGAACGCGCTGACCAAGCAGTACGCCAAGCTGTTCGAGATGGAAGGTGTGGATCTGGAGTTCCGTTCCGATGCGCTGAAATCCGTGGCGCAGAAGGCACTGGAGCGCAAGACCGGTGCGCGTGGCCTGCGTTCGATTCTCGAGGGCATTCTGCTCGACACCATGTACGAGATCCCGTCCCAGCAGGACGTGAGCAAGGTGGTGATCGACGAGAGCGTCATCGAGGGTTCGTCCAAGCCGCTGCTGATCTACGAGAACAGCGAACCGCCGGCGAAGGCCGCGCCAGACGCCTGACGGCTGTTACACGATGCAAAGAAGGGGCCCCTCGGGCCCCTTCGCTTTTGTGGACATTGCGCTTGTTTTTTACGGGAGCTACCCCCATCTTAAAAGCCAAGGGTAATCCCGCCTGTTTACGGCCTTATGGCCGCCGCTGAGCCGAAATCATGAAGACAACCATCGAATTGCCTCTCCTGCCATTGCGCGATGTAGTGGTCTATCCGCACATGGTCATCCCGCTTTTCGTCGGGCGTGAGAAATCCATCGAGGCCCTCGAGGCGGCGATGACGGGTGACAAGCAGATCCTGCTGGTAGCCCAGAAGAACCCGGCCGTCGATGATCCGGATGATCAGGATCTTTATCGCGTTGGCACCGTTGCCACCGTCCTGCAGTTGCTCAAACTGCCTGACGGCACCGTCAAGGTGCTGGTCGAGGGTGAGCAGCGCGGCTCGATCGAGCGTTTCATCGATCTCGATGATCATTGCCGTGCCGAGGTGCAACTGATCGAGGAGGGCGAAACTGCCGAGCGCGAATCGGAAGTCTTCACCCGCAGTCTGCTCAGTCAGTTCGAGCAGTACGTGCAGTTGGGCAAAAAGGTCCCGGCCGAAGTCCTGTCTTCGCTCAACAGCATCGATGAGCCCAGCCGCCTGGTCGACACCATGGCCGCGCACATGGCGCTGAAGATCGAGCAAAAGCAGGAAATCCTCGAAATCACCGCGCTGTCCGCTCGCGTCGAGCACGTACTGGCCCTGCTGGATGCCGAGATCGACCTGCTACAGGTCGAGAAACGTATTCGCGGCCGCGTGAAGAAGCAGATGGAGCGCAGTCAGCGCGAGTACTACCTGAATGAGCAGATGAAGGCCATTCAGAAAGAGCTTGGCGATATCGATGAAGGCCACAGCGAGCTCGACGAACTGCGCAAGCGTATCGATAACGCGGGGCTGACCAAGGAAGCCTTGACCAAGGCCAATGCCGAGCTGAACAAGCTCAAGCAAATGTCGCCGATGTCCGCTGAAGCCACTGTGGTGCGCTCCTACATCGATTGGCTGGTGAACGTGCCGTGGAAGGCCGAAAGCAAGGTACGACTGGATCTGGCGCGTGCCGAGAATATTCTCGATGCCGATCACTACGGTCTGGAGGAGGTCAAGGAGCGCATTCTTGAATATCTCGCCGTGCAGAAGCGGGTGAAGAAGCTCAAGGGGCCGGTGCTGTGCCTGGTCGGCCCGCCCGGCGTAGGCAAGACCTCGCTGGCCGAGTCCATCGCCACCGCGACCAACCGCAAGTTCGTACGCATGGCCTTGGGCGGCGTACGTGACGAGGCCGAGATTCGGGGGCACCGCCGCACCTACATCGGCTCGATGCCGGGTCGCCTGATTCAGAAGATGACCAAGGTCGGCGTGCGCAACCCGTTGTTCCTGCTCGACGAGATCGACAAGATGGGCCAGGACATGCGCGGCGATCCTGCCTCTGCATTGCTCGAAGTCCTCGACCCTGAGCAGAACCATAATTTCAACGATCACTATCTGGAGGTCGACTATGACCTGTCGGATGTGATGTTCCTTTGCACCGCCAACTCGATGAACATCCCCGGCCCGCTGTTGGATCGCATGGAGGTCATTCGTCTGCCGGGTTACACCGAGGACGAGAAGGTCAACATCGCCATCAAGTACCTGGCGCCCAAGCAGATACAGGCCAATGGCCTGAAGAAGGGCGAGCTGGAGTTCGACGAGTCGGCGATTCGCGACATCATTCGTTACTACACGCGTGAAGCTGGTGTGCGCAGTCTGGAGCGACAAATCGCCAAGGTCTGCCGCAAGGTGGTCAAGGAGCATGTACGCGAGAAGCGCTTCCAGGTCACCGTCAGCGCCGATTCCCTGGAGCACTTCCTGGGTGTGCGCAAGCATCGCTATGGCCTTGCCGAACAGCAGGATCAGATCGGTCAGGTGACCGGTTTGGCCTGGACTCAGGTCGGCGGTGAGCTGCTCACCATCGAGACGGCCGTGGTGCCTGGCAAGGGCAATCTGATCAAGACCGGTTCGCTGGGTGATGTCATGGCAGAGTCGATGACGGCAGCCATGACGGTGGTTCGCAGTCGCGCGAAAAGCCTGGGGATCCCGGCTGATTTCAACGAGAAGCGCGACGTTCACATCCATATGCCCGAAGGTGCCACGCCCAAGGATGGCCCGAGCGCGGGCATTGGTTTGTGCACGGCACTGGTATCGGCCCTGACGCAGATTCCGGTACGGGCGGACGTGGCCATGACCGGGGAAATCACCCTGCGTGGTCAGGTACTGGCCATCGGTGGTCTCAAGGAAAAACTTCTGGCAGCTCATCGGGGTGGGATCAAGACCGTGATCATTCCCGAAGAAAATGTGCGTGATCTGAAGGAAATTCCGGAAAATATTAAGCAAGACCTGCAGATTAAACCGGTTAAATGGATTGACGAGGTCCTGCAAATTGCGCTGCAATACGCCCCGGAGCCCTTGCCCGATGCGGCTCCGGAGATGGTTGCAACGGATGACAAGCGCGAGTCTGATTCCAAGGAGCGAATCAGCACGCATTAGCCGGGGGGCTTCCTTGACACAATTTTTGAGCCCTTGTTATAAAGCGGCTTTTATTGTGTCGGCAGGCCATCCAGCACCCGCTTTGCTTACACTAAAAATCAAGAAACAAACTCAACAGAAATAAGGGGACTTAGAGTGAACAAGTCGGAACTGATTGATGCCATCGCTGCATCTGCTGATATCCCGAAAGCTGTTGCTGGCCGCGCGCTGGATGCAGTGATTGAATCCGTCACTGGCGCTCTGAAGGCTGGTGACTCCGTTGTGCTGGTAGGCTTCGGTACCTTCGCTGTCAAAGAGCGTGCTGCTCGCACTGGTCGCAACCCGCAGACCGGCAAGCCGATCAGCATCGCTGCTGCCAAGATCCCAGGCTTCAAAGCTGGCAAGGCTCTGAAAGACGCCGTCAACTAAGCGTCTTCTGGGTTTGCCTCGCCGTCAGGCTCCGTCTGGCGGCTGTTAGGGGGCAGCGCAGGTAGTCCTAGACTCTTCTGCTCTGACCGCTTAACGCGTTACGAGAAGGCGCATCCAAGGATGCGCCTTTCTTCTATCTGGACATTACCCACACTGCGCGGCTGGTGACTCTGTACAGTCGTTCTGGGGGAAGCATGCTGCAAAACATCAGGGACAATTCACGCGGTTGGATTGCCAAAATCATCATCGGCCTCATTGTGATGCTGATGGCGTTTACCGGTTTCGAAGCCATCGTCACGGGGACCAGCAATCGCAACAATGCGGCTGACGTGAACGGTGACACCATTACCCTTGACGAGCTCAACCAGGCCGTTGAAATGCAGCGTCGTCAGCTGCTGCAGCAACTGGGTCGCGATTTTGATGCCTCGCTGCTCGACGACAACCTGCTGCGTGAGGCTTCGCTCAAGGGCTTGATCGAGCGCAAGCTGCTGCTTCAGGCAGCCGGTGACGCTCATTTCGCCTTCTCTCAGGGATCGCTGGACCAGGTGATTCTGCAAACTCCCGAATTTCAGGTAGATGGCCGCTTCGATGCCGCGCGCTTCGATCAGGTCATTCGCCAGATGGGCTACACCCGCCTGCAGTTCCGCCAGATGCTGGAAGAGGAAATGCTGATCGGGCAACTGCGTGCCGGTCTCGGCGCCAGCAGCTTCGTCACCGAGCAGGAGGCGCGTGCCTTCGCCAATCTCGAGCGCCAGACCCGTGACTTCGCCAGTCTCACCATCAAGGCCGATAGCGCTGCGATCGAGTTGAGCGACAGCGACGTCAACGCCTATTACGACGAGCACGCTGGCGAGTTCATGAGCCCTGAGCAAGTCGTGCTGGAGTACGTCGAGCTGCACAAGGACAGCTTCTTCGATCAGGTCGAAGTCAGCGATGAAGATCTGCAGCCGCTGTACGAGAGCGAGATCGCCAACCTGGCTGAGCAGCGTCAGGCTGCGCACATCCTTATCGAGGGCGATGACCAGGCCGCGCGTACCAAGATCGAAGAGATCAAGGCGCGTGTGGACGCTGGCGAAGATTTCGCTGCCCTGGCCAAGGAGTTCTCGCAGGACCCAGGTTCGGCTGCCGATGGCGGTGATCTGGGTTACGCCGGCCCTGGCGTTTACGATCCGGCCTTCGAGGAGGCGCTCTATGCGCTGCAGCAGGGCCAGGTTTCCGAGCCCGTGCAGAGCGAGTTCGGCTGGCACCTGATCAAGCTGCTGGGTGTTCAGGCTCCAGAAGTGCCAAGCTTCGACAGCCTCAAGGACAAGCTGGCGCGTGACTTCAAGACTCAGCAGGTCGAATTGCGCTTCGTCGAAGCCACCAAGCAACTGGAAGATGCTGCGTTCGAGGCTTCGGATCTGGCGCAGCCGGCTCAGGAGCTGAACCTTGAGGTAAAGACCAGTGAACCTTTTGGTCGTGAAGGGGGCGCTACCGGCATCACTGCCAATCGTCAGGTGCTGCAGGCTGCCTTCAGCCCTGAGGTGCTGGAAGACGGCACCAACAGCTCGACCATCGAACTGGATCCGAGTACCGTCGTCGTGGTGCGCGTGAAGGAGCACAAGAAGCCCGAGCAGTTGCCGCTGGATCAGGTTGCCGAGAGCATTCGTGCCCATCTGCAGCAGGAGCGTGCCAGTGCCGCGGCCAAGGCCGAAGGTGAGAAGCAACTGGCTGCTGCCCAGGCCGGTGAGCAGTCTGCTGCTGATTGGCAGGTTCAGGAGGCGGCCACTCGTAGCCAGGACGGCATCGAGCCCAAAGTGCTGCAGGCGCTGTTCCGTATGCCCAAGCCGGCGAAGGCGGGCGAACCCACCTTCGCCGGCGTGACGCTGAACAATGGCGATTACGTCGTGCTGCGCCTCGATGGCGTAAATGTGCCGGAAGAGGCGCTGGCTGACGAAGAGCTCGCCATGTACCGCAACTTCCTGGCGTCGCGTGCCGGCCAGCAGGACTTCGCCGCGCTGCGCAAGCAGCTGGAAGCCAAGGCTGATATCGAGCGTTTCTGATCGCTGTCCGTTACGAGAAAGCCCCGCCAAGTGCGGGGCTTTCTCGTTTCTGGGTCACAACAACCATTCGATGGGCAGCCACGAGAGCAGATGAATGCCCAGGCGTTTGAGCAGGCCTGTACCGGGCTCGCTATCGAATCGTCGTTGCTCGCCATCCATGCGCTGCAGCCAGTAGATTCGGTCGTGTTCGTCCAGGCGCAGCTCGTAGGCATTGGCCGGGATATCGCTTTCGAATGCCTGGCCGATGGCTGCCGCCAGTTTCGGGCTTTCGATAAGAAAACCCATTTCCGTATTGAGGCTGGCAGAGCGTGGATCGAAGTTGAATGAGCCGATGAATACACGTTGGCCATCGAGGGCGAAGGTCTTGGCGTGCAGGCTCGAGCCGGAGCTGCCGAATGGGCCGGCTTTCTCCCGATGGCCTTCGTCGTCCGCATCCAGACGCATTTCATAGAGTTTGACGCCGCCTTCGAGCAGGGCACGCCGGCGCTTGGCGTAGCCGGCGTGTACCGGCGTCACGTCCGTTGCCTCCAACGCATTGGTCAGGATGCGCACTTCAACGCCGCGTTTTACCAGGCCGGTAAAGATATCGACGCCGGTTTGCGTGGGGACGAAGTAGGGCGATACAAGGTCGACGCGTGCCTGGGGAATATCGAGCATTTCGCCCAGGTGGCTGATCAGCAGCTCGCCGTCACTGGCATTGCCAAGGCCCTTGGCGGGGTCATCGCTGACTAGTGTCGTCTCGCTCCATTCAAAGCCAAGCTTCTTGTCCAGCAGGCGCTGAATGAACTCGCTTTCCTGCAGGGTTTTCACGTAACCGCTGGCTGCAGGCGAGCTGGCAAGGTCTGCCGCGATATCGTGCAGGAGCTGTGGAGCGCTCCGGCTGCGAGACACGATCAGCTCCAGTGGGTAGCTGGAGTCGCTGGCCCAGTAGCGATCGAAGTCGGCGGAGGTGTCGGCCACGACCGGGCCGATTGCCAGTACATCGAGGTCGGCGAAGAGCACCCCCTCACTGGCGTCGAAGTATTCGTCGCCGATATTGCGTCCACCGATGATGGTGGCCTGGTTGTCCACGGTGAAGGACTTGTTGTGCATGCGCCGGTTGGCCCGTGGAAAGTGGGTCAGATAACCCAGCGCCTTGGCCTGGCGCAGGGAGAAGGGATTGAACAGGCGCACTTCGATGTTGGGGTGGCGATCGAGCGTGCTCAGGGTCTGATCGAGGCCGGCGATGCCATTGTCGTCCAGCAGAAGGCGAACGCGAACGCCTCGTTCGGCCGCTCTGAGCAGCGCATCGAGCAGCAGGGTGCCGGTAATGTCGTTGCGCCAGATGTAGTACTGAACATCAAGACTGCGCTCGGCCGCTTCGACCAGGAGCATGCGCGCGGCAAAGGCATCGCGGGCAGCCGCCAGCGTAAGAATGCCGGACAGGCCGGGGTGGGCGTCGCGTTCGCTGCCCAGTGCTTGCCCCAGCGTGGTATCGGCCGTTTCGGTCTGGGTGAAGGCCTGGCTCTCGGTACGGCCATCCAGCGGTGGCAGGGCGCAGCCGACCACAAGGCTGCATAGTGCGCAGATCAGGCAAGCACGCCATTTGTTTGTCGGGATCATTGACCCATCTCGGTTCCAGGCTTCCAGCTAGGACAACACCAGCGTTGAAGCGTGCCGAGTAGTGGTGGCGTTTCGGTTCGGGTGCCTGAATGCTGACAAAAGCCAGAAACGACAACGCCGCACTTGCTGAGCAATATGCGGCGTTGTGGATTCAGGCACGGCTGGGCCGTGCATGAGGTGCGGCAGAGCCGGGCATCGCTCTACGATGTCCGGCGACCTTCTCAGTCTTCCATGGCGCCCATGGCGGTGGTGTTGAAGCCGCCGTCGACGTACATGATCTCGCCGCTGATGCCCGAAGCCAGGTCGGAGCAGAGGAAGGCGCCGGCATTGCCGACTTCCTCGATGGTGACGTTACGGCGCAGCGGAGTCTGCTTCTCGTTGGCAGCCAGCATCTTGCGGAAGCTGGCGATGCCGCTGGCAGCCAGGGTGCGGATCGGGCCGGCAGAGATGGCGTTGACGCGAGTACCTTCCGGGCCGAGGCTGCCGGCCAGGTAGCGTACGCCGGCTTCCAGGCTGGCCTTGGCCATGCCCATGACGTTGTAGTTGGGCATGGTGCGTTCGGCACCCAGGTAGGAGAGGGTGAGCAGGCTGCCGTTGCGGCCTTTCATCATCTCGCGACCGGCCTTGGCCAGGGCGACGAAACTGTAGGCGCTGATGTCGTGGGCGATCTTGAAGCCTTCACGGGTGGTGACGTCGGTGAAGTCGCCATTGAGCTGGTCGCCCGGGGCGAAGCCGACCGAGTGGACGATGCAGTCCAGGCCGTCCCACTTCTTGCTCAGCGCTTCGAACACCGCGGCGATTTCCTCGTCGCTGGCCACATCGCAAGGGAAGCACAGGTCGGCGCTGGAGCCCCAGCCGGCAGCGAAGTCTTCCACGCGGCCCTTGAGCTTCTCGTTCTGGTAGGTGAAGGCCAGCTCGGCACCTTCGCGGTGCATGGCGGCGGCGATACCCGAGGCGATGGACAGTTTGCTGGCAACGCCAACGATGAGTACGCGCTTACCGGTTAGAAAACCCATTGTGCTATTCCTCTTCCTGTTTCAAGGATCAGTGAGCCGTTGCCGGGGCCAGAAAAGCGGCTTCCAGCAACTGCTGCGTATAAGGGTGTTGCGGTGCACTGAAGATCGACTCGGCAGACCCCTGTTCGACCACCTGGCCCTGCTTGACCACCATCAACTGGTGGCTCAGCGCTCTGACTACCGCCAGGTCATGGCTGATAAACAGATAGGTCAGGTTGTACTTGGCCTGCAAGCCGCGCAACAACTCCACCACCTGACGCTGCACCGTACGGTCGAGCGCCGAAGTGGGCTCGTCCAGCAGGATCAGCGCCGGTTTCAACACCAGTGCCCGGGCAATGGCAATCCGCTGCCGTTGCCCGCCAGAAAACTCGTGGGGGTAGCGATGCCGCGTCTGCGGATCCAGCCCTACCTCCAAAAGCGCGTCGATGATGGCTTGTTCCTGCTCCGCCTCGTTGCCCATGCCGTGAATGCGCAGACCTTCACCGACGATCTGGCTCACCGACATACGTGGGCTCAGACTGCCGAAGGGGTCCTGAAACACCACCTGCATCTGCCGCCGCAGCGGGCGTACTTCCTGCTGGCTGAGGCCCTGCAACTGCTGGCCCTGAAAACGGATATCACCGCGACTGGCGAGCAGCCGCAGAATGGCCATGCCCAGCGTGGACTTGCCGGAACCACTTTCGCCGACGATGCCCAGGGTATGGCCCTGCGGCAGGCTGAAGTTGATGCCGTCCACCGCTTTGACATGATCCACCGTCCGGCGCAGCAGGCCCTTTTTGATCGGGAACCACACACGCAGGTCGTCCACTTCCAGCAACGGCTGGCCCGCAGGATTGGCCGCAGGGTCGCCGCTGGGCTCGGCGCCGAGCAGTTCCTGGGTGTAGGGATGCTGCGGAGCCTGGAACAATTCTTCACACGACGCCTGTTCGACGATGCGACCGCGCTGCATGACACATACGCGGTGGGCAATTCTGCGAACCAGGTTGAGGTCGTGGCTGATCAACAGCAGCGACATGCCCAGGCGTGCCTGCAGATCCTTGAGCAATTCGAGGATTTTCAGCTGTACGGTGACGTCCAGAGCGGTGGTCGGCTCGTCGGCGATCAGCAGCTGTGGTTCATTGGCCAGGGCCATGGCGATCATCACACGCTGCCGTTGGCCGCCGGAGAGTTCGTGCGGGTAGGCCTTGAGGCGTTTCTTCGGTTCGGGAATACCGACCAGTTCCAGCAGCTCGAGGGTGCGCGCGCTGGCGGCCTTGCCGCGCAGGCCCTTATGCAGAGCGAGCACTTCGTTGATCTGCTTCTCGATGCTGTGCAGCGGGTTGAGCGAGGTCATGGGCTCCTGGAAGACCATGGCGATGCGGTTGCCGCGGATGCCGCGCAGGCGGCCTTCGCTGAGCTTGAGCAGGTCTTCGCCGGCGTACTCGATGCTGCCGTGCGGGTGGCGCGCGAGCGGGTAGGGCAAGAGGCGCAGGATCGAGTGCGCCGTGACCGACTTGCCCGAGCCGCTCTCGCCAACCAGGGCCAGGGTCTCGCCCTTGTGAATGTCGAAGCTGACGCCTTCGACCACGCGCTGGCACTGCTCGCCCGTGACGAACTCGATGGCCAGGTCGCGCACTTGCAACAGGGTTTCGTGCTGGCTCATGTCATTTCCTCGGGTCGAAGGCATCGCGGGCGGCTTCGCCGATGAATACCAGCAGGCTCAGCATGATCGCCAATACGGCGAAGGCGCTGATGCCCAGCCAGGGCGCCTGCAGGTTGCTCTTGCCCTGGGCCACCAGCTCGCCGAGCGATGGTGAGCCGGGTGGCAGGCCGAAGCCGAGGAAGTCCAGGGCGGTGAGGGTGCCGATCGCCCCGGTGAGGATGAACGGCATGAAGGTCATGGTCGAGACCATGGCGTTGGGCAGTATATGGCGGAACATGATGGCGCCGTTCTCCATGCCCAGCGCCCGCGCGGCGCGCACGTATTCGAGGTTGCGCCCGCGGAGGAACTCGGCGCGCACCACGTCGACCAGGCTCATCCAGGAGAACAGCAGCATGATGCCCAGCAGCCACCAGAAGTTCGGCTGCACGAAGCTGGCCAGGATGATCAGCAGGTAGAGCACCGGCAGGCCCGACCATATTTCCAGGAAGCGCTGGCCAAGCAGGTCGACCCAGCCGCCGTAGAAGCCCTGCAATGCGCCAGCGATCACGCCGATCACCGAGCTGGCCAGGGTCAGGATCAGAGCGAACAGCACCGAGATGCGAAAACCGTAGATCACCCGTGCCAGCACGTCACGGCCCTGATCGTCGGTGCCCAGCCAGTTCTGCGCCGAGGGCGGCGCGGGGGCAGGCACTTCCAGGTCGTAGTTGATGCTCGAATAGCTGAAGGGGATCGGCGGCCAGATCATCTTGCCGTCCTTTTCCGCGATCAGGTCCTGAATGTAAGGGCTCTTGTAGTTGGCCTGCAGCGGGAATTCGCCGCCGAACACGGTTTCCGGGTAGCGTTTGAGCACCGGGAAGTACCACTGCCCGTCGTAGCGCACGGCCAGCGGCTTGTCGTTGGCGATCAGTTCGGCACCGAGGCTCAGGCCAAACAGGATGAGAAACAGCCACAGCGACCACCAGCCGCGCTTGTGCGCCTTGAAACGGTCGAAGCGGCGTCGATTGAGAGGGGAGAGTTTCATGCTCAACCCTCCCGGCTTTCGAAGTCGATACGCGGATCGACCAGGGTGTAGGTGATGTCACCGATCAATTTCACGATCAGCCCCAGCAAGGTGAAGATGAACAGGGTGCCGAACACCACCGGATAGTCGCGGTTGATCGCCGCCTCGAAGCTCATCAGGCCGAGGCCGTCGAGCGAGAAGATCACCTCGATCAATAGGGAGCCGGTGAAGAAGATGCCGATGAAGGCGGCGGGGAAGCCGGCGATGATCAGCAGCATGGCGTTACGGAATACGTGGCCGTAGAGCACGCGATGGTTGGTCAGGCCCTTGGCGCGGGCGGTCACCACGTACTGTTTGTTGATCTCGTCGAGAAAACTGTTCTTGGTCAGCAGCGTCAGGGTGGCGAAGTTACCGATGACCAGGGCGGTAACCGGCAGCACCAGGTGCCAGAGGTAGTCGAGAATCTTGCCGCCGAGGCTGAGCTGCTCGAAGTTGTTCGAGGTCAGACCGCGTAGCGGGAACCAGTCCCAGTAGCTGCCGCCGGCGAACAGCACGATCAGCAGGATAGCGAAGAGGAACGCCGGAATGGCGTAGCCGACGATGATCGCCGAACTGGTCCAGACGTCGAAGGCGCTGCCGTGGCGGGTGGCCTTGGCGATCCCCAGCGGTATGGACACCAGATACATGATCAGGGTGCTCCACAGACCGAGCGAGATCGACACCGGCATCTTCTCGATGATCAGGTCGATGACCTGGGCGTCGCGGAAGAAGCTGGAGCCGAAGTCCAGCTGAGCGTAGTTCTTCAGCATGATCCAGAAACGCTCGGGCGCCGACTTGTCGAAGCCGTACATCTTCTCGATCTCGGCGATCAGTTGCGGGTCGAGGCCCTGGGCGCCGCGATAGTTGGAGCCGGCCACCGACACTTCGGCGCCGCCGCCACCGATGCGCCCCGTGGCGCCGCCGGCAGCCGCATCGAAACCCTCCAGCTTGGCGATCATCTGCTCGACCGGGCCGCCGGGCGCGGCCTGGATGATGATGAAGTTGATGACCAGAATGCCGAACAGGGTCGGGATGATCAGCAGCAGGCGGCGAAAGATATAGGCCAGCATGTTATTGCTTCGCCTCTTCGGTCGCTTGCTCTGCGGCTTGCTGCTGAGCGTCGCTCGGCTGCTCCAGGCCTGGGCGCACCCACCAGGTGTGCAGGCCGATATCGTAGAGTGGCGTCACCTTCGGGTGCTCGAAACGGTTCCAGTAGGCGACACGCCAGGTCTTGATGTGCCAGTTGGGGATCACGTAATAGCCCCACAGCAGCACGCGATCGAGGGCGCGGGTATGGGCGATCAGGTTCTGCCGCGAGTCAGCGTTGATCAGACCTTCGACGATCTGGTCGATGGCCGGGTCCTTGAGCCCGATGAAATTGCGGCTACCAGGATTGTCGGCGCTGGAGGAGTGCCAGTATTCGCGTTGCTCGTTGCCCGGCGAGTTGGACTGGCCGAAGCCGCTGACGATCATGTCGAAGTCACGCGAGCGCAGGCGGTTGATGTACTGCGAAACGTCGACGCGGCGAATCACCAGATCCATGCCAAGGTCGGCCAGATTGCGCTTGAATGGCAGCAGCACGCGTTCGAACTCGGTTTGTGCGAGAAGGAACTCGAAGCTGACCGGCTGACCATTGGCATCGAGCATGCGATCACCTTCGATACGCCAGCCGGCCTGTTGCAGCAGCTGGTAGGCGCGGCGCTGTTGCTCGCGAATGATGCCGCTGCCGTCGGTGACCGGTACACGGAATTCCTCGCTGAACACTTCGGCCGGAATCTTGCCGCGCAGCGGTTCTAGAATCGCCAGTTCGTCTTCGCCGGGCAGCCCCTGCGAGCCCAGTTCGGAATTGTCGAAATAGCTGCGGGTGCGGGAATAGGCGCCGTTGAACAGGCGTTTGTTGGCCCATTCGAAGTCGTACAGCAGGCCCAGCGCCTCACGTACGCGGCGATCCTGGAACTGCGGACGGCGGGTGTTGAAGATGAAACCCTGCATGCCGGTGGGATTGCGGTTCTGGATTTCTTCCTTGATCAGCTGGCCGTTGGCGACCGCCGGGGTGTTGTAGGCCGTGGCCCAGTTCTTCGCGCTGGTTTCCAGCCAGTAGTCGAACTGGCCGGCCTTCAGCGCCTCCAGGGCCACGGTGTTGTCGCGGTAATAGTCGATCTGGATGCTGTCGAAGTTGTAGAAGCCGCGGCTCACGGGCAGATCCTTGGCCCACCAGTCGTCGACACGCTCGTAGCGGATGCTGCGGCCGGCCTGGACGCGGCCGACCTTGTACGGGCCGCTGCCCAGCGGTACCTCGAGATTGCTCTTGGCAAAGTCGCGTTCGGCCCACCAGTGCTTGGGTAGCACCGGCAACTGGCCGACGATCAGCGGCAGCTCGCGGTTGCCGGCGTGCTTGAACACGAAGCGCACGCTGTGCGGCGATTCCACTTCCACCTGCTCGACGTCGGCGTAGTAGCCGCGGTACATCGGCGCGCCTTTTTCCATCAGCGTATCGAAGGTGAACTTGACGTCCTCGGCGGTGATCGGCGTGCCGTCGTGGAAGCGCGCTTCCTTGCGCAGCAGAAAGCGCACCCAGGCGTTGTCAGGTGCCTTCTCGATCTTTTCCGCCACCAATCCGTAGGCGGTGAAGGGTTCGTCCATGCTTTGCACGGCAAGGGTGTCGTAGATCAGGTTGATCTCGTCGGCGGCCACGCCTTTGCTGATGAAGGGGTTGAGGCTGTCGAAGCCACCGAAACCCGCTTCGCGAAAGGTGCCGCCCTTGGGCGCGTCGGGATTGGTGTATTCGAAGTGCGTGAAGTCGGCGGGGTATTTGGGCGGCTCGTCGTAGAGGGTGACGGCGTGTTTGGGGGCGGCGAAGGCAAGGCCGGCCAGGCCGAGCAGAATGAGGCTGCTACCGTGAAGCAGGAAACTGCGCAGCGGGTGGGTCATCGAGTGTTCTCCGTGGGCTTCAGCCACCAGGTGCGCAGGCCCAGTGTGTAGGGCGGCGTGGTGACGAAGGCGAACCGATTGCGGTACGCCAGGCGGTGATAATTGATGTACCAGTTGGGAATGCTGTAGTGCTGCCAGAGCAGGACTCGGTCCAGGGCCCGCGTGGCGGCTACCTGTTCGTCTCGAGTCTGCGCCGAGAGCAGCTTGTCGATCATCTCGTCGACCACCGGATCGTTGACGCCTGCATAGTTCTTGCCGCCCTTGATGTTCACCTGGCTGGAATGGAAGTACAGCGATTGTTCCAGCCCCGGGCTGAGGGTTTGCGGCAGGGTCAGCAGGATCATGTCGTAGTCGAACTGGTCAAGGCGCTGCTTGTACTGGGCGCGATCGACAGTGCGCAGGTTGGCGCGTATGCCGATACTGGCGAGGTTGGCAGTATAGGGCTGGAGAATGCGTTCGAGGCTGGGGTTGACCAGCATGATCTCGAACTCGAGGCGTTGACCGCGAGCATTACGCAGCTCCTGGCCGGAGGGTTTCCAGCCGGCATCGGCCAATAGACCGAGGGCGCGGCGCAAGGTTTCCCGAGGGATGCCGCGACCGTCAGTTACCGGTTGTGTCGGTGGCTCGGTGAGCAGGCGTGCGGGTAGCTTGTCGCGATGCGGCGAGAGCAACAGCCACTCCGCGCCTTCGGGCTTGCCAGTGGCCGAGAATTCGCTGTTGGGGTAGTAGCTGGCGGCGCGCACGTAGGCGTTGTTGAACAGCGTGCGATTGGTCCACTCGAAATCGAACATCAGCCCCAGCGCCTCACGCACCCGGCGGTCGCTGAACAGATCGCGGCGCGTGTTCATGAACAGCGCCTGGGTCTGGGTCGGAATCTGGTGCGGTATCTCGGCGCGAATCACATCGCCGCGGGTCACGGCCGGAAAGCGATAGCCGTTGCTCCAGTTCTTTGCCTGGTTCTCGATGTAGAAGTCGAATTCGCCGGCCTTGAAGGCTTCGAAGGCGACATGGTTGTCGCGGTAGAACTCCACCTCGACGCGGTCGAAGTTGTATTTGCCGCGATTGACCGGCAGATCCTTGCCCCACCAGTCCTTCACCCGCTCGAACACCAGGCGCCGGCCAGGTACCACCTGAACGATGCGGTAGGGACCGCTGCCCAGCGGCGCCTCGAAGGTGGTGCTCTTGAAGTCGCGATCTTTCCAATAGTGCTGCGGCAGGACCGGCAGTTCACCCAGGCGCAGGATCAACAGCGGGTTGCCGGCGCGCTTGAAGACGAAACGGATGCGGTGGCGGCCGAGAATATCGACGCGTTTCACTTCCTGCAGATTGGTGCGGTACTGCGGGTGGCCGTCGTTGCGCAGCAGGCGATAGGAGAAGGCCACGTCGTAGGCCGTGATCGGCTTGCCATCGTGAAAACGCGCTTCCGGCCGCAGGTTGAAGACCACCCAACTGCGGTCCTCGCTGTACTCGACGCTTCTGGCGATCAGGCCATAGCTGGAGGCAGGCTCATCCCCCGAGGGGTCGTAAGCGCCAGTGCCGACCATCAAGGGTTCGTTCAGCTCATTGGCGCCGTACTGCAGGAAATGCGCGGTCGAGATCGGGCTGCTGCCCTTGAACGTGTAGGGGTTGAGCGTATCGAAAGTGCCGGACGCCATGATGCGCAACGTGCCGCCTTTGGGCGCATCGGGGTTGACCCAGTCAAAATGACTGAAGCTGGCAGGATACTTGAGTGTCCCGAACTGGGCGTAGCCGTGGCTCTCGCTGATAGTCGCAGAGGCGGGAAAGCTCAAGGCCAGGCTGAGGAACAGCAGTAGGAGGGGACGCATCGGGCGTGAGATCCGATCCATGGCGGCGTTTGGGCTTCTGGGTCGGTACAGTAACAGCTTGTATGGACAGGAAAAAGAGTGCAGCGGTGGGCGCTCGCTTGCGACGCTATGGCATACACTTCAGGGACACGCCATGAGGGTACGAATTTGTCGGAACGAAGCCATAGTTTGCAGTCATGGATCGATCGCCTGAACCAAGCCGAACTGCCCGCGCTGGCTGCAGTGGTGCAGGATCTGCAACGCCTTGCGCAGCAGGATTCTGCTTCAGTACAGCAGTTGGCCGATGTGTTGCTGCGTGATGCGGCGCTGACCAGCAAGGTGCTGCGGGTCGGCAACAGCGTCTACTACAACCCGTCCCAGGAAACCATAAAGACCATTTCGCGGGCCATCGTACTGATCGGCTTCGACAATGTACGCCTGATCAGTCTTTCGGTGAGCCTGATAGACGGGCTGCTTACCCGTGCGCCGCGTGAGCAGTTGCAGATGTTACTCGCGCGTTCTTTCCATGCCGCGGTGCAGGCGCGCAACCTGGCTGGCTATGTCATTTCCGGGCACAGCGAAGAAGTGTTCATCGCTGCGCTGCTCCATCATCTGGGCGAGCTGGCGTTCTGGGGCTGTGGTGGGGCGCAGGCTGACGAACTGGCCGATGCCCTTGAGCGCCCCGGTGTCGATGTCGATGAGGCAGTGCGTGAGGTGCTCGGTGCCAGCTTTCGTCAACTTACCCAGGCGTTGCTGAAAAGCTGGAACCTCGGCGAAACCACCATCCTCGCCCAGGCGGGCGCCAGCCAGCATGATCCGGCCGCCTACGCCGTACAGTTGGGCGTGCGCATCAGCGAGGCGGCGCTGGATGGCTGGGATTGTGCAGAAATGGAGGGCGTGCTGGGCAAGGTCGCAGCGTTTATCGAGCTGACTCCGGAGGAAACCCTGCAGCAGGTGCTGGCCAGTGCGGATGAGGCGGTGAAGGTTGCCTCGACCTTCGGTGCCAGCAAGTTGTGCCGGCTGATTCCCAATACCGATCCCGAGCAGATTCGCCAGCAGCAGGAGGCGCGTCGTGCGCGTTTGCTGCAGCCGGATCTGTTGTTGATGCAGCAGGCATTGCAGGATCTCGGCCTGATGGTCAATGCCAGGGCCGATGTCGGGCTGGTGCTCGACACCTTGCTCAAAGGCCTGCATCGGGGCGCTGGCCTGGAGCGGGTGATGCTCACGGTGCTGGCCGATGGGCAAAGCCGCTTCCGCGCCAAACGGGTGATCGGTGAAAAGTCTCAGCAATGGCTGGAGGACTTCGTGCTGCCTGCCGAGCAGGTGGAGCAGCCGCATATCTTCAGTTATGCGCTGCGCCATCGCGAGGCGATCTGGATGGGCGTGCCAGCCAGCTACAACCTGGCCGAGCTGGTGACCCAGCCGATTCGGCGCAGTCTTGGCGCTGGCATGTTCTTCATCGCGCCGATCATCGCGGGTACGCGGGAAATCGGTGTGCTGTATGCCGACAGCAGGCTGTCCGGGCGGGCGCTGCGACATGAGCAGTTCGTGGCGTTTCAGCGTTTCACGCAACTGGCGGGGCGTTGCCTGGAGGCGATCAGCAAGCGCTGATCACGGCAGATAGAGGGTCAGCATTTCCCCTGGTTGCAGCTTGCTGCTGCGTGGATTCCAGGCCTGCAGGCGCTTGAGGTCTATATTGAAGCGCTTGGCGATCACATACAGTGAGTCGCCATGCTTTACGCGGTAGTAGGTGGCCTTGTCTCGTGAGGTGGCGGTGCTGCGAGTGGTGCTGGCGACGCGCGCGCCGCTGTCGGCGGCTGCCAGTGTGAGCACCTGGCCGACTTTCAACGCATTGCCCTGCAGCTTGTTCCAGCGCTTCAGGTCGTGCACCGCGACCTGGTTGGCGCGAGCGATCTGCCACAGGTTGTCGCCGTTCTTCACCTGATAGGTCCGCGTGCTCGCGCTCTGCGCGACGCTGCGCTGCTGATACAGCGGTTCGCTCGGTTGCGCGCCGGGCTGGGCGGGAATGGTCAGCACCTGGCCGAGGCTCAGGTTGTTGCTGCTCAGGCGGTTTACGTCCTTGAGCATGTTGACTGACAGGTGATGACGGTTGGCGATGGCGTGCAGACTATCGCCGGAGCGCACGGTGTAGCTCTGCCAGTCGACCATTTCCTGCGGTTTCATCAGGGCCAGGTTGGCGCTGAGCATTTCTGCCTTATCGGTCGGCACCAGCAGATGTTGCGGGCCGTCGAGGGTAATACCGCGCTTGTAGGCGGGGTTGAGCTGCAGCAGCTCCTGTTCATCCAGGTCGGCCAGTTTGGCGACGCGCGACAGATCCATGTGCTGCTTGATTGCGATCTGTTCGAAGTAGGGTTCGTTGGCGATTGGCGAAAGGCTCACGCTGTAGGCTTCCGGCGTCAGGATCACCTGTGACAGCGCCAGTAGCTTGGGCACGTAGTCCTCGGTTTCCTTGGGCAGCGACAGGTTCCAGTAGTCGCTGGGCAGGCCGAGCTTCTCGTTGCGCTCGATGGCGCGGCTGATGCGGCCTTCGCCAGCGTTGTAGGCGGCCAGGGCGAGCAGCCAGTCGCCGTTGAACATTTCATGCAGGCGGCTGAGATAGTTGAGCGCTGCCTCGGTCGATGCAGTGACGTCGCGGCGGCCGTCGTACCAGTTGGTCTGGCGCAGGTTGTAATGGCGGCCGGTCGAAGGAATGAACTGCCAGAGGCCGACCGCATGTGCCGAGGAGTAGGCCAGTGGATCGTAAGCACTTTCGATCACCGGCAGCAGCGCCAGCTCCATCGGCATGTCGCGCTCGGCAAGGCGCTCGACGATGTAGTGGATATAAGGCGCGCTGCGTTCGCTGACGGTATTGACGTGTTTTGGATTGCTGGCGTACCACAGGCGCACACGTTCGATGCGCGGGTTGATGCCGATTTCATCCTGCAGCTTGAAGCCGTCGCGTACGCGTTCCCAGATATCGGCGTATTCGCGCGGCTTGACCTGGTCGTTGAGCCACTCCGGCTCGCGCTCCAGGCCCACGGCTCGAGAGGTATCAGCCGAACGGTCCGGAGTATCGCTGGGCAGGCTCTGACAGCCGGCCAGGATCATGCTGCACATCACCGCGAGCGCTCGTGAGCTTCGCGCCAACGCCTTTATATTCAATGGCTTGCGTGATGATAAAGGCATTGGGTGAGGTGTATGTCCCGGCGAAAAGATCGGGCGATTCTAGGAATCGGGCCGGGGGTGGTCAAGTTTTCACCAGTCTCAATCTGGTCTTTTGCGGGCTTGTCGACCTTTTTCTCAGCGACTAAAACCTGTCTTTCCAGGCACGCAGGCTAGCGAATACGGCGCTTGGCTCGCTCGACTGCCGGTCGTCGCGTCCGTTGGTCGCAGCGACGACCGCAGGCTCGCCAACACGCAGGAAAGGATTGGTGGCCAGTTCCAGTTCGATGTTCGACGGCAGGCTGATGCGGCCCTCATCGCGCCAGCGGGCGACTTCGGCCAGGCGCGCACTGACGTCCGGGTTGTGCGGCTCGACGGCATGGGCGAAGCGCAGGTTGCTCAGGGTGTATTCGTGGGTGCAGTAGACCCGTGTTGCACCGGGGAGCGCTGCCAGGCGGCTCAGCGACTGGTGCATCTGTTGCGGCGTACCTTCGAAGAGGCGGCCACAGCCACCCGCGAACAGGGTGTCGCCACAGAACAGCAGGTTCTGTTCGGCGTGGTAGTAGGCGATATGACCGAGGGTATGCCCAGGTACGGCCATGACCTCGAAGCGCAGGCCGAGCAGCTCGATTGCATCGTTATCCTTGAGGTCGACGTCACGGGCTGGAATCTTTTCCGCCGCCGGGCCGGCGACACGGGCGCCGGTAGCCGTCTTCAGTTGCTCGACACCGCCAACGTGATCGAAGTGATGGTGAGTGATCAGGATATCGCTGAGTGTCCAGTCAGGATGGGCCTCGAGCCAGGCCATGACCGGCGCCGCATCACCGGGGTCGACCACGGCGCAGCGCTTGCTGCGGGCCTCCTGCAGCAGCCAGATATAATTGTCATTGAAGGCGGGTAGCGCGTCGATCTGGATCATTGCGGGTCGCTAAGCTGGTGATAAAGGTGCATCTTAGACAGGACATGCAGAACCTGTCATGCGGAGGCAGCGATGACTGATCAGGCATTCGCCCAGGCCGACCCTGAGTGGCTCAAACTCATCGGTGAGGCGCGCGACTGGCTTGCCGGGCCGCTCGGCCAGCTGTTGCTGGAGGAAGAGCGGCGCTTGCTGGAAGAAGAGCTGGCGCGCTTTTTCGGTGGTTATCTGGTGAGCTACGGCCCTGGCGCCGAAGGCCCACCCAAGGCGGGGCAGATCCAGCACAACGTGCGCCTTGGTGCGCCGATGCCTGGCGTGCAGATCGTCTGTGAGGAGCAATCCTGGCCCTTGGGTGAGCACGCCGCCGATGTGGTGCTGCTGCAGCATGGCCTGGATTTCAGCCTGTCGCCTCACGGTCTGCTGCGTGAGGCGGCTCGCAGCGTCAGGCCTGGCGGGCATCTGTTGATTCTGGGTATTCACCCCTGGAGCGCCTGGGGCGTGCGGCGCCTGTTTGCCCAGGACGGTTTGGCCAAGGCGCGTTGTATCGCCCCGAGCCGTGTCGGCGACTGGCTGAGTTTGCTGGGCTTTGCGTTGGAGAAACGCCGGTTCGGGTGCTATCGTCCGCCGCTCGCTTCGCTGGCCTGGCAAATGCGCCTGCGGCGGATGGAAAGCTGGGGCGATGCCTGGCAGTTGCCGGGCGCCGGTTTCTACCTGTTGGTGGCGCGCAAGCTGGTGGTTGGCTTGCGCCCGTTGCGGCAGTCGCGTCGCGAGCCGATGGGCAAGTTGCTGCCAATGCCGGTGGCCAAGGTCAGTCGGCGCGATCTCGACAACTGATTGCGGCAATTGGCTGCCGGTCAGGCTCCGGCCAAACAATTCTGTACAGAGTCTATGAATGTCTGAAACCCATGATGTGGTGATTTACACCGACGGCGCCTGCAAGGGCAATCCTGGCCCCGGAGGTTGGGGCGCGTTGCTGGTGTACAAAGGTGTGGAGAAGGAGCTTTGGGGCGGAGACCCCAATACCACCAATAACCGCATGGAGCTGATGGCGGCGATTGCCGGCCTGATCGCGCTGACCCGGCCGTGCTCGGTCAAGCTGGTGACCGACTCGCAGTACGTGATGAAAGGTATCCAGGAATGGCTGCCGAACTGGAAGAAACGCGGCTGGAAGACCGCTTCGAAAGAGCCGGTGAAAAACGCCGACCTCTGGCAGAAGCTGGATGAGGAAGTGAATCGCCATCAGGTGAGCTGGCAGTGGGTGCGTGGGCATACTGGTCACCCCGGCAACGAGCGTGCCGACCAGTTGGCCAATCGCGGCGTCGATGATGTGCGTGCGGCGCGCTGAGCGGTGATACAGCACCTGAGTTAAGATGCTGCGCTGAATGTGCGGCAACCCGAATTAGATGAGAGAGGCAAGGCGTGACAACCGAGAACACCGTCAAACGCTACGTAGTGCTGGATACCGAAACCACGGGTATGCCGGTCACTGACGGGCACCGCATCATCGAGATCGGTTGTGTCGAATTGCTGGGCCGCCGCCTGACCGGGCGTCATTTCCACGTTTACCTCAACCCCGATCGTGAAATCGACGAAGGCGCCATCGCGGTTCACGGCATCACCAACGAGTACGTCGCCGACAAGCCGCGTTTCAAGGAGGTTGCCGATGAATTCTACGAGTTCATCAAAGGCGCCCAACTGATCATCCACAATGCGGCGTTCGACGTTGGTTTCATCAACAACGAATTCGCCCTGCTGGGGCAGAGCGAGCGTGCCGACGTCAGCGATTACTGCTCGGTACTCGATACCCTGATGATGGCTCGCGAGCGCCATCCGGGGCAGCGCAACAGCCTGGATGCGTTGTGCAAACGTTACGGGGTCGACAACTCCAACCGCGAACTGCACGGCGCCTTGCTCGACTCGGAGATTCTCGCCGACGTCTACCTGGCAATGACTGGTGGGCAGACCAATCTGTCTCTGGCCGGTGAGGACGCCGATGGCGATGGCAGCGGGCGCCAGCAGGCCACGCCGATCCGCCGTCTGGACGCCTCTCGTCCGCGCACTCGCGTCATTCGTGCCAGCGAAGAGGAGCTTGCAGCGCATCTGGCGCGCCTGGCCGTGATCGAGAAATCCGCCGGTGGCCCGTCGCTATGGGCGCAACTGGAAAAAGCGCCGGAATAACCGAACAGCGCAATTGCGACCTTTTCTTATAGCGTGATGCACAGGGGGTTCCGCCGATCAGGGGGAGCCTCTAACCTGAGGCGATGGGCAGGCCAAGCCTGCCAGCCTTCAGGACGTCACAATGTATAAAGATCTCAAATTCCCCGTCCTAATCGTGCACCGCGACATCAAGGCCGACACCGTGGCCGGTGATCGCGTGCGCGCCATCGCTCAGGAGCTTACCCAGGACGGTTTCAGCATTCTGCCCACGGCGAGCGCCGCCGAGGGGCGTATCGTCGCGTCCACTCACCACGGTCTGGCCTGCATCCTGGTGGCGGCCGAGGGGGCGGGGGAGAACAGCCGCCTGTTGCAGGACATGGTCGAGCTGATCCGCGTGGCGCGAGTGCGGGCGCCGCAATTGCCGATCTTCGCCCTGGGCGAGCAGGTCACTATCGAGAACGCGCCGGCCGAGGCCATGGCCGATCTCAACCACCTGCGTGGCATCCTCTATCTCTACGAAGACACTGTGTCCTTTCTCGCCAGGCAGGTGGCGCGCGCGGCGCACAACTATCTTGACGGGCTGCTACCGCCGTTCTTCAAGGCGCTGGTGCAGCACACCGCGCAATCCAACTATTCCTGGCACACGCCGGGTCATGGCGGCGGCGTGGCCTATCGCAAGAGCCCGGTGGGCCAGGCCTTCCACCAGTTCTTTGGCGAAAACACCCTGCGTTCCGACCTGTCCGTGTCGGTGCCGGAGCTGGGCTCGCTGCTCGATCACACCGGACCATTGGCCGAGGCCGAGGCGCGCGCGGCGCGCAACTTCGGCGCCGACCACACCTTCTTCGTGATCAATGGCACCTCGACGGCGAACAAGATCGTCTGGCATTCGATGGTCGGTCGCGATGACCTGGTGCTGGTGGATCGCAACTGCCACAAGTCGATCCTGCACTCGATCATCATGACCGGCGCGATTCCGCTTTACCTCTGCCCGGAACGTAACGAGCTGGGGATCATCGGGCCGATTCCGCTCTCTGAGTTCAGCAAGGAATCGATCCAGGCCAAGATCGACGCCAGCCCGCTGGCGCGTGGTCGTGCGCCCAAGGTCAAGCTGGCGGTGGTGACCAACTCCACCTATGACGGGCTCTGTTACAACGCCGAGATGGTCAAGCAGGCGCTGGGGGATTCGGTCGAAGTACTGCACTTCGACGAGGCCTGGTACGCCTACGCCGCCTTTCACGAGTTCTATGCTGGCCGCTATGGCATGGGCACCCAGTACGACGAGCGCTCGCCGCTGGTGTTCACCACCCATTCAACGCACAAGCTGCTGGCGGCCTTCAGCCAGGCCTCGATGATTCACGTGCAGGACGGCGGGCAGCGGCAGCTGGATCGCGACCGTTTCAACGAAGCCTTCATGATGCACATCTCCACGTCGCCGCAATACGGCATCATTGCCTCGCTGGATGTAGCCTCGGCGATGATGGAAGGACCTGCCGGCCGTTCGCTGATCCAGGAAACCTTCGACGAGGCGCTGAGCTTCCGCCGTGCCCTGGCCAATGTGCGGCGCAACCTGAGCGCCGAGGACTGGTGGTTCAGTATCTGGCAGCCGGGTGAGGCCGATGGCGCCGACAGCCTGAAGACCTCCGACTGGGTGTTGCAACCCGACGCCGACTGGCATGGCTTCGGCGAAGTGGCCGATGACTATGTGCTGCTCGATCCGATCAAGGTCACGTTGGTGATGCCCGGCCTCAATGCAGCCGGCAAGCTGGAGCAGCAGGGGATTCCTGCAGCAGTGGTCAGCAAGTTTCTCTGGGAGCGCGGCCTGGTGGTGGAGAAAACCGGTCTGTACTCCTTCCTGGTGCTGTTCTCCATGGGCATCACCAAAGGCAAGTGGAGCACGCTGCTGACCGAGTTGCTGGAGTTCAAACGCAGCTACGATGCTAACTTGCCGCTGATCGACGTGCTGCCTTCCATCGCCCACGCTGGCGCGGGCCGCTACCACGGCATGGGGCTGCGCGATCTGTGCGATGCGCTGCATGGGTGCTACCGCGACAACGCAACGGCCAAGGCGCTGCGAAGCATGTACACGGCACTGCCAGAGATTGCGATCAAACCGGCTGATGCCTATGACCGCCTGGTGCGGGGCGAGGTCGAGGCGGTACCGATCGACCAGCTCCAGGGGCGTATCGCTGCGGTGATGCTGGTGCCTTACCCGCCGGGCATTCCGCTGATCATGCCGGGCGAGCGCTTCACTGCCGCCACGCGTTCGATTCTCGACTACCTGGCCTTCGCGCGGACCTTCGATCAGGCCTTCCCGGGTTTCGATATCGACGTGCACGGCTTGCAAACCGAAGCGGGTGAGTACTGCGTGGATTGCCTGGTGGAGTAAACCTGTTGTGGATCTGTCGGGGAGCAAGATCCTCGGCAGATCAATCTCTTATCTCTGACATTCAAAGCGGTTGTTAACGTCCGGGGCGTGCCCTGCGTCACAGTGGCAAGCATCGACTTTTATGGCGTGCTTGTTATAGTTGCTCGGTTATTAATCACAAAATTGTTACTGTGCTGCCGAGCCGCGGCTGAGGATGCCTGCCATGTCCGACTACAAAGCCTTCCGCGTCGAGCTGGCGGACAAGATCGCCCATGTGCAGATCAACCGTCCGGACAAGATCAACGCCATGAATGCCGACTTCTGGCGCGAGATCATCGAGATCTTTCAGTGGGTCGATGACAACGATGCGGTGCGTGTCGTGGTGCTCTCCGGTGCCGGCAAACACTTTTCTTCGGGTATCGACCTGATGCTGCTGGCCTCGGTCGGAGCCCAGCTGGGCAAGGATGTTGGTCGTAATGCCTCGGCGCTGCGGCGCAAGATTCTCGAGCTGCAAGCCTCTTTCAACGCCGTCGACAACTGCCGCAAGCCGGTGCTGGCTGCCATTCAGGGTTACTGCATTGGCGGCGCCATCGATCTGATCAGCGCCTGCGACATGCGCTATTGCAGCGTCGATGCGCAGTTCTCCATCAAGGAAATCGACATGGGCATGGCCGCTGACGTCGGCACCCTGCAGCGCCTGCCGCGCATCATCGGCGACGGCATGATGCGTGAGCTGGCCTTCACCGGGCGCACCATCGACGGTAACGAGGCTGCGCGCATCGGCCTGGTCAATCGCACCTACGAAGATCAGGAAGCGCTGCTGGCCGGGGTGATGGAAATTGCCGCACAAATCGCTGCCAAGTCGCCGATTGCCGTGCGTGGAACCAAGGAAATGATTCGCTACATGCGCGATCACCGGGTCGATGATGGCCTTGAATATATCGCTACCTGGAATGCCGCCATGCTGCAGTCGGAAGACCTGCGCCTGGCCATGGCGGCGCACATGACCAAGCAGAAGCCGGAGTTCGCCGACTGATGCCGTATTCGCTGATGTTCGCTGCGAGGCCTAGAGCATGGTAAGTGGAGCCACATCCCTGAATCTGGTGCGCGACGAGCTGTTCGTCACCATGGAAGAGGCCGAGCAGAGCCTGGAGCATTTCATCGCCGAGCGGCATAACGGCAGCCTGTTGCAGCAGGCGGTGGAAAGCCTTCATCAGGTGCGCGGCACGCTCAACCTGATCGAGCTGGCCGGTGCCGAGTTGCTGGCCCAGGAAGTGCTGGATCAGGCGACCGATATTCCAGCCGGAGCAGGTGAGGAGCGCGACGCGCAGCTCTCGGCACTGAGCAATGCCCTGCATGTGCTGCGCCGTTATCTGGAAAACGTCGACGCTCATCGCCAGGAAATGCCTGAACTGCTGCTGCCGGCGATCAACGATTTGCGTCAGGCTGGCGCGCAGCAGCCGCTGCCGGAAAGTTTCTTCTTCAGCGTGCGCCTCGATCATGCGCGGCCACATACAGCTACCCAGCCACTCGATGGCGCGGCCAAACTGAGCGAAGGCAAGCGCCTGCGTCACATGTATCAGGTAGGGCTGCTGGGCTTCATTCGTGAGCAGAATCCGCAGGCCAGCCTCAAACTGATGGTGCGTGCGATGGCGCGCCTGGACAGCCTGTTCGCCAATGAGCCGCGTGGGCGCATGTGCTGGATTGGCGCTGCCGCCATCGAAGCGCAGTGCGATGGTCAACTGCTGCCACGCAAATCGCGCAAGCAGCTGTTCTCGCGGGTCGACCGCGAACTCAAGCTGATGCTCGGTAACCCCCAGTACGAAGCACCGCGCAGTTTGCTGAAAGAGCTGCTGTATCTGGTCGCGCTGGCTGACAGCCACGGCCCGCACGCCAGCGCCATGCGCGGAGTGTTCGGCCTCACGCCGTTGCCGTTCACCGACCACCTGCTGGAAGAGGAATACCGGCGCCTGGCCGGGCCGGGCCAGGCGGTGATGCGTTCGTTGTCCACGGCGATTCGCGAAGAGCTGGCCAGCGTCAAGGACATGCTCGACCTGCTCGAGCGCGGCACCTTGCAAGGCGAAACCTTGGGCACCCTGCATGCATTGCTGGGTAAGTTGGCCAAGACCTTGGGCATGGTCGGTCTGACCTCTGCCGGCAACTCGCTCGGCGCGCAGTTGCCGCTGGTCGCCGCCTGGAGCGAAGACACGCCGCCACAGGCTGAGCAGTTGCACAAGCTGGCCGATGCCGTGCTCTATGTCGAAGGCATGGTGGCCAGCCTGGAACGTGGCGAAGGTCGCGATATCAGGCCGGCTGCCGTCGAGCCGGGCAATGAGGCCGACTCTTTCGCCACTCATCAGCTCAACGAGGCCCGTATCGTCGTGGTCGACGAGGCCCAGGCCGGTCTGGCTCTGGCCAAGCGCGCGATCACCGCGTATCTGGAGTCGGCTGGCGACAAGATGCACCTGTCCAACGTACCGTTCAGCCTGCAGGCCGTGCGTGGCGGCTTGTGGTTTCTCGAGCAGCGCCGTGCCGCGATACTGGTCGGTGCCTGTGCCGACTATATCCAGGCGCGCATGCTCGAGTCGGCGCAAATGCCGTCGGAGCAGATGCTGGAAACCCTGGCTGATGCTTTGAGCAGCCTCGAGTACTACCTGGAAGCGGGCGCGGTGATGCGTCCTGAAACCCGTCCCAGCGTGCTCGACCTGGCTGAAGAAAGCGTCAAGGCACTGGGCATGCCGGTGGCAGCCTGATGGTCTGGCGCAATACCTTTCTCGATCCTGCCCAGCCTGGCGGCTGGGCGCTGCTCTATAACCAGCAGCACTTTCTCGCCGACAGCAATGGCGTGCTGTTCCCGCGTGATTGGATCAAGCGCCAGGACCTGCCGATTCTCGGCGAGCAGGGTATCGGTCATTTCGGTGACGATGCCGTTTACCTGCTGCAACTCAAGCCCTCGGCGACGCTGGAGGGCTGCAGCTGGCAGAGCCTGCGTCAGTTCATGCTGCAGGGCGACGCAGAAACCTTTCGCATGCTGGCCTACGCCGCGCAGATCGGCACCTGGTACGCCGAGCATCGTTATTGCGGCAGTTGCGGTGCGCCGACGCGTCAGCTTCCTGGTGAGCGGGCGATGCGGTGCGACAACTGCGAATCGCAGCACTATCCGCGCATTTCGCCGAGCATGATCGTACTGGTCACACGGGGCGACGAGATACTCCTGGCACGTTCACCGCGGTTCGTCACCGGCGTGTACAGCACCCTGGCCGGGTTCGTCGAGCCGGGCGAATCCGTGGAGCATTGCGTGGCGCGCGAGGTGCGTGAGGAAGTCGGCGTCGAGGTGAAAAACCTGCAGTACATCGGTAGCCAGGGCTGGCCGTTCCCGCATTCGCTGATGCTTGGCTTCCACGCCGAGTACGCCAGTGGCGAGATCGTCATGCAGGAAGACGAGATCGAGGATGCGCGCTGGTTCCGTGTCGATGACTTGCCGCCGTTGCCGGCGTCGCGCTCCATTGCTCGCCATCTGATCGACCTCTACGTCGCTCGCCGCCTCGGTTTGCCTGAGCCCAGTCTGCCGTAGGGCGGGTGCAACCCGCCAAATCGATGCTGTGGCGGGTTGCACCCGCCCTATGCGACCCAGTGCTGCCAGACCAGGCGCGCGGTCAGCGCCAATACCACCGTAATGAACACCGGGCGAATGAACTTCGAACCGCCTTTGATCGCGGTGCGTGCACCGAGAAAGGCGCCGACCATCAAGGCGGCGCCCATGCTCAGGCCGAGCACCCAGGCTACCTGACCGAAGGCGATGAACACCGCCAGCGCCGCCGCGTTGCTGACGAAGTTCATGGTGCGCGCCACGCCGCTGGCGCGCACCAGATCGAGTGGATACATCAGCAGGCTGCTGACCGTCCAGAATGCGCCGGTGCCGGGGCCCGCCACCCCATCGTAGAGTCCCAGGCCAAGCCCTTGCGGCCATTGCCGACCGCGCGCTATCGGCAGGTCGTGTTCGGCTGGTGCCTCCGGCATACGTCCGAACAGCAGGTAAACACCGCAGGCGAAGACGATCACCGGCAGCATCTGGTTGAGCCAGGCGGCCGGCATCCAGTGTGCGATGACGGCGCCGAGCAGGGCGCCGATCAGGGTTGCCAGCAACGCGTTGCGCCATTGCTTCGGGTCGAACAGCTTGCGGCGATAAAACGTGAGAGCCGCGGTGCCCGAGCCGAAGGTGGCGCACAGCTTGTTGGTGCCCAGCACCAGGTGCGGCGGTAAACCTGCGGTAAGCAGAGCAGGGATGGTCAGCAGGCCGCCGCCACCGGCAATGGCGTCGATGAAGCCGGCGATGAAGGCGACTAGGGCGAGTATGGCTAGCGTGCTGGGATCGATGGCGAGCTCGAGAGCGAATGGCATATAAAGTGTCGACTTGTGGGCGAGTGCGCAGCCTGCTGGCTGTTCGTCGTGGGGAGAGCTGCGCATAATGCCGGGATTTCGTCAGAGAAGGAACGCAATCGATGCAATACGACGGATTGGCCTGGGCCGTGGCGCTGTTGGCCGTATTGGCGCTGCTGGTGGCATTGCGCATTCTGCTCAATACGGGCTGGTTCCTCGGCTGGTTGCGTGGCACCTGTGGTCTGGCATTTCTCGCTCTGGCCGGCTTGGTCGGTCTGGTGGCTTACGATCTGTATGCCTACGAGCCGCTGCAGCCGGGCAAGCCGCTGGTGACGCTGAGCTTCAAGGCCGATGGTCCGCAGCGTTATCAGGTGACGCTGCTCGAAGGGGGGCGCGAGCGCACTGTCACGCTCGAGGGCGACATGTGGCAACTCGATGGCCGACTGATTCGCTGGAAAGGCCTGGCTGAGCTGATTGGCCTTGAGCCGGGTTACCGTCTGGAGCGTCTATCCGGGCGTTTTCTGGCCATCGAGCAGCAGGCGTTGGCGCAACACGGTCGCGTGCAGTTGGCCGAGAGCCCCTATGGCGTGGACCTGTGGCGCTGGCTGCGTCTGAGTCAGCGTGATCTGCTGCTGTTCGACCCGCAGGCGCTGCGCGTCACCTACCTGCCAATTGCCGCTGATGCGGTGTACAGCGTCAGCCTGACGCCGACCGGCCTGCTGGCTGAGCCGATGAACCCCGCAGCCGAAGCTGCGCTGAAGGATTGGTAGCGGCCGGGCGGGTGGATGTAGGGTGGGCTTTAGCCCACATTGCAGAGTCATTGGTGGGCTGAAGCCCACCCTACAAAAATTGATGAACCTCTCCCGCTTGATGGGGAGGGTGCGTGAAGGGCGGGAGAGGGGAGCGAAGTTGGCGTTCGCGTTGGTGACGTAGGGTGGGCTTCAGCCCACCGCGACCTACATTGGTGGGCTAAAGTGGAGCACCGCCCGGTCCACCCTACAAATCGACGCAGCGAATTTGTAGGAGCGGCGCCCCGCCGCGAATCAGGCGGCGCGCAGTTGAGAAACTTCGCCCCGGGGCGGGGCTCCTACGAAAGGCCACTTTGGCACCCTTAACTGACTGGCATTAATTTTCGGGTGCCTTTTTGCTGCGTGCTATCGGGCTTCAGGAGAGGAAGCCGCCGTCCACGTTCAGCGCCACGCCGGTGGTGTAGCTGGATGCTTCACTGGCCAGGTACAGCACTGCGCCGGCCATCTCGCTCGGGTCGGCCACGCGCTTGAGCGGGATGCGCTGCAGGGCATGCTTGAGGATGGCGTCGTTCTTGGTCAGTGCCGAGGCGAACTTGGTGTCGGTCAGGCCCGGCAGCAGCGCGTTGCAGCGAATGCCGAACTGCGCGCACTCCTTGGCGAACACCTTGGTCATGCTGATCACCGCGGCCTTGGTCACCGAGTAGATGCCCTGGAATTCGCCGGGGGATACGCCGTTGATCGAGGCGACGTTGATGATCGAGCCACCACCGCCTGCCTTCATCAATTTGCCGCCTTCGATGGACATGAAATAGTAGCCGCGGATATTGACGTCTACCGTCTTCTGGAAAGCGCCCAGATCGGTATCCAGCACGTTGCAGAACTGCGGGTTGGTCGCGGCGTTGTTGACCAGGATGTCGAGGCGACCGAACTGTTCCTTGATCTGCGCGAAGACATTGGTGATCTGTTCCATCTCACCGATATGGCAGGCGATGGCGGTGGCCTTGCCGCCTTCCGCGACGATGGCGTCGGCCACGGCCTGGCAGCCTTCGATCTTGCGGCTGGAGACGATCACGTGCGCGCCTTGCTGGGCCAGCAGCTTGGCGATGGCCTCGCCGATACCGCGGCTTGCACCGGAAACGAAGGCGATCTTGCCATCGAGGTCGAACAGTTGGGTCTTGGACATTGTGATTACCCCGGGGTTAGAGAGTGGATTTGCCGATGACCTGCAGGCACATCTGCTCCAGCAGCTTGTTCATCTGAATGAACTGGGCGAAGCGCTTGTCCTGAGTCTGGCCGTGATAGAAGCGGTAGTAGATCTGCTGCACGATGCCGGCCAGACGGAACAGGCCGTAGGTGTAGTAGAAGTCGAAACTCTTGATCTCGATGCCGGCTTTTTCGGCGTAGTAGTCGACGAACTGCTGGCGGGTAAGCATGCCCGGCGCGTTGCTCGGCTGGCGGCGCATCAGTTGCACCGGAGCCGGGTCACCGGCTTCGATCCAATAGGCCAGGGTGTTGCCCAGGTCCATCAGCGGGTCGCCGATGGTGGTCATCTCCCAGTCGAGCACGCCGATGATCTGCATCGGGTTGTTCGGGTCGAGGATCACGTTGTCGAAGCGGTAGTCGTTGTGCACGATGCCCGGCTTGTGGTGATCGGCCGGCATCTTGTCATTCAACCAGGCCTTGACCGGCTCCCAGGTCGGTGCGTCCGGAGTCAGGGCTTTCTCGTAGCGCTCGCTCCAGCCCTTGATCTGACGCCCGACATAACCCTCGGGTTTACCCAGGTCGCCCAGGCCGCAAGCGTTGTAATCGACGTTATGCAGCTCGACCAGCTTGTCGATGAAGCTCTTGCACAGCGTGCTGGTCTGCTCGGGGCTGAAGTTCAGCTCGGCCGGCATGTCCGAACGCAGGATGATGCCCTTGACCCGCTCCATCACATAGAACTCGGCGCCGATCACCGACTCGTCGGTGCAGTGCACGTAAGCCTTGGGGCAGTAGGGGAAGCCGGCGTTGAGCTGGTTGAGAATGCGGTACTCACGGCCCATGTCGTGGGCCGACTTGGCCTTGTGGCCGAAAGGCGGGCGGCGCAGGACGAATTCCTGCTGCGGGTATTCGATCAGGTAGGTCAGGTTCGAAGCGCCGCCGGGGAACTGGCTGATCCTGGCCTCGCCGCTCAGGCCGGGAATATGGGCCTTGAGATAGGCGTCGATGACGGCAGCGTCGAGTTCTTCGCCTGCGCGGATGCGGGTGGATTGGTCGGTGAGCGCCATGCTTATCCCTTCTGCTTATGATGGGTGCCCTAGATAATTGGTTAATCTAATGCTGTGCCCAGGCTGTCACAAGCAATACGCGCCGTTATAGGCGGGCGTGTTGCACCTCGATCAAACTGCCTGATCAGTCATTTCGTTTTGTCGCCTTGGCCGCAAATCACGGGCAAAAAAAACCGGAGTGCCAGGACTCCGGTTTTCGTGTTTTGCGCCCAGCTCGCCGATCAGACCGGGAACAGTTCGCCCAGCTTCATCGCCAGCATCATGTCGCCTTCGGCGCGCAGCTTGCCGGCCATGAAGGCCTGCATGCCGTCGGTTTCGCCGCTGACGATGCCCTTGAGGGTTTCGCTGTCCATGATCAGGGTCACGTTGGCGTTCGGATTGTCGCCTTGCTCGAGGGCGCAGGTGCCGTCTTTTACGATCAGCGCGTAGTTCTCGCCATCTTCGATGTTGAATTGGAATACCAGATCCAGGCCTGCAGCGGCGCTGGCGTTGAACTTGGACTGCATGGTTTGGGCGATGTCAGCAACACTCATGGTCTTATCCTTTTTCGGTTTTTTCGCGCAGCCTCACGGCCGCAGTGGGCTGGAGCTCATCGGTAGGTGATGAGCTCCGGCGCCTTCAGCAGCTGTAAATGCACATGGCTGTTGAAGGAAGCCAGACTCACCTCGCTGCCGCGGAATTTCAGCTGGCTGAGCGAGGTATTGACGATTTGCCAATTCAGTTCGAAGGCCTTTGCCGCCGGTACGCCGGTAAGCAGGCGGAGCAGGGCGGTGATGGTGCCGCCGGAGGTGAACACGGCGATATTCTGTTTGCTGGTGGCCTGTTCGAGGATGCGCCGCAGACCGCCTTCGACCTGTTCGACATAGGCCTGCCAGCTTTGCAGGCCGGGCTTGTCATGTTCGCCGGAAATCCAGCGGCCGATCAGTTTGGCGAACAGACGCTGGAACTCGGCGCGGTTCTGCGCACCGTTACGCAGGATATGCAGGGCTTCGGGTTCTTCCGGCAGCAGATCCGGCAGCAGCGTGCGAATCACCGCATCGGCATCGAATTCGTTGAAGGCTTCGTCGATATCCAGCGCCGGCGCCCTGCTCATGTGCTGCAGGGCGGCGTTGGCCGTGTGCTGCTGGCGGCGCAGGCTGCCGCTGACGCAACGATCAAGACTGATGCCGAGTTGCTCCAAGTGCTTGCCCAGCACTTCGGCCTGGCGCACGCCGACGGGAGACAGGACATCGTAGTCGTCTGCACCGAATGAGGCCTGGCCATGTCGAATCAGATAGATGCTGCCCACGTCCGTATTGGTCCCGGCACGTTGAATGTTTGGCGAGGGTATGAGGAAGCTCGGGGGCTGTCAACGAAAAAACATACGCTTGTTTGAATTGCTTGTATGTCCATTGTGCAGTGCTGCCGCGCTTGGCCGGCGAGGCGCTGCGCCGGTATGCTTGGGCCTTTGTGCGCTCAGGCGCCGCTGCATTGTCCAAGGGGGATCCGTGGAGTTTCTTAGCGAGTACGCCAGCTTTCTGGCGAAAACCCTGACCCTGGTGGTCGCCATCGTCGTGGTGCTGGTGGCGATCGCCGCCACGCGCAGCAGAGGGCGGCGCGGCAGCGGTCAGTTGCAGGTGCAGAAGCTCAATGATTTCTACAAGGATCTGCGTGAGCGCCTGGAGCACAGCGTGTTGTCCAAGGATCAGCTCAAGGCCACGCGCAAGGCGCAGGCCAAGGCTGCCAAGCAGGAAAAGAAAGCGCCGTCCAGCAAACCGCGGGTGTTCGTGCTGGATTTCGATGGCGATATCAAGGCCTCAGCCACCGACAACCTGCGCCATGAGGTGACGGCGCTGCTGTCCATGGCCAAGGCCGAGGACGAAGTGGTGCTGCGCCTGGAAAGTGGTGGCGGCATGGTGCATAGCTACGGCCTGGCTTCGTCGCAACTGGTGCGTATCCGCGATGCGGGCATCCCGCTGACGGTGTGCGTGGACAAGGTAGCGGCCAGCGGCGGTTACATGATGGCCTGCATCGGCCAGAAGATTCTCAGTGCACCTTTTGCCATCCTCGGCTCCATCGGCGTGGTGGCGCAGTTGCCTAACGTGCATCGTCTGCTGAAGAAGCACGAAATCGATTTCGAGGTGCTGACGGCCGGCGAATACAAGCGCACGCTGACCGTATTCGGTGAGAATACCGAAAAGGGCCGGGAGAAATTCCAGGAAGACCTGGAGACCACCCACGAACTGTTCAAGGGTTTCGTTGCCCGTTACCGCCCTCAGCTGGACATCGATGCCATCGCCACCGGTGAGGTCTGGCTGGGCATGGCGGCGCAAGAGCGCCTGCTGGTTGACGAACTGAAGACCAGCGACCAGTACCTGGCCGAGCGCGCCGCCGAGGCTGAGCTGTTCCATCTGCATTTCGCTCATAAAAAGAGTTTGCAGGAGCGTGTCGGGCTGGCGGCCAGCATGGCGGCAGATCGCTTCGTCCTGACCTGGTTGAGCAGGCTCAATCAGCAACGTTTCTGGTAAGAGCACGCCACCGAACAACGACAAGAGGAGAAGGTGATGACTGAATTCAAGGCTTTGCTGGTCAGCGAGGGTGCCGATGGCAGTTTTCGGCGCCAGGTAGTAGCCCGGCAGATCGAGGATCTGCCCGCAGGCGATCTGCTGATCCGCGTGCGCTATTCCTCGCTCAACTACAAGGATGCGCTGTCGGCCAGCGGCAATCGCGGGGTTACCAAGCAGTATCCGCATACGCCGGGCATCGACGCCGCTGGCGTGGTGGAGGCGTCCGCCGTGGCCGAGTTCGCCGTGGGCGACGAGGTGATCGTCACTGGCTACGACCTGGGCATGAACACTGCCGGTGGTTTCGGCCAGTACATCCGCGTACCGGCCGCCTGGGCGATCAAGCGCCCACAAGGCTTGCCGCTGCGCGAGGCGATGATTCTCGGCACCGCCGGCCTGACGGCCGCGCTATGCGTGGACAAGCTGGAGCAGGCCGGTGTTACGCCGGAGTCCGGCACCATGCTGGTCACCGGTGCCACGGGCGGCGTTGGCAGCATCGCCGTGGTGCTGCTCAAACAGCTCGGTTATCGCGTAGCCGCCGCGACCGGCAAGGCCGAACAGGGCGATTTCCTGCGTGGTCTCGGTGCTGACGAGATCGTCAGCCGCGAAGAGCTGCAGCAAGGTAGTGAGCGGCCGATGCTCAAGGAACGCTGGGCGGGAGCGGTAGACACAGTGGGTGGCGACATCCTGTTCAATGTGGTCAAGTCGCTGCGCCACAGCGGCAGCGTGGCCTGTTGCGGGCTGACTGCTGGCGTCGGCTTCCAGGGCAGCGTACTGCCGTTCATCCTGCGCGGGGTCAACCTGCTTGGCGTGGATTCGGTGGAGCTGCCTCTGGTGGTCAAGGCGTCGATGTGGGACAAGCTGTCGTTGCAGTGGAAGCTCGATCTCTCGGCGCTGTGCCAGGAAGTCGGTCTGGAAGAGCTGCCGGCGGCCATCGAACGGATACTGGCTGGCGGCATGGTCGGTCGCGTGCTGGTGCGACTCGACTGAGTGGATCAGAGGCCCGTCGATGACGGGCCTCTGCATTTCAGGCCTGGCTGACGTACATGGTGATTTCGGCGCGGAACACCGGCTTGTCACCGACGTAGGCCATCACCGGCACCTTGATGTCGCCGGTCTGATCCCAATCCACCGCGCTGCCATCGGCCACCGTGCGGATGTCGCCGTCTGCCTTGGCCAGGTATTCCACCGTCATCCCTTTGGGAATCCAGCGGCAACCGTCAGGAATGGAGGCGTCGGTCATGCTGCCGGCGGCAAGCTCGGCAGCATTGCACAGGGCGATGGCGTGCACCGTACCGATATGATTCAGCACTTCACGGCGTTTGGCGAAGCGGACCTCGGCATAGCCGGGGCGCAGCTCGACCATCTGCGGGGCGATGCTGGCGAAGTAGGGGGCGACCTGGCCGATCATCGCGCTGAATTGGGCAGCGCCGGCCTGCTGGAACATCTGCAACATCTGACTCATGACTCTCTCCTGCGTGTTTGCGATTGAAGATGAGCGCGCGCCGGAGCAGTATACGAGCACTAGAAAGTTATTCTAGAAAAATATTCTAGTCATAAGGAGCGGCATGGCCCGTCCATCACGCAAAGACGAGATCCTGCAGGCTGCGCTGGCCTGCTTCACCGAGCACGGTGTCGATGTCACCACCATCGAGATGATCCGTGACCGTTCTGGCGCGAGCATCGGCAGTCTGTATCACCACTTCGGCAACAAGGAGCGGATCATCGCCGCGCTCTATCTGGCCGGCACCGCACAATACGCCGACCTGCTGCAGCGCGGATTTGCCAGCGCGGCCAGCGCCGAGGCCTGCGTCAAGTTGCTGGTGACCAGCTACATCGATTGGGTGGTGGCCAATCCTGATTGGGCGCGTTTCATCCTGCACAGTCGTAGTCGGGTCGAAGCGGGGGAAATGGGCGATGCGCTGCGCGAAGCCAATCGTCAGCATTTTGCGCAGATTCTCACGGCGCTCGCCGAGTACCGTCGGCAGGGACTGTTCAAGGCGCTGCCGGATGACTGTTTCGCCTCGGTGGTGATCGGTCCGACGCATGATCTGGCGCGCAACTGGCTGGCTGGCCGCACCCAGAGCGAGCTTGGCGATTGCCGCGAGCTACTGGCGCAGATCGCCTGGGATAGTGTGAAAAACAGCGGCTAGCCGAAGCGATAGATATCCATCCCCAGGGCGCCGTAGGTGAAACCGCTGTGCTCAATCGTGAAGGTACCGCCAGCACCTCGGGCGAAGAACAGCGGTAGCAGGTGTTCTTCGGTGGGGTGATTGCGTACGGCATCCGGCGCCAGCAGGCGGTAATGGTGCAAGGCCTCTTCGTCGTTCGCTCCGAGCTTTTCCACCACCCAGTCGCGAAACGCCTTGGCCCAGGGCGTGATAACGTCCGGGCCGGCACGCCAGTTCAGCTCGCCCAGGTTATGGGTGATGCTGCCGGAGCCAATCAGCAGGATGCCTTGTGCACGCAGGCTGGCCAGAGCGCGGCCCACGCGGGTCTGCAACTCGGGGCCGAGGCGGCTGGGTAGCGATAGCTGCAGAACGGGGATGTCGGCTTGCGGATACATCAGCGACAGCGGCACCCAGGCACCATGGTCGAAGGGGCGTTGCGCATCGAGCTGTGCGGACAGACCTGCGTCGTTCAGTTGCTGGGCGATCTCCTCGGCCAGCTTCGGTGCGCCGGGGGCCGGATACTGCACGGCATACAGCTCGGCTGGAAAGCCGCCGAAGTCGTGCCAGGTCTGCGGGTGCTCGCCCGCCGTCAGCAGCAGGCGCTGGCTTTCCCAGTGCGCCGACACCACCACTATGGCGTTGGGTCTGGGTATATCGGCGGCCAGTTTGGCCAGCGCCGGGCCGCTGGCACCGGGCTCCAGGGCCAACATGGGGGAACCGTGGGAAATGAACAGGCTGGGCAGCATGACGACCTCCAGGAATGTGCTCACATTCTCTCCGAGGTCTTCATCGATTAATAATGATGTTTTTCCGCGGTATCAATCGACTGGTTAGATGTTTAGCGCAGGTTGTCGCCAAAAGCGGTCTCGATATTGATGCCCAGGCTGAGCACGCCGAGAAACTGCCCATCCCGTGGGTCGTGGATAGGCGCAGAAACCTTGCTCTGAAAGCTCTGGGTCGAACCATCGTACTCGATATCGCCGATATGGATCTGGCCAGGCGCCAGGCGCATGGCTTGTCGAAAGTCATCTTCGTCAGCTTGCCAATAATCGCTGGTGACTTCGCTGATGGCGACTAATTGGCCGGAGTGGTCGCTGAGGAAGATCTCATTGAACAGGAGGTGATGTTGACGCGCTATGTTGGCCAGCAGGCGTGACGGCGGCGTCTGCAGCAGGCGACGGATCAGTGGCTTTTCCTCAAGCAGGAGTTCACGCAGCCATTGCCTGTTCAGCTCGTTAATGCGCTCCATGCTCGTATTGCGCGCGGCTACCTGGCGAAGGGCGTTCAACAGTTCGTCATGGTAGGCCCAGCGCTTCAGATGCTGGGCGGTCAACTGGCGCAGATAATGGGCTTCGGCGTCAGTCAGCGCGCTACCTTTGGGGGCGCAGTGTTCGACCTGACGGTTGAAGGCGCTGAGGAAATCAGGGTGGTGCTGCAGGAAATCGTGAGAGAAATAGACGCCCAGTGGTGAGTAGCGTACGAAGCGTCGCTGCAGAGCCTGTTGGGGTGGCTGCTCAGAGAGGGCGCTCCGCATGGCATTGTCATCGGCCAGGAAAAGATCGATGCGCCCACGTTGCAGCAATTCGATCAATTGCTCCAGGCGCGGTACCTTCTGCGCTACGGCGATGCCGCGAGCCTCCAGCCAGGTCATGCTGTTGCTTCCCAGCACGCTGCCGATGCGCAGCTCGCGGTCCCAAATCGGCTTGTTGAGGATCAGCGAATCCTGGGCATACCAGTACCATTTCTCCATCAGAAGCGGGGCGGACAGCTGCGCGTAGCCATCGACCTGGCTGTCTGGTGCCGAGCTGAAGAAACCATCGGCGATGCGCCTACTGACATTCTGCCGGGCTCGACTCAGCGATGTGAGCTGGATCTGATAAGGCCGCTGCAATCGATTGAAGATGCATTCGAGTACAGTTACCGAGCTACCGCTGAGTTCGCCGTCTACCACCAGTTGGTAAGGATCCTCGAGGCTGGTGTCGAGGCGCACGGTTGAGTTGTCTTGGTCATTGGCCTGCGCCAAGGTCGAGACAGCCAGTAACAGGCAGGGCAGCAGATGGCGTGCTGGCATCGAGTCATTTGGCGTATGGGTTGTTATTTCCAGTTTAGGTGAGGGGAGTGGATATGCACGCGACATTCTGGCAGGAGCGCTGGGCGCGCGATCAGATCGGTTTTCATCAGGAAAAGGTCAACGGCTACCTGCGTCGTCACTGGTCCGCGCTCGGGCTGGCGAAAGGTGCGGCGGTGCTGGTGCCGCTGTGTGGCAAGAGTCTCGACCTGGTCTGGTTGGCGGAGCAGGGGCATGCCGTGATCGGTGTGGAGCTGGCCGAGCGCGCGGTGCAGGATTTCTTCGCTGAGCGTGATGTGCAGCCACAGGTTTCGCAGCACGGGGCGTTCAAGGTCTACCAGGCGGGCACGCTGCGGATTTTGTGCGGCGACTTTTTCGCCTTGAGTCGTGACGACGTTACCGGGTGCCAGGCTTTCTATGACCGCGCGGCGCTGATCGCCTTGCCGCCGGAAATGCGCGAGCGCTATGCCGCCCACCTGCAGGCGATTTTGCCGGATAACTGCCAGGGCCTGCTGGTGACCCTGGTGTACGACCAGCAGCGGATGGATGGCCCGCCATTCTCGGTCGAAGACGCTGAGGTGATGCAGCATTTCGCGGCCAGTTGGGAGCTGCGCATGGTCGAGGAAAAGGACGTGCTGGCCGGTAATCCGCGTTTCAGCGACAGCGGTCTCGCTGCAGTGGATGAGCGAGTCTTTCATCTGACGCGCCGCTAGCGGCAGCCCCAATGAAAAGGCGACCCGAAGGTCGCCTTTTTTGTCCATGACGGATGGATCAGCCGCGGCGGCGCAGCGCCTCGATACGATCTTCCAGCGGCGGGTGGCTCATCAGCAGACCGGCCAGGCCGTTCTTCAGGCCGCCATTAATGCCGAAGGCAGTCAGGCTGTCGGGCATCTGCACCGGCACGCCTTGTTCGGCGCGCAGACGCTGCAGCGCGGCGATCATCGCGCCGGTACCGGCCAGGCGAGCACCGGCTTCGTCGGCCTTGTACTCGCGCTTGCGCGAGAACCACATGACGATGATGCTGGCCAGGATGCCCAGTACCAGCTCGGCGAAGATGGTCGCGACGAAGTAGCCGATGCCATGGCCGTCTTCGTTCTTGAGGATCACCTTGTCGACGAAGTTGCCGAAAATGCGCGCGAAGAACATGACGAAGGTGTTCACCACACCCTGGATCAGTGCCAGGGTGACCATGTCGCCATTGGCAACGTGGCCGATCTCGTGAGCCAGTACCGCACGCACTTCATCAGGGGAGAAACGCTCGAGCAGACCCTGGCTGACCGCGACCAGTGCGTCGTTCTTGTTCCAGCCGGTGGCGAAGGCATTGGCCTCGTAGGCCGGGAAGATGCCGACTTCAGGCATCTTGACCCCGGCTTGGCGCGACAGCTCCTCGACGGTCTGCAGCAGCCACTGTTCGTGACGGGTGCGTGGCTGGGTGATGATCTGTGTGCCGGTGCTCATCTTCGCCATCCACTTGGAGATGAACAGCGACACCAGCGAGCCGGCAAAACCGAACACGGCGCAGAAAATCAGTAGGCTGCCATAGTTCTGGCCGGTGAAACGGTCGACCCCCAGCAGTTTGAGGGTGATGCTGGCGATAACCAGAACCGCCAGGTTGGTGGCCAGGAACAACATAATGCGCATCATGGTGTGAACGGACTCCTCACGGGGAAAGACGTACGAGTAATGCCGGCTATATAAGGGCGCCCCCCCGGGGCTTTCAACCAGCGACTATTTCAAACTATGTCTCTTGACCTTGTAGCGTACTCTCGAACAGCAGGCGAGTCAGGCGGGCGGTGCGCTCGCCGTGCTGCTGGGCCAGGGCCTCGCGCAGCTGAAATGCCAATGTGGCATGTACGCGGCGCACGCTTGGCGGCAGCACTTCACCCTCGCGCAAAGCGTGGGGAATGGCGCGTGACAGGCGCAGAAAACCTTTCTCGCTCAGCACCGCCTGATCCAGCGCGTCGTAAGCGATGGTCGACTCGAAACGCAGATAGCCTTCCTCGGCCAGCCACAGCAGCGCGCCGAGGCAGGCCTGGTGACGCTTGCTGGGCAGGCCGAATTCGTCCGGCTCCTCTCGCCCGATCAGGTCTTCCACGTACAGCGCCATCTTGCGCGGGAAGGCCTGATAGAGCATGAGCAGGCCGCTGGCGGCATCCTTGTAGAAATCGTCGATCTGCAGGTCCATGTCGGCTTACTGGCTGTAACCTTTGAGGAAGTTGCCGATACGACCGATGGCCTGCTCCAGGTCGTCGACGCGGGGCAGGGTGACCACACGGAAGTGATCCGGCCACGGCCAGTTGAAGGCGGTGCCCTGGACGATCAGCAGTTTTTCCGACAGCAGCAGGTCGAGAACGAACTTCTCGTCGTTGTGGATCGGGCAGGCCTTGGGGTCGATCCTGGGGAAGGCATACAGCGCGCCCATGGGCTTCACGCAGCTGACCCCGGGAATGTCGTTGAGCAGTTCCCAGGCGCGGTTGCGCTGCTCCAGCAGGCGGCCGTTGGGCAGCACCAGATCGTTGATGCTCTGGTAGCCGCCGAGCGCGGTCTGGATTGCATGCTGGCTCGGCACGTTGGCGCACAGGCGCATGTTGGCCAGGATATCCAGGCCTTCGATATAGCTCTGCGCCCGGTGCTTGGGCCCGGAGATGGCCACCCAGCCGGAGCGGAAACCCGCCACACGGTAGCTCTTGGACAGGCCGTTGAAGGTCAGGCAGAGCACGTCCGGTGCCAGCGAGGCGGTGCTGATGTGCACGGCCTCGTCGTAGAGGATCTTGTCGTAGATCTCGTCGGAGAAGATCACCAGGTTGTGCTGGCGCGCCAGTTCGACGATATCCAGCAGCACTTCCCTGGAGTACACCGCGCCGGTGGGGTTGTTCGGGTTGATCAGCACCAGTGCCTTGGTATTAGGCGTGATCTTGGCGCGCATGTCGGCGATGTCCGGGAACCAGCCGGCCTGCTCGTCGCACAGGTAGTGCACCGGCTTGCCACCGGACAGCGCCACGGCGGCGGTCCACAGCGGATAGTCGGGCGCCGGGATGAGCACCTCGTCACCGTTGTTGAGCAGTGCCTGCATGGCCATCACGATCAGCTCGGAGACCCCGTTGCCGAGGTAGATGTCCTCGATGGTGACGCCTTCGACCTGCTTCTGCTGGTAGTACTGCATCACCGCCTTGCGCGCGCTGAACAGTCCCTTGGAGTCGCTGTAGCCCTGGGCGGTAGGCAGGTTGCGGATGACGTCCTGAAGAATTTCTTCCGGTGCCTCGAAACCGAACGGCGCCGGGTTGCCGATGTTCAGCTTGAGGATGCGATGGCCTTCCTCTTCCAGACGCTTGGCGTGCTTGAGCACTGGCCCGCGAATGTCGTAGCAGACGTTGGCGAGCTTGTTCGATTTGCTGACCTGCATGTAAGGATTCCCGAGCTATGGAGAACCCACTGAAGTACGCTGCAAAATTCTCCCGGCGGGGAATCTTGGCAGCCCGTAACGTGGGTGACAGACTGGGGTCGAATCATACGTGGCGACCTGAGCGTGGCAAAGGTATCAGTCCTGCTTTTTTCTGGCCTGCCACGCGGCGCACAGAGGCGCTGCAGTCGCAGAAGCCTCACCCCCGAAGCTGCCAGATGCTGGTGCTGCCTGTACTGCTGCGCATTGCCCAATTACCGAGGAGGAACCCCGTTCGTGGATAAAGTCGACAAACCCCTGGATAGCTGGCGCGAAGAGCTGACTGACGAGCAATTTCATGTCTGTCGTCTGGGCGGCACGGAGCGGCCGTTCACCGGCGCTTATCACGACAGCAAGACCCCAGGCATCTACCACTGCGCCTGCTGTGGTGAGGCGCTGTTCGATTCGGATGCCAAATATGACTCTGGCAGCGGTTGGCCGAGCTACTTTCAGCCGATCAACGACGAGGTGATCGCCAGCCTCGACGACTACAGCCACGGTATGCATCGAATCGAAGTCAAGTGCGCCAAGTGCGACGCGCATCTGGGGCACGTGTTCCCCGATGGACCCCGTCCGACCGGGTTGCGCTACTGCATCAACTCACTGTCGCTGAAGCTGGTGCCACGCGATTGAGACAGGCACGCCAGGCACATTGCGTGCCTGGCGCCGTAGGTTCAAGCCTGCTGGCTGGTGCGCTGGCGGCCTTCTTCCAGGGCGTCGCAGGCCTGTTTGATCATCTCTTCGGTAATGGGCACTTCGCGGCCCTGACCATCAATGATAAAACCGCCCACCGGCTCCTGTTGATGTTCGGTGGTGGGGTACTGGGCAGCGTTGTCTTGCAAGCTCATGGCCTGTCTCCTCATCAGTAATGCGCGCCAGTCTAGGACATCCAGATGAAGGCGCGGTGACAGCTGGGAACCTGCTCAAAGTCTGCTGCGCGTCGGCCATGCTGCGTTGAAATCGGGCTCAGAAAGCTCATTTACTACTCGTAAACTCGAATGCGAGCCCAGTCCGTGCTTCGCCCGATTTCGCGGGGCCGCCATCGGTATTGCCTGGCTCTAGCTCGCGATACTTTAAGCAGATTCCAAGACGGCGGAACTCCGTCACAAAACACATTGCGAAAGTCGTATAGCAGGCTGCGTGCCAGCCTGTGTGGAGCGAGGAATTCATGTCGCGTTTTCATATCGGTTTGATCATCAATCCACTGGCCGGGCTGGGCGGTCCTGCAGCCTTCAAGGGCAGCGACGGCATGGCCGAGCAGGCGCTGGCTCTGGGTGTCGAGCCAAAGGCGGCGCAACGTACACGCACCGCGCTTGAGCAGTTGTTGAGCCTGCACGAGCGCATCGAGTTCGTCAGCTATCCGGGCGCCATGGGTGGCGATCTTTTGGCGCAGATGGGCTTTGAGCATCGCCTGCTGGGGCAGGTCGGTGCGCAGCCGACCACTGCCGAAGACACCCGCCAGGCAGTGCAGCAGCTACAGGACGCCGGTGTGGCGCTGATTCTCTTCGCTGGCGGTGATGGTACTGCGCGTGATGTCTGTGCCGCCGTCAGGGACGGCCAGCCGGTGCTGGGTATTCCGGCCGGTGTGAAGATCCAGTCCGGCGTCTACGCCATCAGCCCGCGAGCGGCAGGCGAGCTGACTGCGCGCCTGGTGGAGGGCGGCCTGGTACGACTGGCCAGCGGCGAGGTGCGTGACATCGACGAGAGCGCCCTGCGCGAAGGCCGCGTCACCGCGCGCTGGTACGGCGAGCTGTGTGTGCCGCAGGAGGGCGGCTACGTGCAGGCGGTGAAGCAGGGTGGTGTGGAGTCCGAAGAGCTGGTGTTGGCTGATCTGGCCGCCTGGCTCGAGAGCGAGTGGGAGCCGGGTGCGCGCTACGTGTTCGGTCCCGGCTCGACCTTGCACGGTCTGGCGCAGAATCTTGGTCTGGAAACCACCTTGCTCGGCGTCGATGTGATCGAGGATGGCCGGGTCATCGCCCGCGACGTCAATGAAACCGAGCTGTTCGCCCTGGTCGAAGGGCACCCGACTTATCTGCTGGTGACCGCCATTGGCGGTCAGGGCCATATCATCGGCCGCGGCAACCAGCAGATCAGCCCGCGCGTGCTGCGCGCCGTGGGGCTGGAGCGCCTGCGCGTGGTGGCGACCAAGCGTAAGCTGGCGACGCTGGAAGGTCGGCCGCTGCTGGTGGACAGTGGCGACGTGAGCCTGGACGACGCGTTTCCCGATGCAGTGCGGGTCTGGGCCGGTTATAAGGAAGAACTGCTGTACCCCCTGAGTCGATAGGAGATCGATATGCGAATGATGATCGCGCTGCTGGCCTGGTCACTGGCTTTTGCCGTGCAGGCCATCGAGGCGGACAGGCTGGTGCTCGATGCTCGCAAGCAGGTCGGCGTGACCCTGAGCTATGATCCGGCTTATCGCCGCTTGAGCTATCCGGGCGGCGACGTGCCCATGGCCACCGGCGTGTGCACCGACGTGGTGATCCGCGCGCTGCGTCAGCAGGGGCTGGATCTGCAGGAAGCGGTACATCGCGACATGCGCGGCAGTTTCGCCAGCTATCCGAAGAACTGGGGGCTGAGCCGCCCGGACAGCAATATCGATCACCGCCGCGTGCCCAACCTGATGACATGGTTCAAGCGTCAGGGCTGGTCGCTGCCGGTCAAACAGGATGCTGCGGCATACCAGGCCGGCGATATCGTCACCTGGGATCTGGGGCGTGGTCTCACCCATATCGGCATCATCAGTGATCGTCAGGCGCCAACGACTACGCCGCTGGTGCTGCATAACATCGGTCGCGGCACGCAGGAGGAGGACATTCTGTTCGCCTACCGCATTACCGGCCATTACCGCCCGCTTGCCCAGCGGGCGAGCGCTGCGCAATGACCAGGCGATCGCTGCCGCCCGGTCTTGCCGCTGGCGAGCGCGTGGTGCTGTTCGACGGCGTCTGCAAGCTGTGCAACGGCTGGGCGAAGTTTCTCATTCGTCATGATCGGCAGCGGCAGTTTCGTCTGGCCTCGGTGCAATCGGTGCAGGGCCAGGCATTGCTGGCCTGGTATGGGCTGCCGACCGACCGTTTCGACACCATGGCGCTGATCGATGAGGCGGGGCTGCATGTACGCTCGAACGCGCTGCTGCGTATCCTTGCTCGCCTGCCACAGCCCTGGCGTGCACTTGCCTGGCTGCGTCTTATCCCGCGCCCGCTGCGCGATTGGTGCTATGACCGCATCGCGCTGAATCGTTACCGCCTGCTCGGGCGGTACGAGGTCTGCCTGTTGCCCAGCGCCGACCATGCCGAGCGCTTTTTGCATGACTGAACGACGCCTGGCGCAGATCGCCTGGCTCGCTCGATTGGCTCTGGCACTGGTGTTCATCTGGCATGGCCTGGCGCCGAAGATTCTCTGGCTCAGCCCTGACGAGGTGGCGATGATCGCGGCCCATGGTCTGCCAGATCATCCGCTGTTCGCGCCGCAGCTGGTCGCGGCTGTCGGCGGTATTGCCGAGATCCTTCTGGGCATCCTGCTGCTGACGGTGCGGCGCCAGCGTTGGCCCTTGCTGGTCGCTGGCGCGGTGTTGCTGGTGTTGCTGCTTGATGTTGCGCTGCTGAGCCCCCATCTGTTGATCCAGGCGTTCAATCCGCTTTCGACCAACCTGGCTGCGCTAGCCTTGTGCGCAGTGGCCTGGCTGGCTGAAGCGCCCTCGGCTGCTGACTCCTGAGACCCGTCATGACATCGATGCTTTCTTCTCGCCAGCGTGGCGCCATACGCCTGGCCTGGCGCTTTATCGCGCCTTATCGCGGCCGGGTGCTGGGCGCGCTGCTGGCCCTGATGTTCACGGCGGCGATTACCCTTTCCATGGGCCAGGGCATCAAGCTGCTGGTGGATCAGGGGCTTGCCACGCAGTCGCCGGCCGCGCTGCGGCAGTCCCTGCTGCTGTTTTTCGTGCTGGTATTGGCGCTGGCCTTCGGCACCTACACGCGCTTCTACCTGGTGTCGTGGATCGGCGAGCGGGTGGTCGCGGATATCCGTCGACGGGTGTTCGATCACCTGATCGAGTTGCATCCCGGTTTCTACGAAAGCAATCGCAGCTCGGAAATCCAGTCGCGATTGACCGCCGATACCACCTTGTTGCAGTCGGTGATTGGCTCGTCGCTGTCGATGGCACTGCGCAACCTGATCATGTTGATCGGTGGCAGCGTGCTGCTGGTGGTCACCAATCCCAAGCTCAGCGGTATCGTTCTGTTGGCTCTACCCTTGGTGGTGGCGCCTATCCTGCTGTTCGGCCGCCGTGTGCGTGCGCTGTCGCGGCAGAGCCAGGACCGCGTGGCCGATGTCGGAAGCTACGTGGGCGAGGTGCTGGGGCAGATCAAGACGGTACAGGCCTACAACCACCAGGAAGAGGACAAGCGCCGCTTTGGCGAGTCTGCCGAGGCGGCCTTCGATGTGGCGCGCAAGCGCATCGCCCAGCGTTCCTGGCTGATCACCGTGGTCATCGTGCTGGTGCTCGGTGCGGTGGGGGTGATGCTCTGGGTCGGCGGTATGGACGTGATCGCCGGGCGTATCTCCGGTGGTGAGCTGGCGGCTTTCGTGTTCTACAGCCTGATCGTTGGCTCGTCCTTCGGCACGCTGAGCGAAGTGATCGGTGAATTGCAGCGCGCCGCAGGCGCCGCCGAGCGTATCGGCGAGCTATTGCGCGCCAGTAATGCCATCGTGGCGCCGGAGCAGCCGCAGCATCTGCCGCAGCCGGTACAGGGGCGTATCGAGCTGCAGGATGTGCGTTTCGCCTATCCGTCGCGTTCGGACAGCTACGCCATCGATGGCGTCGACCTGCAGGTGGCGGCGGGTGAGACGCTGGCACTGGTGGGGCCGTCCGGGGCTGGCAAATCGACGCTGTTCGATCTGCTGCTGCGTTTCTTCGATCCGCAGGGCGGGCGCATCCTCATCGACGGTGTGCCGATCGATCAGCTCGACCCGCGCGAGCTGCGCGCCAGTTTCGCCCTGGTGTCGCAGAATCCCGCGCTGTTCTTCGGCTCGGTGGAGGACAACATTCGCTATGGTCGCCTGGATGCCAGCCAGGCCGAGGTGGAGGCGGCCGCGCGGGCGGCGCATGCGCATGAGTTTATTCAGCGCCTGCCGCAGGGTTACCAGACGCATCTTGGGGAGGCTGGGCTCGGGCTTTCTGGTGGCCAGCGTCAGCGCCTGGCGATTGCTCGTGCCTTGCTCGCCGATGCGCCGATCCTGCTGCTCGATGAGGCCACCAGCGCGCTGGATGCCGAGAGCGAGCACCTGATCCAGCAGGCGCTGCCGTCACTGATGGCCGGGCGTACCACGTTGGTGATCGCCCATCGCCTGGCTACGGTCAAGCAGGCGGATCGCATTGCGGTGATCGAGCATGGCCGTTTGGCTGCCATCGGCAGTCATGCCGAGCTGATCGAGAGTAGTCCGCTCTATGCGCGTTTGGCCGAGTTGCAGTTCGGCAACTAGCTCTTGGGTTTGATGGTGGCGGCTGCCCCGGCCGAAGCGATGATGATCGCACTGACGGCCAGCCACTGGCCCCAGAGCAGCTTCTCGCCGAGAAAGGCCAGGCCGCACATTGCCGCGACTGCCGGCTCCAGGCTCATCAGCACGCTGAAGGTGCGCGCTGGCAGGCGCGTCAGGGCGACCATCTCCAGGCTGTAGGGCAGGGCCGAGGACAGCACCGCGACACCGAGGGCGATGGGTAGCAGGTCCACGCTCAGCAGGTCCGTGCCGGCATGCCAGATGCCAATGGGCAGTACCAGCAAGGCGGCGACCCAGGTGCCCAGGGCGACGGTGTGGCGGCCATGCTGGGCGCCGGCTTTCTGCCCGAAGATGATGTACAGCGACCAGCACACACCCGCGCCGAGGGCCAGAGCTGCGCCGAGAGGGTCGATGGCGCTTTGCGTGGCGCCGGTTGGCAGCAGCATCCATAACCCGATGATGGCCAGAATCACCCAGACGAAGTCCAGCAGGCGGCGCGAGGAAAACAGCGCCAGAGCCAGCGGCCCGGTGAACTCCAGCGCCACGGCAATGCCCAGCGGGATGCTCTGCAGGGACATGTAGAACATCAGATTCATGCCGCCCAGCGCCAGGCCGTAGGCGAGCAGGGCATGGCACTTGCGCAAATCCAGTTTGGCCCGCCAGGGCTGCATCACCAGCGACAGAATGATCGCGCCGAGCACCAGGCGCAGGGCTGTGGTGCCCTCGGCGCCGACCAGCGGGAACAGGTTCTTGGCCAGCGACGCGCCGCTCTGGATCGAGACCATGGCCACCAGCAACAAGGCAATGGGGACGAGAAGTGCACTGCGTGACATGGGCTATGTCCTGGTGGTGATCATCAAAGAAAAAACCGGCCGCTGGGGCAAGCCGTTCGCTTAAGGTGTTGAAATTTTGGTGCGCATAGTCTTATCTGAGGCTATGTGCTTCATCATTTCAGGTATGCACCGTGCAGAAAAAATCTTCCGCAGGTAATGAGGCTTCCCTCAGGCAGGTGGGTGTCGGGCATGAGACCCCTCCTCCACGAGCGACCAAGCAGAGGTCGCCAGCCAGCTACGGCGGGATTCAGGTCAATTTCTGCAAAAGCCCGTTTTGCACAAATTTCGGCGTAACCATAGCAGAAAAGCAAAAGGCGAACAGCGGCACTCCCAATCCATATCGGCTTTCAGGAGCAGGCCGGAATTACCCGGTCGCCCTATGCAATGCATGCCGTGAAAGCTTCCCCCTCAAGAGCAATAAAGGGGTTTTCGAAGAATTATCTAGGATGCTGGCGGCTCTTGACCCACCGAGCGCCGCTTCATGCCCAGTAGCTGACTGTTCGAATCATCAAATCCCAGTGTCCGAAGGCAAGCAATTCTATTCGGCCTACGGCCTAACCCGATCTGGAAGTCAGCGTTATCTCTGCAAGGGCTCTGTGGATAGCCGTATTTGCGGGAAAACCTTTGCTGTAGCCACCAAGTCCACCATACGCCAGCGGCTGACACACAAGAACCGGGTGATCTTCGCTGCATTGGTGAATAAGGTTCCCCTGCGCCGAATCGCTGAGTTAGTTGGCATCAGCGGGCAGACTGTCTATGACAAGATCGACTTCCTCCATCGTCAGTGCGTGGCGTTTTCGAGTAGCCGCGAGATCCTTATACGAGAAAAGGAGCTTGATCGCCTGTATCTCAGCGTGGATCGGCAGGAGTACCTGATCAACTGGGTTCGCCGGGAAGATAAGCGCAATACGGTGGTGTCTGCGGTAACCACTGCCGACAACACAACAGGCTACATCTTTGCCAGCCACCTGAATTTCGACCCGAACCTTGATCCTGCCATTGTCGAAGATGATGCAAAGCAAGCCGGCGACGAGGCGCTTCAATTTCCATATCGCAAGTACGCCCGGCTTTGGATGGAAGATGACTACATCGCCGCAATGGCAGCATCATCCCGCTCTCGCATATCCGGTGACCTTGAGAAAGACATTGCTATCACCTATGCCGACTCTGAGCAGCGGCAGGATGTGGAGAGCCCTGATCAACCCGAGTTATCGGAAAAGCTCCCGGAGCGGGGAATGCAGGTGCATGCTGAATACACGTTGTATGCTCATTTCATGTACCTCCACCACCTGTTCGGCAAGGTGGGCAAGATCCGCTTTTTTCTTGATCAGGACTCAGGTATTCGTGCCGCTTGCTTGGCTGCCTTCCAGGATGAAATCAGGAGCCGCAAGGCTGACGCTTTCTACGTCAGAATCAGCAAGGCAATGACTGTCGATGAGAAGCGTAGGCTGAAACAACAATCAGACAAGGCCGTCGCCAAGACCATGGCGGAAAATCCAGGTATCGACTGGCATCAGGCGACTCTAGTTCTAATGAGACAGAGGATTGAGGCCGCCCAGTCGATTGGTAAATGGAAAGATCGTTGGGTGATCCACCCAATCTCAACCATGATCGAGCCAGAGAAAGCCCTCTGCCATCTGACTGACTACGGAGACTACGACCCTGATCATGCAGCGGCGTTGTACAACAAGGCCAGCCTGCGTGGGGTTGACTCCTTCTTCAACCGGGTTCGACGCCGGGTGGCCATGCTCGAACGCGGCATCAAGTCTCAGTCAAACGCTGGTCGTGTCTGGTACGGCTATGCCCCTTACAACCCAGCTCAAGTCCAGAAGCTGTTGGACATCTTCAGAACGGTACACAACTACGTGCTGCTGAGTTCGAAAGACAAGAAATCCCCAGCCATGCGGCTGGGTTTGGCAAAGGGAACCGTCTCGTTTGAAGACATCATCTATTTCAAACACAACGGATTAGTTTAGGTTGTTAAGTAATGGTATTACGGGCTTGCTCATCGAAGTTATGACGAAGCTGTAGAGTTGGCAGCTATAAACCAAGGGGAGTTATCCATGTTTGCATACATATGCCTGGGAACCAGCAACTGCGGATTTCGGTGAACGTGACCGAGCGTTTCGCTAATACGTGACCGGTGCTTCCACCCCGATTGCGCGGGTTCTGGATTGTAATCGCATCGGTCACGATGCGGCTTGTTCCTCGGCTTTTTTTCGG
>Ga0308001_10000006_pt1 | contig 140391 bp, 131 predicted proteins | sample Neamet5_FD_203167 | JGI IMG/M metagenome (GOLD analysis project Ga0308001, IMG submission 203167) | Marine microbial communities from water near the shore, Antarctic Ocean - #5 | ecosystem: Environmental > Aquatic > Marine > Unclassified | place: Southern Ocean | collected 2014-06-04
TTGCCAAATCCACGCCTATGCGTTTAAGTTTCATGCGGGCTCCCCCTCCGGGATTGTTTGTTTCGTAACCTACAGTCTGGCGCAATGACGCCGTAGGAGGGAGGAGTCCATCTCATTGGGCTACGCATGGCCAAACGCATGACATGAAGGAGCACACCTTGAGCGAACCAAGCTACCTGCTGAGCATCGACAACGGCACCCAGAGCGTGCGGGCGCTGCTGTTCGATACCCAGGGCAACCTGCTAGCCAAGGGCAAGGTCGAGCTGGATCCCTATTTCTCCAGCCAGCCGGGCTGGGCAGAGCAGCACCCGGAATACTACTGGGCCAGTCTCGGCGAGGCGTGCCGGCTGCTGTGGCAGCAGGTGGACATCGACCGCCGCCTGATCAAGGGAGTGGCCGTGACCACGCAGCGCGGCAGCATCATCCATGTCGACGAGCAGGGTACGCCGCTGCGCCCGGCGATTCTCTGGCTCGACCAGCGCCGCGCCGAGGTGCAGGGACGGATTAAGGGCCCCTGGGGCTGGCTGTTCAAGCTGGCGCGGGCCGAGGAGGCGGTCGATCATTTCCGTGGCCAGGCCGAGGTCAACTGGGTCGCCCAGCATCAGCCCGACATCGCCGATCGTGCGCACAAGGTGCTGTTGCTCTCGGGTTTTCTCACCCATCGCCTGTGTGGCCGCTTCGTCGATTCCACCAGCAGTTGCGTGGCCTACCTGCCGTTCGACTACAAGCGCTTGCGCTGGGCCGCACCCGGCGACTGGAAGTGGCAGGCGCTGAAGGTAGGCCGTGAGCAACTGCCCGAGCTGTTCAAGCCAGGCGAGCGACTGGGCCAGATCAGCGCCGAGGCCAGCCGCCATACCGGTATTCCGGAAGGCCTGCCGCTGATCGCTGCCGGGGCCGACAAGGCCTGCGAAGTGCTTGGTTCCGGTGCGCTGGAGCCCGGTACGGCGTGCCTCTCGTACGGTACCACCGCGACCATCAACACCACGCGCAGCCGTTATCTGGAAACCATCCCGCTGATTCCGCCGTATCCGGCGGCACTGCCGGATCACTTCAACACCGAGGTGATGATCTACCGCGGCTTCTGGATGGTCAGCTGGTTCAAGCGCGAGTTCGGCCTGCGTGAGATGCAACGTGCCGAGGCGCTGGGTGTGCCACCCGAGGCGCTGTTTGACGAACTGGTCAACGCCGTACCGCCTGGCTCCATGGGCCTGATGCTGCAGCCGTACTGGACGCCCGGCATCCGCGAGCCGGGGTTGGAGGCCAAGGGCTCGATCATCGGCTTTGGCGACGTACACACCCGCGCGCATCTTTATCGAGCGATTCTGGAGGGGTTGGCCTATGCCCTGCGTCAGGGCAAGGAACGTATCGAAAAGCGCTCTGGCACCCGCATCGAGCGCCTGCGCGTTTCTGGCGGTGGTTCGCAGAGCGATGCGGCGATGCAGCTGACCGCCGACATCTTCGGCCTGCCGGCCGAGCGTCCGCATCTGTACGAGACCAGCGGCCTGGGCGCGGCGATCAACTGCGCGGTGGGCCTGGGTTTGCACCCTGATTACCCGAGCGCCATCGCCGCGATGACTCGGGTTGGCCAGGTGTTTCAGCCTAACCCGGCTGCGCAGCACACTTACGAGCAGCTCTACGGGCAGGTCTATCAGCGTATGTACCGCCAGCTCAAGCCGCTGTACCAGCGTATTCGCAAGATCACCGGTTATCCGGCGTAGGGCATGGTGGCGTAGGGCGGACTCAGGAGCGCCAGCGAACAGTCCGCCGTTCCTCGGTGCTACACAAGTCCAGCGGCGTACTGCTTCGCGAGTACGCCCTACGTCGCTACAGAAACCAGTCGCCCTCCGTAATGGAGGGCGATGGTTTGTGCATCAGGCGACATCCACCAGCACGATCTCGCTGTCTTCCTGGGCCTCGATGCGGATCAGCGTTTCATCGGCGATGGCCACGCCATCACGAGCCTTGACGGCTACGCCGTTGACACTGAAAGCACCAGTCGCGCCCACCAGATAGGCCTTGCGACCCGGTTGCAGGGCGTATTCGGCGCTCTCTCCCGCCTTGACCGTGGCAGCCACCAGGCGCGCGTCGGTACGGATGCGCAGGGCGTCGACATCTTCCTCGTAACCGCTGGCCAGGGTGACGAACGATCCCGAGCGGTCGCCTTTGGGGAACGGCTTGGCACCCCAGGAGGGCGGCAGGCCGGCCTGGTTCGGCTGGATCCAGATCTGGAAGATCTTGGTGGTTTCATCCTCCAGGTTGTACTCGCTGTGGGCGATGCCGGTACCGGCGCTCATTACCTGCACGTCGCCGGCCTCGGTACGACCTTTGTTGCCCAGGTTGTCCTCATGGCTGATGGCACCTTCGCGAACGTAGGTGATGATCTCCATGTCGCGGTGCGGGTGCGGCGGGAAGCCCGAGTGCGGTGCGATCTCGTCGTCGTTCCAGACGCGCAGGCGGCCCCAGTTCATCCGCTCGGTGTCGTAGTATTCGGCGAAGGAAAAGTGGTGACGGGCGTTGAGCCAGCCATGGTGAGCACCACCGAGTTGTTCGAACGGACGTACATCGATCATGGTCAATCCTCCAGTCATGCACGAGTTCAGTCCCGTGCAGCGTTGATGGGTGAATGATCCATTTGGATTGATCGATTTAAAAGCGCAATTTTTACAGTATTGATATCGATTAATTTGATTAATTTTCGCGAGGGCCAGGCACTAGGCTTTCGCTGATCCTTTCAAGGAGGACGCGCAATGCGCGAACGCAAGGCCTGGTTGATCCTGCATGGCAAGCAGGCGTTGAACGAAGAGGTGAGGGCGGCTGTGAACGGCCTGCGTGAGCGTGGCTGGGATCTGGCCGTGCGCCTGACCTGGGAAGGCGGTGACGCCGAGCGGCTGGTTGGGGAAGGGTTGGCCGCCGGTTATTCAACGCTGATCGCTGGCGGTGGCGATGGCACCCTGCGCGATGTGGTCGAGGCGCTGGTCAAGGCGCAAAGCGATGCCAGCCTGGCTCTGCTGCCGCTGGGCACGGCCAATGATTTTGCCCACGCAGCCGGTATTCCGTTGACGCCTGCTGCGGCGTTGGCCCTGCTCGAGTGCGAGCCGGTGGCGGTAGACGTGGGCATGGCGGGCGAGCGGGCGTTTCTGAACATGGCCACTGGTGGTTTCGGCTCCAACGTTACGGCCAATACTCCTGAAGAGCTCAAGAAAGTCCTGGGTGGCGCCGCCTATCTACTCACCGGGCTCAGTCGTTTTTCCGAAGTGCGCGCGTCAGCCGGTCGTTTTCATGGGCCGGATTTCGAATGGCAGGGCGAGTTTCTGGCTCTGGGCATCGGTAACGGGCGACAGGCCGGTGGCGGGCATCTGCTTTGTCCGGAGGCGAGCATCAACGATGGTCTGCTCGATGTCTGCATCGTGCCGGCGGCGCAGGATGTCGTCGGCACCTTGGGCACGTTGTTGTCCGGGGGCATTCTTGGCCTGCAGAGCGTTGCGGTCAGCGCGCGGCTGCCCTGGCTGGAGGTGGAAGCGCTGGAGGGCTTGGACCTGAATCTCGACGGCGAACCGATGGAAAGTACAGGTCTGCGTTTTCGTGCCGAACCCGGCGCCCTGCGTCTGCATCTGCCCAAGCATTCGTCGCTGCTCGCTGGTCAGGTACACAGGGCTGAGGCATGATGGCTGCGCGCCAGCAATGCTTCAGTCTGCCGGCAGTCAGCCGATAACCCGAAACGGCAGACTAGAATCACCCTATATACCTCGGAGCACATGATGGCCGGCATCCTCGATTCAGTAGATCAACGCACGCAACTGGTCGGCGAGAACCGTCTGGAAATTCTCATGTTCCGCTTGGCTGGCCGGCAGTTGTTCGCCATCAATGTGTTCAAGGTGCAGGAAGTCCTGCAGATGCCCAAGTTGACGCTGATGCCGCAGCGCCATCGCTTCGTCTGCGGCGTGGTCAACCTGCGCGGTCAGACCCTGCCGGTGATCGATCTGTCCCAGGCGATCGGTATGCGTCCGCTGGTGCCGGATGAGCGCAGCACCATCATCGTCACCGAGTACAACCGCTCGGTTCAGGCCTTCCTGGTCGGCAGCGTCGACCGCATCCTCAACCTCAACTGGGAGTCGATCCTGCCGCCCCCGGGTGGCGCCGGACGTCAGCACTACCTGACCGCCATCACTAAGGTCGAGGACCAGATCGTCGAGGTCATCGATGTGGAGAAGGTGCTCGCCGAGATCGTGCCGATGAGCACCAAGGTTTCCGCGGAAAAGCTCGCCGACCCGCTGCTGGAGAAGGCGCGCGGACGCGAAGTGCTGCTGGTGGATGATTCCAGCGTCGCGCTCAGCCAACTGCGCGATACCCTGACGCAGTTGGGGCTTCGCCTGCACATGGCCAGTGACGGCCTCAAGGCCCTCAACCTGCTGAAGAAGTGGGCTGACACCGGTGAGGTGATGACCGACAAGCTGCTGATGATCTTCACCGATGCCGAGATGCCGGAAATGGACGGCTATCGCCTCACCAGCGAAATTCGCAATGACCCGCGCCTCAAGGATCTCTACGTGGTGCTGCACACGTCGCTGTCGGGCAGCTTCAACGAGGCGATGGTGAAGAAGGTCGGCTGCGACAATTTCCTCTCCAAGTTCCAGCCGGACAAGCTGGTCGATGTGATTCGTCAACGTCTCGAGTTGGACGAACCTCGCTAAAGTCGCTGTGGGGCGGGTGAAACCTGCCGGGCGTTGCCGTCGAACCGCAGCATATTTTCTGGGCCTCGGTGCTTGTGAGCATCGCCGTCAGCTCGTATAACGGCGTTTTGCCGACAGGAAGCTGACCCATGCCGAGTCTCTCGGGGCTGTACCGTTACCCGCTCAAGTCCGGTCGCGGCGAGGCCTTGCAGCGCAGTGCGGTCGACGGACTAGGGCTGCATGGCGATCGGCGCTGGATGCTGGTCGACGCCGACAACGGCCGCTTCATCACCCAACGCCTGCTGCCGCAGATGAGCCAGTTGAGCGCCCTGTACGATGCGCGTGGTGGCCTGACCTTGAGTGCGCCGGGTCGTGAGGATCTGTCCGTGGCGCTGCCCGACCCCGAGCAGGATCTGCGTGGCGTCGTCGTCTGGCATGACAGCCTGCGCGTGCCGGATGCCGGCGATGCAGCGGCCGCCTGGCTCAGCGACTTGCTGGGCAAGCCTTGCCGCCTGGTGCAGGTACCGGAAGGCCGCACCCGCCAGGTCGACACTGCCTATGCGCAGCCGGGGGATCGCGTGGCCTTCGCCGATGGCTTTCCACTGTTGTTGATTGGCCAGGCATCGCTGGACGATCTTTCGCAGCGAGTCGGGCAGTCACTGTCCATGCTGCGTTTTCGCCCAAACCTGGTCGTCACCGGCAGTGAGCCTTATGCCGAAGACAGCTGGAAGCGTATTCGTATTGGCGAGGTGGAGTTCGAGGTGGCCAAGGGCTGCTCGCGCTGCATCCTCACCACCATCGACCCGCAGACCGGCGAGCGCAACGCCCAGCGTGAGCCGCTGGCCACGCTCAAGACCTATCGTGAACGCGAGGGTGACGTGTTCTTCGGGCAGAACCTGTTGCCGCGCGGTGTCGGCGAACTGCAGTTGGGCATGACGGTAGAAGTGTTGGAATAGCTGGGCAGGTGTCATAGCAAGCCCCGATCAGATGCTGTCTGATCGGGGCTTTTCTTTTACTGATCGTCGAAGAAACGCTCGTTCCACGCCACCAGCGGGTGCGGCGCGTTGAGTTTCTGGCCGTAGATCACCGAGTAGGACAGCACGTTCTGCACGTACTGGCGGGTCTCATCGAACGGAATGTTCTCCACCCAGACGTCATAACTGAGGTGATTGGCGCCGCGCAGCCACTGGCGCACGCGGCCGGGGCCGGCGTTATAGGCGGCCGACGCAAGTACGCGGTTGCCGTTGAACTGGCCATAAACCTGGCTCAGGTACGCAGCGCCCAGCTGGATATTGGTATCCGGGTTGAGTACCTGCTGCGGTGAAGCCAGGGGAATGCCGAACTTGCGCGCGGTTTCCTTGGCAGTGGCCGGCATCAGTTGCATCAGGCCCATGGCGCCGGCGTGGGAGCGGGCGTCGGCCATGAACGCGCTTTCCTGGCGGGTAATGGCAAACACCCAGCTCGAATGCAGGTCACGGCGCTTGGCTTCGCGTACCAACTCGTTGCGATGGGCCATGGGGAAGCGCACTTCCAGGTCGTCCCAGTACTGGGCCTGGCTGATGGTGCGGATGGCCGGGAAGTACCATTCCATTTCGTAGGCCAGGCGCGCCTGGGCCACCAGTTCGTCACGGCTGAACAGGCGGCTGACGTGATACCACTCGCGGCGACCGTCGACGATCTGGCCACGCGCATGGAACTCCATGGCGCGCTTGATACCGGCGGTATTGCGTACCTTCTGCACCACCTTGGGATCGAGCGCCAGCGGCTGGTTATTCAGGGCGTAAGGCGCCTTGACCTGATCTGCTGCCATGAAACCATAGAAGTCGCGTTCTTTCGCCAATGCCTGGAACAGTACCGCCGGTTGCTGGCTGTTGGGTTGTGCCAATTGCAGGCTGCGCGCATTCCAGTAGCGCCAGCGGTTGCTGCTGGCCAGGTCGGACGGCATGTTCTGGGTCAGCTGGTAGGCCTCTTCCCAGCGGCCGTGACGCAGCAGCAGACGTGCGCGCCACTCGCTGACGGTGTTGTCACGCAGTTGCGGGTCGTACTTGGCCATGACCTGCAGACCGCGCAGGTCGAAGCGTTGTGCCAGGCGCAGGCCGATCTGCCTGGCGATGGCGACCTGCTCGTCGGCGGAGAACTTCATGCGTTGGGCGTAGCCGTCGAGCAGGGCCAGGGCATCTTCCGGGCTCTGCCGAGCCAGGCGACGCAAGCCGAGGCCGACCACGTCGCTCATGGCGTCATCGGCGGGGGCGAAGCGCGCGGTGTTTTTCAATAGCTGCGGTTTCTGCGCCACTTCGACCATCAGCTTGCCGCGCTCACCGAGCGTTGGCATGCCTTTGATCAGGAAGTTGGCCAGGCCGTAGTTGCCGCTTTCCACCGCCAGTTTGGTGCGCTGCCAGCGACGCTGCTCGGTGAGCTGGCCATTGGCGGCCCAGCGCTCGAACAGTGGGTCACAGGCGTTGGGTTGGGATTTGCCGACCAGCCAGAGCTTCTCGGCAGTGGCGTTGCCTTCGGCGGTCAGGCCGTGGCTGAGCTGGTATTGGCCGTAGAGGCAGTCCAGCTCGGTGAAGTTGAGCTTGGCATCATAGTGATCGAGGAATGGCTTCCAGTCGCCACGCTCGGCCAGCCAGCGCAACCAGCGCAGTTTCATCCAGCTGGCCTGGGGCAGGTCGCCATGTTCGGCGAGAAATTTCTCGATCTCGGCATTGCTGGCCGACTTGAGCCGGTTGGTCAGCTCGTCATAGGCCAGATAAGGCGTCAGAGGGTAATCGCGTAGCGCGCTGGCGTACTGGCGATAAGGGCCACTGTCGCCCTTGGCCAAGGCCCGCTTGGCCTCATCATAGTACTGGCGCTGCTGGGTGAGGCTGGCAGCTTCGACACTGGCGACAGCGGTGGCGGTAAGAATCAGACAGGAAACTACAGAGAGAAAGCGACTGCGCATGGCATTTCCAGGAGAAGCAGAGGTATGGGGCAACACGGTCCGTGTCGTTGCATTGCTCTAGCTTAGCGCTTCATCGGTGCGTGGTGAATGCCGTCGGGCCAGATGGACACATGTAGCAAAGATGCGCTTTGCCTGCGCCAGATGATGAGCAGGGGCGACACCTGTTGCGTCTGTGGAAACGGCAACAGCCGGCTGGCAACTCGGGTAGAATGCGCCCCCTGTTTCTGGAGATGCCCATGACCCTGCTCAAGTTTGCCGACGTATCCCTCGCCTATGGCGCCATGCCCCTGCTCGATGGAGTGTCCTGGCAGATCGCGCGGGGCGAGCGGGTGTGCATCATCGGCCGCAACGGCACCGGCAAATCGAGCATGCTGCGTCTGGTCAAGGGCGACCAGATGCCCGACGACGGTGAAATCTGGCGCGCCCCAGGGCTGAAGATCGGCGAGTTGCCGCAGGAGCTGCCGCGTGCCGACGAGCGTACGGTGTTCGACGTGGTTGCCGAAGGCCTGGCCGGCGTTGGCGAGTTGCTGGCGCGTTATCATCATCTGGCGCAGAACATTCATGGCGACGACGACCTCGAGCAGCTGATGCACGTGCAGCAGGAGCTGGAAGCCAAAGACGGCTGGCGTCTGCAGCAACTGGTCGACAGCACCCTGAGCCGCCTGCAGTTGCCGGCCGACAAGACCCTGGCCGAGCTCTCCGGGGGCTGGCGCCGCCGTGTGCTGCTGGCGCAGGCACTGGTGTCCGAGCCGGATCTGCTGCTGCTCGATGAGCCGACCAACCACCTGGACATCGGCGCCATCGCCTGGCTGGAAGAGGCGCTGAAAGACTTTGGCGGCGCCGTGCTGTTCATTACCCACGACCGCTCCTTCCTGCAGAACCTGGCTACGCGCATCCTCGAACTGGACCGTGGCGGCCTGATTGACTGGAACGGCGACTACGCCAGCTTCCTGGTGCACAAGGAGCAGCAACTGGCTGCCGAGGAAACCGCCAATGCGCTGTTCGACAAGCGCCTGGCCCAGGAAGAGGTGTGGATTCGTCAGGGTATCAAGGCCCGTCGCACCCGTAACGAAGGGCGTGTACGTGCGCTCAAGGCGATGCGTGCGGAACGCAGCGAGCGACGCGAGCGCCAGGGCAAGGCGAGTATCCAGCTCGATACTGCGGACAAGTCCGGCAAGCAGGTGATGGTGGCGGAGAACGTCAGTTTCGCCCATGCCGGCGGACCCTTCCTGGTCAAGGATTTCTCCATGGTCCTGCAGCGTGGCGACCGTATCGGCCTGCTTGGCGCCAACGGTACCGGCAAGACCACTCTGCTCAAGCTGTTACTCAGCGACCTGCAACCGAGCAGCGGCAAGATCGAGGTCGGCACCAAACTGGAAGTGGCGTATTTCGACCAATTACGTCACCAGCTCGAGCCGGAGAAGACGGTAATCGACAACGTCGCCGAAGGCCGCGATTTCATCACTATCGACGGTCAGAACCGTCATGTACTGAGCTATCTGGGCGACTTCCTGTTCAGCCCGCAACGCGCCCGTACGCCCGTCAAAGCGCTATCGGGCGGCGAACGGGCACGACTGTTGCTCGCCAAGTTGTTCAGCAAGCCGGCCAACCTGCTGGTGCTCGACGAACCGACCAACGACCTGGACGTAGAAACCCTGGAACTGCTCGAAGAAGTACTGCTCAACTTCCCTGGCACCGTGCTGATGGTCAGCCACGACCGTGCCTTCCTCGACAACGTGGTGACCAGCACCCTGGTGTTCGAGGGTGAAGGCAAGGTGCGCGAGTACGTCGGCGGGTACCAGGATTGGCTGCGCCAGGGCGGCTCACCGCGCCTGCTCGGTGTGGGTGAAAGCAAGTCCGGCAAGGCCGAACTGGCCACGGCCATCGTCGAAGCGCCGGCCCCGGCCGCAGTGACTCCCGTGCAAGAGAGCGTCGAGCCGGCGAAGAAGAAACTAAGCTACAAGCTACAGCGCGAGTTGGAAGCGATTCCCGGGCAGATCGATGCCCTGGAGCAGGAAATGGCCGCGGTACAGGAGCAGGTATCCGATCCTGCCTTCTACCAGCAGTCGGTGCAGGTCACCACGGAAGTATTGGCGCGTCTCGAGGGCTTGCAGAAGGAAATGGACGAGTTGCTCGAGCGCTGGGCAGAGCTGGAAGGCTGACGAAGGAACGAATGGGCAATGGCCATCGAGTACCGCATTACTCTCGACGACAATCATCAGTTCAGCTACCGGATCGAGCTGAATCGCGAATATGACCCCATTCAGGCGCAACAGGCCCCCGCCTGGACGCGCCTTGAACATCAGCAGTGCAGCAATTGCCCACTGAGTCGCGACCAGTTCAGCCATTGTCCGGCAGCGGTCGATCTGCATCGGGTGATCGAGGATTTTCGTGGCCTGCCAGCCTTCAAGAAGGCCAGCGTCTGGGTGCGCACGCCGGAGCGTGAGTACACCAAGCAGGTCGGTCTGGAAGAGGGCCTGCGTGCACTGCTCGGGGTGATCATGGCCACCAGCGCCTGCCCGGTGCTGGCGCGCCTGAAGCCGATGGCGCAGCACCATCTGCCCTTTGCCAACAATCAGGAATTCATCCTGCGCGCGGTATCGCTGTACCTGACGCGGCAGTATTTCAACATGCGCGAGGGGCGTCTGGCCGATTGGGAGCTGAAAGGGCTGGTGCGCCTGTTCCAGCAACTGAAGCTGGTCAATCAGGCTTTCTGGCAGCGCATTCACGACACCTGTGAAGGCGACTCCAACCTCAAGGCGTTCCTCACCTTCTTCTCGATGTCATCGAGCATGACTGTGTCGCTGGAAACCCAACTACAGAAGATTCGCCCGCTGGTCATGAGCGCGGGCGATTCGTTCGAGTAGGGCCGAAGCCAAAAAAGCTCGCCGCTGAAGCGCCTCCCACGGGCAGAGCCAGCGCGGCTACTGTGGGAGGGGCTTCAGCCGCGACGCGATCTCAAGCGCCTTTTTCGCCTTTCTTCAGGCGCACTGCGAGTACATCGCAGGGCGCGCCGTGCAGTACGTCATTGGCGGTCGAGCCCAGCAACAGCGCCAGGCCGTGGCGGCCGTGGCTGCCGACCACGATCAGGTCGCAACCCTGTTCTTCGGCCAGGCGGTGAATTTCCTGGCGCGGTTGCCCGTAGGCCAGGTGACGCTGGTCCGCGGTGAGTTCCGGGTACTTGCCGGTAAAGCTGTCCAGGCGCTCGCGTGCCTGCTCGAACTGTTGTTGCTGCAGCATCGACAGATCCATCGGCACGTCACCACCGAAGGCCATGGCCATGGGTTCGACGATATGCACCAGAGACATCTTGGCGCCACTGGCCTTCGCCAGCTTCTGCGCACGTGTCACGACAGGGTCGCATTCCTCGGTCAGGTCGACGGCGACCAGAATGTGCTGGTAGGGCATGGTGAACTCCTCCTTAAGGGGGGCAAATGGCTCTGTCTCAAGTATGGCCCCATTGTGTGGGATAGGGCGACTGGTCGTGAAAAGGGCAAAGAAAAGCCCGGTGCTAGCACCGGGCAAGAGTTGGGCCAGGCAGGCCGGAAACATGGAGCATCAGTGTTGGCTGGTGGCGTACTGGGCGGCAACGGCTTCCAGGCCTTCGATGATGCTGTCGGAATACTTGCTGATCAGGAAAGGTACGGTGTTTTCGTTGTAGTTGCGCAGGGATTTCTCGATGTAACGCCATTTGGTGCCGATGGAGTTCAGGGCCGCATTGATCTCCGGGGTGTTCTGCTGGGCGGCGCTGAGGTTGTTCAGCTTGCTGGCGAATTCGCCGGCAAGCTCGTCGATGGCGCGTTCTTCGCCGCCGCCGAAGAAGCTGGCGCCGACCGAGGCACTGCGTGAAGCGTAGTCCAGAGCGATGTTCTGCATCAGCAGGCTCTGCTCACGGCTCTTCTGCGTCAGCTGCGGTACGCTGAAACCGCTTTCTTGCTGAATCTTCTGATACAGCTCCTGACCAATGGCCATGATGCGTTGGTTGTTCTCAGCCAGATCGGCGACGGGTTGCAGGTCGGTGAAACCCTGGCTGCGCATGGCTTCCATCAGTGCCTGGAGCCCGCTGCGGTAACTTTGCCAATTGGTTTGCAGCTGCGCGCGTAGCGCCTTGCTTGCATCGCCGGGCATTTCGCCCAGGCCGTCCAGGTGCGCTTGGCCTTCCTGAAGGGACTCGCCAATCATTCGCGCGTAGCGCTGATCGCCTTCCATGCCGTTATACATGTAGAAGTCGCCCAGGCTTTTCTGGGTTGCCAGGCGCAACTGGTGCAGGCGCAGCAGATCATCGGCTGGCGCGGCGCTGAGCAAGGTGGAGGAGAGCGACGTGAAGACGAAAAGGAGCAGGGCGCTCAGGGGAAATGCAAGCGAACGGCGGCTCGACATTGGCGACTCCGTGTGGCCCATCGTGGGGCTCGATTTGTTTTTGTGTTGCCCTCAGGTGGCGCTGTGCCAGCTGAAAGTGAGACGACTGTACCCGCAGCGGGGCGATTTGGCTAGGCGCCTCGGCGTGTCTATACCAAGCAGGAAAACCCTCGCAATGGTGCGTTATTGACGCTGTTTATCGGAACCGGCTGGAGGCCACGAATGACCAGTCCTGCAGAAATCGTCGGGAAATCGACGAAAAGAGGCCAATTGACAAGTGCAGGCTTTTCCCTGAAGGTGTGCACACCCAAATCAAACGGGCGTATGAATTGAGCGTTTGCCTTGTTAGGCGCGCCATATGCAACCCGAATATCGCGTCGGTGGGTGTGTCGTACCGATTGGGGCTATGCTCGTGCGGCGCTGCCGCGGGCTGGCCTGCCGGTTGGCTCCGATGTGTACTGTTCAGCTTCCATACCGTGGAGATCAGTTGATGATTTACGAAGGTAAAGCCATCACGGTTAAGGCTCTTGAGAGCGGCATCGTCGAATTGAAGTTCGACCTCAAGGGTGAGTCCGTCAACAAATTCAACCGTCTTACCCTCAACGAGCTGCGCGCTTCCGTCGACGCGATCAAGGCTGACGGTTCGATCAAGGGCGTGATTGTCACCAGTGGCAAGGACGTGTTCATCGTCGGCGCCGATATCACCGAGTTCGTCGACAACTTCAAACTGCCCGACGCAGAGCTGGTGGCTGGCAACCTGGAAGCCAACAAGATCTTCAGTGATTTCGAAGACCTCGCCGTGCCGACCGTCGTCGCCATCAACGGCATCGCCCTGGGTGGCGGTTTCGAGATGTGCCTGGCCGCTGACTATCGCGTAATGAGCGCCAGTGCCAAGATCGGCCTGCCGGAAGTCAAACTGGGCATCTACCCAGGCTTCGGCGGCACCGTGCGCCTGCCGCGCGTTATCGGTACCGATAACGCCGTGGAGTGGATCGCTTCGGGCAAGGAAAACCGTGCCGAAGACGCCCTGAAAGTGGGCGCCGTCGATGCCGCGGTCAGTGCAGACAAGCTGCAGGCCGCCGCTCTCGATCTGGTCAAGCGCGCCATCTCCGGCGAGCTGGACTACAAGGCCAAGCGTCAGCCCAAGCTGGAAAAGCTCAAGCTCAACGCCATCGAGCAGATGATGTGCTTCGAGACCGCCAAGGGCTTCGTCGCTGGCCAGGCCGGCCCGAACTACCCGGCTCCGGTCGAAGCGATCAAGACCATTCAGAAAGCCGCCAACTTCGGTCGTGACAAGGCGCTGGAAGTCGAGGCCACCGGCTTCGTCAAGCTGGCCAAGACCTCGGTTGCCGAGAGCCTGATCGGTCTGTTCCTCAACGATCAGGAACTGAAGAAGAAAGCCAAGCACCACGACGAGATCGCTCGCGACGTGAAACTGGCCGCCGTACTCGGCGCCGGCATCATGGGTGGCGGCATCGCCTACCAGTCGGCCTCCAAGGGCACCCCGATCCTGATGAAGGATATCCGTGAAGAGGGTATCCAGATGGGCTTGAACGAGGCTTCCAAGCTGCTCGGCAAGCGTGTCGAGAAAGGCCGCATGACCCCGGCGAAGATGGCCGAAGCGCTCAACGCCATCCGTCCGACCATGTCCTACGGTGATTTTGGCAACGTCGACATCGTCGTCGAAGCCGTGGTCGAGAACCCCAAGGTCAAGCAGATCGTGCTGGCCGAGGTGGAAGATGCGGTGCGTGAAGACGCCATCCTGGCCTCCAACACCTCGACCATCTCCATCTCCCTGCTGGCCCAGGCGCTCAAGCGTCCGGAAAACTTCGTCGGCATGCACTTCTTCAACCCGGTGCACATGATGCCGCTGGTGGAAGTCATCCGTGGCGAGAAGTCCAGCGAAGTGGCCGTGGCCACCACCGTTGCCTACGCCAAGAAGATGGGCAAGAACCCGATCGTGGTCAACGATTGCCCGGGCTTTTTGGTCAACCGCGTACTGTTCCCGTACTTCGGCGGCTTCTCCAAGCTGCTGGGCTTCGGCGTAGACTTCGTGCGCATCGACAAGGTGATGGAGAAGTTCGGCTGGCCCATGGGCCCGGCTTACCTCTCCGACGTGGTCGGCATCGACACTGGCCACCACGGCCGTGACGTGATGGCCGAAGGCTTCCCGGACCGTATGGCTGTCGAAGGCAGGACTGCCGTCGACGTGATGTACGACGCCAATCGCCTGGGTCAGAAGAACGGCAAGGGCTTCTATGCCTACGAGACCGACAAGCGCGGCAAGCCGAAGAAGGTCACCGACCCGGCTGCTTACGAGCTGCTCAAGTCCATCGTGGTCGAAGAGCGTGAAGTCACCGACGAGGACATCATCAACTTCATGATGATCCCGCTGTGCATGGAAACCGTTCGTTGCCTGGAAGACGGCATCGTCGACACCGCAGCCGAGGCCGACATGGGCCTGATCTACGGTATCGGCTTCCCTCCCTTCCGTGGCGGTGCGCTGCGCTACATCGATTCCATCGGTGTTGCTGAATTCGTCGCCCTGGCTGACAAGTATGCCGAGCTGGGCGCCCTGTACCACCCGACCGCAAAACTTCGCGAAATGGCCGCCAAGGGCCAGAAGTTCTTCGGTTAACCGTGCAGCGAACAGAGCGAGAGTAGAAATATGAGCCTGAATCCTAGAGATGCAGTGATCGTCGACTTCGGTCGTACCCCGATGGGTCGTTCCAAGGGCGGCATGCACCGCAACACCCGCGCCGAGACCATGTCCGCGCACCTGATCAGCAAGCTGCTGGAGCGTAATGCCAAGGTCGATCCGGCTGAAGTCGAGGACGTGATCTGGGGCTGCGTCAACCAGACCCTGGAGCAGGGCTGGAACATCGCGCGCATGGCGTCGCTGATGACCCAGATCCCGCACACCAGCGCCGGCCAGACCGTCAGCCGTCTGTGCGGTTCGTCCATGAGCGCTCTGCACACTGCCGTGCAGGCGATCCAGACCGGTAACGGCGACGTATTCGTCGTCGGCGGTGTGGAGCACATGGGCCACGTCGGCATGATGCACGGTGTCGACCCGAACCCGCACCTGTCGCTGTACGCCGCCAAAGCGTCCGGCATGATGGGCCTGACCGCTGAAATGCTGGGCAAGATGCATGGCATCAGCCGAGAGCAGCAGGACGCCTTCGGTGAGCGTTCGCACCGTCTGGCGCACAAGGCCACCGTCGAAGGCAAGTTCAAGGATGAAATCATCCCGATGCAAGGCTACGACGAGAACGGTTTCCTGAAGATGTTTGATTTCGACGAAACCATTCGTCCGGAAACCACCCTTGAAAGCCTGGCTGCGCTGAAGCCTGCCTTCAACCCGAAAGGCGGCACCGTGACTGCAGGGACTTCCTCGCAGATCACCGACGGTGCTTCCTGCATGATCGTCATGAGCGCCCAGCGCGCCCAGGATCTGGGCATCCAGCCGATGGCGGTGGTTCGCGCCATGGCCGTTGCCGGTGTCGATCCGGCGATCATGGGGTACGGCCCGGTGCCGTCCACTCAGAAGGCGCTCAAGCGTGCCGGTCTGAGCATGGCTGACATCGATTTCGTCGAGCTCAACGAAGCCTTCGCCGCCCAGGCCCTGCCTGTGCTGAAGGACTTGAAACTGCTCGACAAGATGGAAGAGAAGGTCAACCTGCACGGCGGCGCGATCGCCCTGGGTCACCCCTTCGGTTGTTCCGGTGCCCGTATCTCCGGTACCCTGCTCAACGTCATGAAACAGAACGGCGGCACCTTGGGTGTTTCCACCATGTGCGTGGGCCTTGGCCAAGGCATCACCACCGTCTTCGAGCGCGTTTAAGCGTTAGCGGACAGAAACCGGGGCCCTGTGCCCCGGTTTTGCTTTTTACGGCTTTTTATTTCGGGAACCGCTCATGCAGTTGCAGCCAGGACTCTATCGTCACTACAAAGGCCCGCAGTACCGTGTATTCGGTGTGGCACGCCATTCCGAGAGCGAGGAAGAGGTGGTCGTCTACCAGGCGCTGTACGGCGAGTTTGGCTTGTGGGTGAGGCCGCTGAGCATGTTCTGTGAAGAGATCGAAGTGGACGGCGAGCGCGTTCCACGCTTTGCTTTGATTCAGGCCGAAGTCAGCCCCATCGGCGCTTCGCAAGTCTGACTGCGCAGCTCCCTGCGCTTGACCTTCGCTTGGTCGCCACTATATATAGCGGGGCCTTAGAGGGCGTCTACAAAGTGCTGCTCTCGGCCATGCTGCGTTGAAACCAGCCTCAAAATGCTCATGTACAGCTCGTACACCGCGCTTTTTCGACTGTTTTCGCCTTGCCTGACCTTCGCTCGCTGCTTTGTAAACACCTCCGGCTTCGTGCCTTCTATATTTCGCAATTCAGGAATTTTCTGATCCATGGGCAAATCGCTGGTCATCGTGGAATCCCCGGCCAAGGCCAAGACCATCAACAAGTATCTGGGCAGCCAGTACGTGGTGAAGTCGAGCATCGGCCACATCCGTGACCTGCCTACCAGCGGCTCGGCAAGTGCCACCAAGGAGCCTGCCAAGCGCGGCAAGGCTGCTGCTGGTGAAGCGCCTGCGCTGTCGCCCAAGGAAAAGGCCAAACGCCAGCTGTTCAGCCGTATGGGCGTCGACCCCGAGCACGGCTGGAAGGCCAAGTACGAGATCCTGCCCGGCAAGGAAAAGGTGATCGAAGAACTGCGCCGCCTGGCCAAGGATGCCGACACCATCTATCTCGCAACCGACTTGGATCGCGAAGGGGAAGCCATTGCCTGGCACCTGCGCGAATCCATCGGTGGTGATGACAGCCGCTACAAGCGCGTGGTGTTCAACGAGATCACCAAGAAGGCGATTCAGGAAGCCTTCTCCAAGCCGGGCGAGCTGGACATCAACCGCGTCAACGCCCAGCAGGCGCGGCGCTTCCTCGACCGCGTGGTAGGCTACATGGTCTCGCCGCTGCTGTGGGCCAAGATCGCCCGTGGCCTGTCTGCCGGTCGTGTGCAGTCGGTGGCCGTGAAGCTGGTCGTTGCGCGCGAGAAAGAGATTCGCGCCTTCGTCCCGGAAGAATACTGGGAAGTGCACGCCGACCTCGGCACCGCGAAGAACGCCAAGGTGCGTTTCGAGGTGGTGCGCGAAAGTGGCGCAGCCTTCAAGCCGGTCAATGAAGCGCAGGCCATGGCCGCGCTGGAGAAGCTCAAGGCTTCCAGCTATAGCGTGGTCAAGCGCGAAGACCGCCCGACCAGCAGCAAACCCTCGGCGCCCTTCATTACCTCCACCCTGCAGCAGGCGGCGAGCAACCGCCTGGGCTTCGGGGTGAAGAAAACCATGATGATGGCTCAGCGTTTGTACGAAGCGGGCTACATCACCTATATGCGTACCGACTCGACCAACCTGTCGAACGACGCGGTAGAGATGGTGCGCGGCTTTATCGGCAGCGAGTACGGCGACAAGTACCTGCCGGGCAAGCCCAACCTCTATTCGAGCAAGGAAGGCGCCCAGGAAGCGCACGAAGCGATTCGTCCGTCCGACGTCAATCTGCGCCCGACCCAGCTGTCCGGCATGGAGCGCGATGCCGAGCGCCTGTATGACCTGATCTGGCGTCAGTTCGTGGCCTGCCAGATGCCGCCGGCCGAGTACCTGTCCACCAGCGTTACCGTTGCCGCTGGCGATTTCGAGCTGCGTGCCAAGGGTCGCATCCTCAAGTTCGACGGTTACACCCGTGTGCTGCCGCAGCAGAGTAAGCCGGGCGAGGACGACGTCCTGCCGGAAATGAAGGAAGGCGAGGGCCTCAAGCTGATCCAGCTCGACCCCAGCCAGCACTTCACCAAGCCGCCGGCGCGCTACTCCGAAGCCAGCCTGGTCAAGGAGCTGGAAAAGCGCGGCATCGGCCGCCCGTCCACCTACGCGGCGATCATTTCCACCATCCAGGATCGCGGCTACGTCACGGTGCACAACCGTCGCTTCTATGCCGAGAAGATGGGCGACATCGTCACCGAGCGTCTCGACGAGAGCTTCGCCAACCTGATGGATTACAGCTTTACCGCCACCATGGAAGAGCATCTCGACGATGTGGCCCAGGGCGAGCGCGAGTGGAAGCATCTGCTCGACGAGTTCTACGGTGATTTCAAGAAGAAGCTCGAAGTGGCCGAGGCGGGTGAGGGCGGCATGCGCGCCAACCAGCCGACGCTGACCGACATCCCCTGCCGCGAATGCGGCCGGCCGATGATGATCCGCACCGCCTCCACTGGCGTGTTCCTCGGTTGCTCGGGCTATGCGCTGCCACCGAAGGAGCGCTGCAAGGCCACCATCAACCTGGTGCCGGGCGATGAGATCGCAGCCGATGATGAGGGCGAGTCCGAGTCCCTGGTGTTGCTGGGCAAGCATCGCTGCCCGATCTGCGCTACCGCCATGGATGCTTATCTGCTGGATGAAACCCGCAAGCTGCACATCTGCGGCAACAACCCCGATTGCACGGGCTACGAGATCGAGCAGGGTCAGTACCGCATCAAGGGCTACGAAGGCCCGAGCCTGGAGTGTGACAAGTGCGGTAGTCAGATGCAGCTCAAGACCGGTCGTTTCGGCAAGTTCTTCGGTTGCACCAATGCCAGCTGCAAGAACACCCGCAAGTTGCTCAAGAACGGTGAAGCGGCGCCGCCGAAGATGGACAAGGTGGATATGCCCGAGCTCAAGTGCGAGAAGGTGGACGACACTTACGTGCTGCGCGACGGCGCATCGGGCCTGTTCCTCGCTGCCAGCCAGTTCCCCAAGAACCGCGAGACGCGTGCGCCGCTGGTGCTGGAGATCGTCCCGCACAAGCATGAGATCGACCCCAAGTACCACTTCCTCTGCGATGCCCCGCAGAAGGATCCGGATGGTCGTCCAGCGGTGATTCGCTACAGCCGCAAGACCAAGGAGCAGTACGTGCAGTCCGAGGTCGATGGCAAACCCACCGGCTGGCGCGCGTTCTACGATGGCGGCAAATGGAAGGTCGAGGACAAGCGCTAGCGTTTGGTCACGATCTGCCGCGCGTCGGCCAGGCGGCGTAACTGCGGCGCCCTGAATGCCTGACGAGATGCGCGTCAGGCAGGGCTGACGCGCGTATCATGACCCGATCTGCTGTGGAGGTCGCCGTAATGGCCAAAGAAATCTATACCCGTACCAACCAGAAGATTTTCTTCGCCGGTATTGCCCTGGATAACTGGCGCAAGGCCGAAGCGTCCTCCGCGTTCAATGTGCAGGCGCTGGTGCAGGCCGAGCGAGAAGCCGCGCTGTTTCACCTGTACGGTGGACTGCTCGGGCTGTGTCATGAGATTGCCGGCTATTACCGCATGAACGACGTTACGCCTTCGCGTGTCGAGTCATTCGTACAGCAGGCGGTGCTCGACGGCTCGCCCAGCCCTGAGTTGGCCGAGTTGGTCGAATTGGCGCAGCAGCGCGAAACCTGGCTGGCCGAGTTGCTGGCGGCCTATGCTGCGTTGTTCCAGCCGCCGCGTGAGGAGCGCAAGGCCAAGGTCGATCCGTCCATGCCGCTGATCACCGCTGTCAGCCTTGGCGAAGAGCCGGCCGAGCTGAGCCTGGACGATGTCGATGCCTGGCGTCAGCAACTCAAGGCGCTGGTGCTGCGTTTCCGCGAAGGCCTCAGCGAGTGCTGATTGGGTTTGACTGGACCAGCGGGCTGGGGATGACCCCGGCTGACTGTTACAATGTCGTGTTTTTGCACAGAGACTGAGCCATGCCAACATCCTTCCTGGAAATCGTCGAACTGCCCGATGGGCGTATTGCCCTGCGTCGCGCAGAGGATGAAGAGGCGCTGGTGACTCTGGACTTCTCCGCTGATGCCAAGGCTTTTCTGCAGGGGCAGCACATCGAGGTGGCCAAGGCCATGCTCAATGTCGGCGTGCAGATGGCTGGCCGAATGGCTGAAGGCGATTTCAGTGGTGAAGAAGAAGGCTCGCGCGTTTTGCACTGAAGCCGCTACGGCTTAACGCAAACGGGGCTCCATTGGAGCCCCGTTTGCGTTGGTGGATCTTTAGCCCAGGCTGATATTCAGGCTTTGTGCCCCGCCGGCATTGGCGGCCTGCGCAAGGCGCTGGCGAGTGCTGTTCTCGACCGGATGCAGCCAACTGATCACGGTATGGCTGCGCCCGAGCTTCAGGGCTTCTTCCGCCAGTGCCAGAGCATTCTGCCCCTGCCGTGGATGCAGCAGGAGAATACGCTCACGGTTCAGGCCAGCTTCGCGCAGCCAGCTTTGCGTAAGGCTGGCTGGTGGTGCCACCAGGGTCAGCCAGCGCGCATCCTGGTTCTCGCTCAGCTCGCGTAGAATCGGGGCCAGCAAGTGCAGGCAGTGACCGGCAGCGCCACGCAGGGCCAGTTCACTGAACGTCTGATCATCCTCGCCACGCGGGATATGATTTGTGGCTAGCAGCGGCTCTTCAGGCGTTCGGCCAAGGAACGCGTCGAAAAGAGGGAGTTGTGGGCGCTCGAACGACTGCTGCATGTGCATGGCGTTTCCTCAGCGGCGGATTACACCGACACTCAAACCTTCGATGATCAGATCCTGGTGTTCCAGGTCCACTTCGATCGGGGCAAACTCGGGATTTTCGGCAATCAGCCAGACCTTGTTGCCCTCGCGTTTGAAACGTTTGACCGTCACTTCGTCATCGATACGGGCGACGACGATCTGGCCGTTGCGGGCTTCGCGAGTGGTGTGTACGGCGAGCAGATCACCATCGAGAATACCAATGTCCTTCATGCTCATGCCGCGTACGCGCAACAGGTAGTCGGCTTTGGGTTGAAAGAAGGCGGGGTTGATCTGGCAGGATTCCTCGACGTGTTGCTGGGCGAGAATCGGCGCGCCGGCTGCGACGCGGCCAATCACCGGCAGGCCTTCGTCCTCGTTTGCTGCGCCAGTTTCGAAGCCGGGAATGCGGATGCCGCGCGAAGCGCCTGGCGTCATCTCGATGGCACCCTTGCGGGCGAGGGCCTTGAGGTGTTCTTCTGCGGCGTTGGGTGACTTGAACCCCAGTTCCTGAGCGATTTCCGCACGGGTGGGAGGGTAGCCGTTGTCTTCCAGGCAGCGTTTGATGAAAGCGAGAATCTCGGCTTGGCGTGGCGTCAGTTTCAGCATGGCTGGGCTCTGTTTTTTTATACAGTGACTGGGATTATATACAGTAAAGAGTGCTTGGCAACGACCATTTTTCAAGCCTATGCCGTTTGCTGTGTTACCTGTTGCGGCTAATCGTCGTCTTTGCTTGCTGTAAGCTGTGACCGGCCAGCCAAAAGACGGCTCATGCGGCTTGACAATTCAGTGGGATGAAACGTATGTTTCAAACAAGTGTTTGTCAGGTGATCACTCATGGCTCAGTCGGAAACCGTTGAACGCATTCTCGATGCTGCGGAACAGCTGTTCGCGGAAAAAGGCTTCGCCGAGACATCCCTGCGTCTTATCACCAGCAAGGCCGGGGTCAACCTGGCTGCCGTCAATTACCACTTCGGTTCGAAGAAGGCGCTGATTCAGGCGGTCTTCTCGCGTTTCCTCGGGCCGTTCTGTGCCAGTCTGGAAAAGGAACTTGATCGCCGTCAGGCCAAGTCCGAAACCCAGGTTTCCCTGGAAGAGCTGCTCGAATTGCTGGTCGAGCAGGCCCTGGCCGTTAAGCCGCGCAGCGGCAATGACCTGTCCATCTTCATGCGCCTGCTCGGTTTGGCCTTCAGCCAGAGTCAAGGACACCTGCGCAAGTACCTGGAAGAGGTCTACGGCAAGGTTTTCCGTCGTTACATGCTGCTGGTGCATGAGGCTGCGCCGCGCATTCCGCCGCTTGAGCTGTTCTGGCGCGTGCACTTTATGCTCGGCGCCGCGGCGTTCAGCATGTCCGGCATCAAGGCGCTGCGGGCGATGGCCGAGACCGATTTCGGCGTCAACACCTCGATCGAGCAGGTGATGCGCATGATGGTGCCGTTCCTGGCTGCAGGCATGCGTTCTGAGACTGGGGTTGCCGACCCCGCCTTGGCTGGCGCGCAACTCAAACCGCGCAGCAAGACACCGAGCGCCGCGCCCAAGGTTTGACCCGACGGCAGGTGGGCTTGGCTTCGCCCTGCGGCCTGCTAAGCTAGCGGCCCATGTCCGATCTCGATTTACTCCATATCTCCATTGCCGACCAGACGCTTTACGGCTTTCGTGCTGGGCGGCTGTTGCTGAGCTTGCCTGTCTCCACGGCGTTCAATGGGGTGGGTGAACTTAACGGTTCAGGCTGTACGCCGCGCGGGCTGCATCAGGTACGCGCGAAGATCGGCGCAGGTTTGCCTCTGGCGGCCGTATTGCGCGGTCGTCGCTGGACAGGGGAGGTGTGGTCACCTGAGCTGCACGAGCAGTTTCCTGGCCGCGACTGGATTCTCACCCGTATTCTCTGGCTAAGCGGTCTTGAGCCGGGGCGCAATCGCCTGGGCGAGGTCGATACCTTTCGCCGTTACATTTATCTGCATGGCACTCCGGATACGGAACCCATGGGTACGCCGTTGTCCCATGGCTGCATTCGTTTGCGTAACGCCGACATGCTGGCGCTTTTCGAGCGCGTACCGCCGCACTGCAAGGTACGTATCGATGAGGCACCGTGCCCGCAGTGGGCTGCAGACCATGACTTCACGTAAGGAAATACTCTCATGCAAGGCTCTTTGATGATGGACATCGCTGGCACCTGGTTGACCGCCGAGGATCGCCAGATGCTGCGCCAGCCCGAAGTGGGCGGTCTGATCATTTTTGCCCGCAATATCGAATCGCCGCGCCAGGTTCGCGAGCTATGCCAGAGTATCCGTGCCCTGCGCCCGGATCTGCTGCTGGCGGTGGATCAGGAAGGTGGCCGGGTACAGCGTCTGCGCCAGGGCTTTCTGCGTCTGCCGGCGATGCGCGCCATCGCCGACAACGACAATGCCGAGGTGCTCGCCGAGCATTGCGGCTGGCTGATGGCGACCGAGGTGTTGGCGGTTGGCCTGGATCTGAGCTTCGCGCCGGTACTGGATCTCGACCACCAGCGCAGTGCGGTGGTTGGCAGTCGCGCTTTCGAGGGTGATCCGCAGCGGGCCACCACGCTGGCGGCCTCTTTCATCCGCGGCATGCATCAGGCGGGGATGGCCGCTACCGGCAAACACTTCCCCGGGCACGGCTGGGCCGAGGCGGACTCTCATGTCGCCATCCCGCTCGACGAGCGCAGTCTCGATGATATCCGCGCTTGCGACATGCAGCCGTTCAAGCGTCTGGTGCACGAGCTCGATGCAGTGATGCCGGCGCATGTCATCTATTCTCAGGTTGACGAGCACCCGGCTGGCTTCTCCCGTCGCTGGCTGCAGGACATCTTGCGCGGCGAGTTGGGCTTCGAGGGTGTGATTTTCAGCGACGACCTGTCCATGGCCGGTGCCCATGTGGTCGGCGATGCCGGCAAGCGTATCGAGGCGGCACTGGCTGCGGGGTGCGATATGGGTCTGGTGTGCAATGACCGCGCTTCGGCCGAACTGGCGCTCAGTGCCTTGCAGCGTCTGCGAGTGACAGCGCCTGCGCGCCTCGAACGCATGCGTGGCCGTGGTTATGTCACTACCGAATACCGCCAGGTGCCACGCTGGCTTACCGCTGTGGCGGCCCTGAGAGCTGCACAGTTGCTCGACTGAGGATCTGCCTATGACTGTCTACGCCATTATCGGCGGCACCGGCCTGACCCAGCTGGAAGGGTTGACGATTCACGAAGCGCTGCCGCTGGATACCCCTTACGGGGCGCCCTCCGCCGATATCCTGCGGGGCAGTTACGCCGGGCGCGAAGTGCTGTTTCTCGCCCGCCATGGCCAGCCGCACCGGATTCCTCCGCATCAGGTGAACTACCGGGCCAACCTCTGGGCGCTCAAGCAGGCCGGCGCCAAGGCCATTGTCGCGGTCAATGCGGTGGGGGGGATTCATGCTGCCATGGGCGCTGGGCATTTCTCCGTGCCACATCAGATCATCGATTACACCTCCGGGCGTGCGCACACCTTTTACGAAGGCGATCTGGAGCACGTGACCCACGTCGATTTCAGCCAGCCGTATGACAAGCAACTGCGCGAGGCGTTGGTGGCGGCGCTGCGGGCCGAAAATGCGGCATTCAGCGATCACGGAATCTATGGCTGCACTCAGGGGCCGCGACTGGAAACGGCGGCGGAAATCGCCCGCATGGAGCGCGATGGCTGCGACCTGGTAGGCATGACTGGCATGCCCGAAGCGGTATTGGCGCGCGAATTGGCGCTGCCCTATGCCTGCCTGGCGCTGGTGGTGAATCCGGCGGCGGGTAAATCCAGCGCCTTGATCACCATGGCCGAGATCGAGCGAGTGATCGAGCAGAGCATGGGGACGGTCAAGGCGGTGTTGGCACGCGTGCTGAGTAACTAGCTGCTCTACAAAGACAGCGCTCAATGCCCGTCAGTCAGGCGTCGACGCGCCGAATCTGTAGGAGCAGCGCCCCGCCGCGAATCAGGGCGGCGCGCACTTGAAAAACTTCGCCTTGGGGCGAGGCTTCTACGCAAGGCTGGCGGCATCAGGTTTCCGCTCAGAGCGGGCTGATGCGTACCAGTGCGCCCAGGCTGCCATGGTCCAGGTAGGTCAGGCTGTTGTCCTTCAGGCGCTGGGCCACTTTCATGTGCTCGCTGCTCTCGAGCAGGCCGTCGACGCTGAATTGGTTGATCCACAGCTCCAGGTCTAGGTCGGCAAAGCGCTCCTGAGTAAAGCTCAGGGTGCCTTCGACCACGTGATGGCCGAAGCGCTCTTCACCGCTGCTGACGGCCACTCGACTCGGCGAGCTGCCGATGGTCTGGCTCCAGGCCTTGTGCAGCAATACCTGATAGCCACTGCCCGGATTGAGCTTGGCCGCCTCGCCATCGAGCGTTGTCGGGCGTTCGTTGCCGGTGATCGGCAATGCCGTGCCCGCCCAGTCGTCCGGTGCCACCTTGGGGGCGAAAACGGGTTCGCCGGCCTGGCGGAAGACCAGCAGTTCGACCTGGTAAAGACGTTCGGCAAAAGCACTCGGTGCCAACAGGCAGAGCAGCAGGGCGATCAGGTGCAATGGGCGCATGTGTGAGTCCTTCAGGTGGTGGGCGCGAGGCGCTCGAGCAGGGCTTCCAGGGTGTTGAAGCGTTCTTCCGCACGCTCCATCGGCACCTGGATCTTGAAGACGGTGGCGCCTTCGAACTTGTAGCGTTTTGGCTGGGCCTGGATCAGTTTGATCAGGGTCAGCGGGTCAACGCAGGTTTCCGCAGCGAACTCGATTCGTCCACCCTGCGGGCCGGCGTCGACCTTGCTGATGCCGAGCTTGTCGGCCTGCAGCTTGAGCAGGGTCAGGCGCATGAGGTTCTTGGTCGGCTCCGGCAGCAGGCCGAAACGGTCGATCATTTCTACCTGAAGCTCCTTCAGGCCGTCCTCGTCGCTGGCGTTGGCGATGCGTTTGTAGAGGATCAGGCGGCTGTGCACATCGGGCAGGTAGTCCTCGGGGATCAGCGCCGGTACACGCAGGTTGATCTCCGGGCCGCCGCCCAATGGCTGGTCGAGGTTCGGCTGCTCGCCTTTCTGGATGGCCTTGACCGCGCGTTCGAGCATTTCCATGTAGAGGGTGAAGCCGACCGCCTGAATCTGCCCGCTTTGGCCGTCGCCAAGCAGTTCGCCAGCGCCGCGGATTTCCAGGTCATGGGTAGCGAGGACGAAGCCGGCGCCGAGATCCTGAGCGCCCGCGATGGCCTCCAGGCGTTTTTCCGCATCCGGGGTCATCTGCTTGCGCGGTGGCGTCAGTAGGTAGGCGTAGGCCTGGTGGTGGCTACGACCGACACGGCCGCGCAACTGGTGCAGCTGGGCCAGGCCGAACTTGTCGGCGCGGTCGATGATGATGGTGTTGGCGCTAGGCACGTCGATACCGGTCTCGATGATGGTCGAGGCCACCAGCACGTTGAAGCGCTTGTGGTAGAAGTCGCTCATCACCTGCTCGAGATCGCGTTCGCGCATCTGCCCGTGGCCGATGCCGATACGCGCCTCGGGCACCAGCTCGGCCAGCTCACTGGCGCATTTCTCGATGGTCTTTACATCGTTGTGCAGGTAGTACACCTGGCCACCGCGCAGCAGCTCGCGCAGCAGCGCTTCCTTGATGGTCGGCTTGTTGCTTTCCATGACGAAGGTGCGCACCGACAGACGCCGCGCTGGTGGCGTGGCGATGATCGACAGGTCGCGCATGCCGGCCACGGCCATGTTCAGCGTGCGCGGGATCGGCGTGGCAGTCAGGGTGAGGATGTCGACCTCGCTGCGCAGGGCCTTGAGCTGTTCCTTCTGGCGCACGCCGAAGCGGTGTTCCTCGTCGATGATGGCCAGGCCGAGGTTGTGGAACTTGACGTCGTCCTGCAGCAGCTTGTGCGTGCCGATGACGATATCCACCTTGCCTTCGGCCAGTTGCTGCACGGCCTCGCCGACTTCCTTGGCGCTCTTGAAGCGGCTCATCACCTCGACCTTCACCGGCCAGTCGGCGAAGCGGTCACGGAAGCTGTTGTAGTGCTGCTGGGCGAGCAGGGTGGTGGGCACCAGCACGGCGACCTGCTTGCCGCTGTGTACGGCGATGAAGGCGGCGCGCATGGCCACCTCGGTCTTGCCGAAGCCGACGTCGCCGCAGACCAGGCGATCCATCGGCTTGCCGGCCAGCATGTCGGCGCGCACGGCATCGATGGCGGCCTGCTGATCCGGGGTTTCCTCGAAGGGGAAACCGGCGCTGAAAGTGGCGTAGTCCAGTGCCGGGTCCTGGAAGGCGAAGCCTTCACGAGCGGCGCGGCGGGCGTAGATGTCGAGCAGCTCGGCGGCAACATCGCGTACCTGTTCGGCGGCCTTGCGCTTGGCCTTCTGCCAGACTTCCGAGCCAAGCCGGTGCAGGGGCGCCAGGGCGTCATCGCTGCCGGTGTAGCGGGCGATCAGGTGCAGGCTGGCCACCGGCACGTAGAGCTTTGCTTCGTCGGCATACTGCAGGGCGAGGAATTCGGCGGCCTGGCCGTCGAACTCCATGGTCACCAGGCCCAGGTAGCGGCCGACGCCGTGATCGATATGCACCACCGGCGCGCCTTCGCGCAGCTCGGTGAGGTTCTTGATCACGTTGTCGCCGCCTTCTCGGCCTTTTTCGCGGCGGCGACGCTGCATCACGCGCTGGCCGAACAGCGGGCTCTCGGCGATCAGTGCCAGGTCGTCGAGTAGCAGGCCTTCATCCAGTGGTGCGATGCAGATGTTGAGGCGTTCAGGGCTGGCGACGAAGGCCGGCCAGCCCTCGACCTCCCGGGGCTTGAGCTTGAGGCGGGCGAGCAGTTCCAGCAGCACCTCGCGGCGACCGGCTGATTCGGCGCAGAACAGCACACGGCCTGGATATTCTTCGATAAAGCGGCGCAACGCCGCCAGCGGCTCGCCGGCCTTGGCCTGAATCGCCAGGTCGGGCAGGGCGCGTGCGTCAAAACGGGTCTGGCCGACGCCGGGCTCGATATCGTCCTGATTGACCACCACCCGCGGCCAGCTTTTCAGGCGGGCGAAGCAGTCCTCGACCGGCAGGAAAATGTCGGCGGGTGGCAGCAGCGGGCGCTCCGGGTCGACTCGGCGGTCCTCATAGCGGCTACGCGCATCTGTCCAGAAATGCTCGGCAGCCTTTTCGATGCCGGGCAGGGAGAACACCTGGGTGTCGCCTGGCAGGTAGTCGAACAGGGTGTCTGTCTCTTCGAAGAACAGCGGCAGGTAGTACTCGATGCCGGCGGGGGTGATGCCGGTGGAAAGGTCCTGATAGATCGGGCAGCGACGGAAATCCACGTCGAAGCGCTCGCGGAAACGCCCGCGGAAATCGGTGACAGCCTTCTTTTCCAGCGGAAATTCACGCGCCGGCAGCAGGCGGATCGACTCGACCTTGTCCACCGAGCGCTGGGTCTCGGGGTCGAAGGTGCGCAGGGTTTCGATTTCGTCGTCGAACAGGTCGATACGGTAGGGCGTGTCACTGCCCATCGGGAACAGATCGATCAATGCGCCGCGCACGGCGAACTCGCCGTGCTCGTAAACGGTATCGACGCAGCGGTAGCCGGCGGCCTCCAAGCGGCCGCGCATCTGCTCCACATCGAGTTTCTGGCCGACATCCAGCGCCAGGCTGCCACCCAGCAGAAAGCGCTTCGGTGCCAGGCGGTGTAGGGCAGTGGTGATCGGCACTACGAGGATGCCGCGGCTCAGCTGCGGCAGGCGATAGAGTGCTGCGATGCGTTGCGAGATGATGTCCTGGTGCGGCGAGAAGACATCATAGGGCAGGGTTTCCCAGTCGGGAAAGTGCAGCACTGGCAGGTCGGGGGCGAAGAACGCCAGTTCTTCCTGCAGCCGCTCGGCGCTCTGGCTGCCTTCGGTAAGTACCAGCGTGAAGCGGCCGGCATTGCTGGCCGCTTCGGCGATAGTCAGGGACAGGGCGGCGCCGGGCAGGTTACCCCACTGTTGTTTGCCGGCGCTGGCCGGTAGAGACGGAAGACGCAGTACGGACACGGGCGGCTCACGGTCGTGACGAAAGGCCGGGAATTGTAGCGGGGCTTGGTGGTCAATGTCAGTCGCGACAGGCGCGCATTGCTCATGCCCGCGCGCGCCGTCATAATGTAGCCCCTTTTTTCAGCTCCTACATGTGGAAGGTACTGCCCGTGACTCAGAAGCCCGACCAGTGTCTCGGTGAATGGATCGATCGTGAAGCCCTCGCGGAAGCGATGATTCCGCTGATTGGTCAGCTCTATCGCAACAACAATGTGGTGACCTCGATCTATGGCCGTGGCCTGATCAATCGTTCGGTCATCGACATCCTCAAGGCTCACCGTTTCGCTCGCCATCGCCTTGCCGATGAGGCTGAACTGTCGGTGCACGACACCTTCCCCATGCTCAAGGCCATGAGCGAACTCAAGCTGGGCGCCGCCTCCGTGGACCTGGGCAAGCTGGTTGCCAAGTTCAAGGCCGAAGGCGCTGGTCGCAGCGTCGAGCAGTTCGTCAAGGACGAGCTGACCGAGGTGGTCGGCAAGCAGAACGGTTCCGGTCGTGAAGGCACCGACGTGGTCCTCTACGGCTTTGGTCGTATCGGCCGCCTGCTGGCGCGCATCCTGATCGAGAAGACCGGTGGTGGCGACGGCCTGCGCCTGCGTGCCATCGTTGTGCGTAAGGGGGCCAGCAACGATCTGGTCAAGCGTGCCAGCCTGCTGCGTCGTGACTCGGTACACGGCAAGTTCAACGGCACCATCACCATCGATGAAGAGAACAACACCCTGACGGCCAACGGCAACCTGATCCAGGTGATCTATGCCAAGGACCCGAAGGAAGTCGACTACACCCAGTACGGCATCAAGAACGCACTGCTGGTGGACAACACCGGTGTGTGGCGTGATGCCGAGGGCTTGGGTCAGCACCTGGCCTGCCCGGGCGTCGATCGCGTCGTCCTCACCGCACCTGGCAAGGGCGCGCTGAAGAACATCGTGCACGGCATCAACCACAGCGAAATCACCGCTGAGGACAAGATCATCTCCGCGGCTTCCTGCACCACCAACGCCATCGTGCCGGTGCTCAAGGCGGTCAATGATCAGTACGGCATCGTCAACGGTCACGTCGAGACCGTTCACTCGTACACCAACGACCAGAACCTGATCGACAACTTCCACAAAGGCAGTCGTCGTGGTCGTAGCGCCGCGCTGAACATGGTCATCACCGAAACCGGCGCTGCTACCGCTGCGGCCAAGGCGTTGCCGGTTCTGAAAGGCAAGCTGACCGGTAACGCCATTCGTGTGCCGACGCCGAACGTGTCCATGGCCATCCTCAATCTGAACCTGGAGAAGGCCACCACTCGCGAGGAGATCAACGAGTACCTGCGCCAGATGGCCATGCACTCGGATCTGCAGAAGCAGATCGACTTCGTCAGCTCGCAGGAAGTGGTATCGACTGACTTCGTCGGTTCGCGCCATGCCGGCGTGGTGGATGCCGAAGCCACCATCGCCAACGATAACCGCGTTGTGCTGTACGTCTGGTACGACAACGAGTTCGGTTACAGCTGCCAGGTGGTGCGCGTGATGGAAGACATGGCCGGGGTCAACCCGCCGGCCTTCCCGCGCTAAGCGTCAAGGTTGCAAAAAAACGGGAGCTTCGGCTCCCGTTTTTTATGCCCGGAATCTGGCCTGGCGAGGTTGTCGAGTTGATCTCGAGCCGCATCGAGTTTGTTGCGCCCTGTTACCGAAAGGCCAAAAAAAGCAAGCGCTTGGGTGGTCAGTGCCGGGGGGCGTCTCTATAATCAAGCGGATTTTTTACCCAGGTTTGGCGCCTTCCTCCACGCCCATATCGTATCGGCGTGGTCGGGTCTATTAGACCTTCGGTAGCGCCGCCTGTCCTATAAAAAGCTTTCTAAATCAGTGGTTAGGCAAACCTATGATCAAACTAAAGCATGGGCTTGATTTGCCCATAACGGGTGCGCCGGCACAGCGTATCGAGGCCGCCAGGCCCGTGCGCAGTGTCGCCGTCATCGGCTTCGACTATCACGGGATGAAGCCGACGATGGAAGTGCAGGTCGGTGACCGGGTCAAACTCGGTCAATTGCTGTTTACCGACAAGAAGACACCCGGCGTGCGCTATACCGCCCCCGCTGCTGGCGTGATCAGCGCCATTCACCGTGGCGAGAAGCGTGTTCTGCAATCCGTGGTCATCGATATCGATGGCGACGAGCAGGAGACTTTCGCCCAGTACGCTGCCGATCAGCTCGAAGCGCTGAGTGATGAGCAGGTTCGCGAAAACCTGCAGCAGTCCGGTCTTTGGACTGCGCTGCGCACCCGTCCGTTCAGCAAGGTGCCGGCGCTGGATGCCGTACCCAACTCGATTTTCGTGACGGCAGTCGATACCCATCCGCTTGCCGCCGATCCTGCGGTGATCATCGGTGAACATGCCGCTGACTTCGAAAACGGCCTGAAGGTTCTCGGTAACCTGGCCAAGATCTTCCTGTGCAAGGCCGAGGGTGTCAGCCTGCCGGGCGAGCATGTTGCCAAGGTGCAAAGCGAAGCCTTTGCCGGCCCGCACCCGGCGGGGCTGCCAGGCACTCACATTCACTTCCTCGACCCGGTCAGCACCAGCAAGAGTGTCTGGCATATCGGTTATCAGGACGTGATCGCGGTCGGCAAACTGTTTACCAGCGGTCAGCTGTTCGTCGAGCGTGTGGTTGCGCTGGGCGGCCCGGTTGCCGAGCAGCCGCGTTTGCTGCGCACGCGTCTGGGCGCCAACCTGGAAGAACTCACCGCCGGTGAGCTCAAGCCAGGTTTCAACCGGGTGATTTCCGGCTCGGTGTTCGGCGGTCGTACCGCTCAGGGTGCCTTCGCCTTCCTCGGCCGTTACCACAACCAGGTGTCTTGCCTGGTGGAAGGCAACGACCGTGAGATGATGCATTACCTGCGTGCCGGGGTTAACAAGCACTCGGTACTGAACGTGTTCGTCTCCAAGCTGGCCGGCGCCAAGCTGTTCAACTTCACCACCACCACCAACGGCAGCCCGCGCGCCATGGTGCCGGTGGGCAACTACGAAGCCGTGATGCCGCTGGATATCCTGCCGACTCAACTGCTGCGCTATCTGATCGTTGGCGACACCGAGATGGCTCAGAAACTGGGTTGCCTGGAACTCGACGAAGAAGACCTGGCACTGTGCACCTATGTGTGCGCCGGCAAGTATGAATATGGCCCGATCCTGCGGGACAACCTCACCCGCATCGAGAAGGAGGGTTAATCCGTGGGCATTCGTGCATTCCTCGACAAGATCGAGCACAACTTCGAAAAGGGCGGCAAGTACGAGAAGTGGTATGCCCTCTACGAGGCCATCGACACCTTCTTCTATCGTCCTGGCAGCGTGACCAAGACCACCGCTCACGTGCGCGACGGCATCGACCTCAAGCGCATGATGATCACCGTGTGGCTGTGCACCTTCCCGGCGATGTTCTTTGGCATGTGGAACACCGGCTACCAGGCCAACCTGATCTTCGCTCAGAGCCCCGAGCTGCTGGCGAGCCAGGAAGGCTGGCGCTTCGCCCTGATCGGCTCGCTGGCCGGTTTCGATCCGAACAGCCTGTGGGACAACTTCATCCAGGGCGCAGCCTACTTTCTGCCGGTCTACGCGGTGACCTTCATCGTCGGCGGCTTCTGGGAAGTGCTGTTCGCTTCGATCCGCAAGCATGAAGTCAACGAAGGCTTCTTCGTCACTTCCGTGCTGTTCGCCCTGATCCTGCCGCCGAGCATTCCGCTGTGGCAGGTGGCCCTGGGCATCAGCTTCGGCGTGGTGATCGGCAAGGAAGTGTTCGGTGGTACCGGCAAGAACTTCCTCAATCCGGCACTGACCGGCCGTGCCTTCCTGTTCTTCGCCTATCCGGCGCAGATGTCGGGTGATGCGGTCTGGACGGCGGTCGATGGTTTTGCCGGCGCCACTTCGCTGAGCCTGGCAGCCTCCGGCGGCATCGAGAACGTGATCAACAATGGCATCACCTGGATGGACGCCTTCGTCGGCACCATTCACGGCTCGCTCGGCGAGACCAGCACCCTGGCGATTGCCATCGGCGGTCTGGTCCTGCTGATCACCAAGATCGCCGCTTGGCGCATCGTCGCCGGCGTGATGCTGGGCATGATCGGCCTGTCCCTGCTGCTCAATCTGATCGGTTCCACCACCAACCCGATGTTCGCCATGCCCTGGTACTGGCATCTGGTAGTGGGCGGCTTTGCCTTCGGCATGTTCTTCATGGCCACCGACCCGGTGTCGGCCTCCATGACCAACACCGGCAAGTGGATCTTTGGTGCTCTGATCGGTGTGATGGTGGTGCTGATCCGTGTGGTCAACCCGGCCTTCCCCGAGGGCATGATGCTGGCGATTCTGTTCGCCAACCTGTTTGCACCGCTGATCGACCACTTCGTCGTTCAAGCCAATATCAAGCGGAGGCTGGCACGCAATGTCTAGTCAAAAAGAATCCACCGTCCGCACGCTGACGGTGGCCGTGCTGGTGTGTCTGGTGTGCTCGGTGTTCGTCGCCGGCGCAGCCATTGCACTGAAGCCGACTCAGGTTGAAAACCGCCTGCTGGACAAGCAGCGCAGCATCCTGGCCATTGCCGGCCTGGGTGAGGCGGGCATGTCCGGCACCAAGGTCAAGGAGCTTTTCGACAGCACCATCACCGCCAAGCTGGTGGATCTGGAGAGTGGCAAGTTCTCCGATGCCTTCGACCCCATCACCTTCGACCCACTCAAGGCAGCCAAGGATCCGAAGACCTCCAGCGCGCTCAAGGGCAGTGAGGATATCGCCGGTATCAAGCGCCAGGAGCGTTACACCACTGTTTATATGGTGGAAAAGGATGGTGAAGTCGAAACCCTGATCCTGCCGGTTCGCGGCTACGGCCTGTGGTCGACCCTGCATGGCTTTATCGCGGTCAAGGGTGATCTCAATACCGTGGTCGGTATGGGCTTCTACCAGCATGGCGAAACGCCGGGTCTGGGGGGCGAGGTAGATAATCCGAAGTGGACCGGTCAGTGGCCAGGCAAGACCCTGTTCGACGAAAACGGCGAGTTGGCTGTACAGGTCGTCAAGGGTAGTGTCGACCCGCAGAGCCCGAAAGCCGTGCATCAGGTCGACGGTCTTGCCGGCGCTACCTTGACTGGCAACGGCGTGGATAACCTGCTGAAGTTCTGGCTGGGCCAGAACGGCTTCGGTCCGTTTATCGCTAACCTGCGTGCAGGGGAGGCCTGATCATGTCGCAGCCAACTATTAAAGAAGTCCTGCTTAACCCGCTGTTCAACAACAACCCCATCGGTCTGCAGATCCTCGGGATCTGCTCGGCGCTGGCGGTCACCTCGAACTTGCAGACTGCGCTGGTAATGTCCGCCGCGCTGACACTGGTGACTGGGTTCTCCAACCTGTTCATCTCGCTGATCCGCAGCCAGATCCCCAGCTCGATCCGCATGATCGTGCAGATGGTGATCATCGCCTCCCTGGTTATCGTGGTGGATCAGTTGCTCAAGGCCTACGCCTTCAGCCTGTCCAAGCAGCTGTCGGTGTTCGTCGGTCTGATCATCACCAACTGCATCGTGATGGGCCGCGCTGAAGCCTTCGCCATGCAGAACCCGCCTGTACTGTCTTTCTTCGACGGTATCGGTAACGGTCTGGGCTACAGCGCCTTCCTGATCGCTCTGGGCATCATTCGCGAGCTGTTCGGTGCGGGTAAGCTGATGGGCTACGAAGTGCTGCCGGTGATCAATGACGGTGGTTGGTATCAGCCCAACGGAATGTTGTTGCTGCCGCCTTCGGCGTTCTTCCTGATCGGCCTGTTCATCTGGGCAGTGCGTAGCTGGAAGAAGGATCAGATCGAGGCCAATGTCTACAAGATGGCGCCTCAGGTATCCAGCAAGGAGGCCTATTAATGGAACATTACATCAGCCTGTTCGTCCGTGCGGTGTTCGTCGAGAACATGGCGCTGGCGTTCTTCCTCGGCATGTGTACCTTCATCGCCATCTCCAAGAAGGTGGAAACCGCCATCGGCCTTGGTATCGCCGTGGTCGTGGTGCTGGGTATCACCATGCCGGTGAACAACCTGATCTACGCCAACATCCTCAAGGATGGTGCGCTGGCCTGGGCCGGTCTGCCTGAGGTGGATCTGTCGTTCCTCGGTCTGCTGACCTTCATCGGGGTGATCGCTGCACTGGTACAGATCCTCGAGATGGCCCTGGATAAGTACGTGCCGTCGCTGTACAACGCCCTCGGCGTGTTCCTGCCGCTGATCACCGTGAACTGCGCCATCATGGGTGGCTCGCTGTTCATGGTCGAGCGCGACTACAACCTGGCCGAAAGCACCGTCTACGGCATCGGCGCTGGCGTGTCCTGGGCGCTGGCGATTGCTGCGCTGGCCGGTATCCGCGAGAAGCTCAAGTACAGCGATGTACCGGCTGGTCTGCAGGGTCTGGGCATCACCTTCATCACCATCGGTCTGATGTCGCTGGGCTTCATGTCCTTCTCCGGCGTGCAGCTGTAAGGAAAGGATGAACAGATGAATTACGAAATTTTCCTCGCCATCGGCATGTTCACCGCCATCGTTCTCGCGCTGGTGCTGATCATTCTCGCTGCTCGCGCCAAGCTGGTGTCCAGCGGCGACGTGAACATCGAAATCAACGGCGAAAAAACCATCGTGGTCCCGGCTGGCGGCAAGCTGCTGCAAACCCTGGCCGACAACGGCATCTTCCTGTCGTCCGCTTGCGGTGGCGGCGGTACCTGCGCCCAGTGCAAGTGCATCATCGAGTCCGGCGGTGGCGAGATGCTCTCCACCGAAGAGTCGCACTTTACCAAGCGTGAGGCCCGCGAAGGCTGGCGCCTGTCCTGCCAGGCCGCGGTCAAGCAGGACATGAAGATCGAAGTGCCGGAAGAAGTCTTCGGCGTGAAGAAGTGGGAATGCACGGTGGAGTCCAACCCCAACGTCGCCACCTTCATCAAGGAGCTGACGCTGAAGCTGCCGGAAGGTGAAAACGTCGACTTCCGCGCCGGTGGTTATGTGCAGCTGGAATGCCCGCCGCACACCGTGTACTACAAGGACTTCGACATCCAGGAGGAGTATCGCGGCGACTGGGACAAGTTCAACCAGTGGAAGTACGTGTCCAAGGTCGACGAGACCGTGATCCGTGCCTATTCCATGGCCAACTACCCGGAAGAGCGCGGTCTGGTGAAGTTCAACATCCGTATCGCCTCGCCGCCCCCTGGCAAGGACGATCTGCCGCCGGGCAAGATGTCGTCCTACGTGTTCAGCCTCAAGCCGGGCGACAAGATCACCGTGTACGGGCCCTTCGGTGAGTTCTTCGCCAAGGACACCGACGCCGAGATGGTCTTCATCGGTGGTGGTGCCGGCATGGCGCCGATGCGTTCGCACATCTTCGATCAGCTCAAGCGCCTGAAGTCCAAGCGCAAGATCAGCTTCTGGTACGGCGCGCGTTCGATGCGCGAGTCGTTCTACAACGAAGAGTACGATCAGCTGGCCGCGGAAAACCCGAACTTCCAGTGGCACCTGGCGTTGTCCGACCCACAGCCGGAAGACAACTGGACCGGCCTCAAGGGCTTCATCCACAACGTGCTGTACGAGAACTACCTGAAGGACCACCCGGCTCCGGAAGATTGCGAGTTCTACATGTGCGGCCCACCCATGATGAACGCCGCGGTGATCAAGATGCTGACCGACCTGGGTGTCGAGCCGGAGAACATCCTCCTCGACGACTTCGGCGGCTAACGCATGAGGTCTGCTGTACTCCAGCCCGTTATCGCTGTCGCCCTGGCGGCAGCCCTAACGGGCTGCTTGCATTCTGAACGGATCGAAGAGTTCGGCGGCCCGACCATGGGCAGCACCTATTCGATCAAATACGTCCGCAGTGAAGGTGTCGCGCCGCAAGCCGAACTCAAGGCCGCGACCGAGGCGATCCTCGCCGAGATCGATCTGCAGATGTCCACCTATCGCGATGATTCGCTGATCGAGCAGTTCAACCGTGCGCCAGCGGGTACCTGCCAGGCCATGCCCAAGGGCGTGCTGGATCTGGTGCGTGCCGGTGATCGTCTGCACCAGGAGAGCCAGGGCTATTTCGACCTGACGCTGGAGCCCTTGCTCGACCTCTGGGGCTTCGGACCCAAAGGGCAGGGCGAGGCCGTACCGGATGCCGAGCGTCTGGCCGAAGTGCGACAGCGGGTCGGTCAGCAGCACCTGAAGATCGACGGCGAGCAGCTGTGCAAGGAGGTCGACGTGGAAGTCGACTTCAACAGCATCGCGGCCGGTTACGCCGTCGATCTGATCGTCGAGCGTCTGGGCGAACTGGGCGTCACCAGTTATCTGGTCGAGGCCACCGGTGAGCTCAAGGCGGGCGGCTTCAAGCCCGATGGCAGCCACTGGCGCATCGGTCTGGAAGCCCCGCGCGACGACCAGCGGGTGGCCCAACGCATTCTGCAGCTCGATGGTTACGGTATCTCCACCTCAGGTGACTACCGCAACTACTTCGAAGAGAACGGCCAGCGCTACTCGCATACGCTCGATCCGCTGAGCGGCAAGCCGGTCAACCACAAACTGGCAGCTGTCACTGTGGCAGATCCATCGACCTTGCGCGCCGATGGCTTGTCTACCCTATTGATGGTGCTTGGACCGGATGCCGGTATGGCCTTCGCCGAGCGCAACGGTATCGCGGCATTTTTCGTGACGCGTGAGGGCGAGGGCTTCGTCTCACAGGGCACGACCGCATTCGAGCAGCTATTCGCTGCAGGAGATGAGCAATGACTTTTCTGGTTGTATTTCTGGCCATGATTCTGGTCGTCGGCATGATGGCCGTTGGTGTGATCATGGGGCGCAAACCCATCGCCGGTTCCTGCGGTGGCATCGCCAACCTGGGTATCGAGAAGGAATGCTCGATTTGCGGCGGTAGCCGTGAAAAGTGCGAGGAGGTCAATCGCGACCAGAGCGAAGCGCCGAACACCGACCTGGCTTACGACGCGAGCAAGCGTTAAGCCAGGTGGTAGCTTTGATAGCCGGTGGCTATTATCCGCTGCCGGCCCCGCCGAGGGTGCGCCACAAGCGCTCCGGCCTGATCTGAAGGAGTAAACATGGCGGTCTACAACTACGATGTGGTGGTGCTGGGCTCCGGCCCGGCGGGCGAGGGCGCGGCGATGAACGCGGCCAAGGCCGGGCGCAAGGTAGCCGTGGTGGACAACCGTCCGCTGGTCGGCGGCAACTGCACCCACCTGGGCACCATCCCGTCCAAGGCGCTGCGCCATTCGGTGCGGCAGATCATGCAGTTCAACACCAACCCGATGTTCCGCCAGATCGGCGAGCCACGCTGGTTCTCGTTCCCCGACGTGCTGAAAAGCGCGGAGAAGGTGATCGCCAAGCAGGTCACCTCACGCACCGGCTACTACGCGCGCAACCGCATCGACACCTATTTCGGCACCGCCAGCTTCGCTGACGAGCAGACCGTCGAAGTCGTCTGCCTCAATGGTGTGGTGGAAAAGCTGGTGGCCAAACAGATCGTCATCGCCACCGGTTCGCGTCCGTACCGCCCGGCCGATGTCGATTTCCGCCACCCGCGTATCTACGATAGCGACACCATTCTCAGCCTGGGTCACACACCGCGTCGTCTGATCATCTACGGAGCGGGAGTGATCGGTTGCGAGTACGCCTCGATCTTCAGTGGCCTGGGTGTGCTGGTCGACCTGATCGACAACCGCGATCAACTGCTCAGCTTCCTCGACTCGGAAATCTCCGACGCGCTTTCCTACCACCTGCGCAACAACAACGTGCTGATTCGTCACAACGAAGAGTACGAGCGCATCGAGGGCGTGGAAAACGGCGTGGTCCTGCACCTGAAGTCGGGCAAGAAGATCAAGGCCGACGCCCTGCTCTGGTGTAACGGCCGGACCGGCAATACCGATCAGCTGGGCCTGGAAAACATCGGCATCGCGGTCAACAGCCGTGGTCAGATCCAGGTCGACGAGCATTACCGCACCGAGGTCAGCAACATCTACGCCGCCGGTGACGTGATCGGCTGGCCGAGCCTGGCCAGCGCCGCTGCCGACCAGGGGCGTTCGGCTGCCGGCAGCATCGTCGACAACGGCAGCTGGCGCTTCGTCGATGACGTGCCGACCGGTATTTACACCATTCCGGAGATCAGCTCGATCGGCAAGACCGAGCGTGAGCTGACCCAGGCCAAGGTGCCTTACGAAGTGGGCAAGGCCTTCTTCAAGGGTATGGCCCGTGCGCAGATCTCGGTGGAACCGGTGGGTATGCTGAAGATCCTCTTCCATCGTGAAACCCTGGAAGTGCTGGGTGTGCATTGCTTCGGCTATCAGGCCTCGGAGATCGTCCACATTGGCCAGGCGATCATGAACCAGAAGGGTGAAGCCAACAGCATCAAGTACTTCATCAACACCACCTTCAACTACCCGACCATGGCAGAGGCCTATCGGGTTGCCGCGTTCGACGGCCTCAACCGGCTTTTTTGAGCGGCTCCGGCCGGCGGCCTGAGCCGGTCGGGGAGACAGGCTGGGTAGTGGCTTCCGAGTGGCGCTGGCCGAATCGGGAGAGCTTCTAGCGTCTCAGGCGGCAGCAACGAAAAAACCGGCACTTGGCTAATGCCAGTCAGTTAAGCCGTTGCACTCGATCTTTGTAGGAGCCGGCTTGCCGGCGATCCGCCATAAAAAGCATCGCCAGCAAGCTGGCTCCTACGAAAAGCGCCCCCTCTACTGCAAGTAGGAGGGGGTGGTGACGAACTTATCTGATCAGCATTAGGCGCTTGGCCGGTTTTATCGTTCTCGGGCGTTGTGTTCGTAGCCCGGGCTGTTCTGGCTTGCTCGCCTCTCCCGCTTGCGGGAGAGGGGCCGGGGGAGAGGGCGCTAAGGCTCAGCCGCGCAGCGTCTGCACCGCGATGCCGGGGAAGTCGGTGATGATGCTGTCGACACCGAAGTCGGCCAGGCGGCGCATCAGTGCCGGCTCGTTGACCGTCCATACCGACACGTGCAGCCCTTGCTTCTGCGCCTTGAGCAGGCGCTCTGGGGTGCACAGCGTCCAGTTCAGCGCCAGCAGGTGGCAGTCGTAATGCGCCGCTACTTTCAGTGGGTCGAGCCAGGCGTACTCGGCAACCAGACCGAGCTGCAACTGCGGGGTCAGTTCGCGCGCGGCCTTGAGTACCTCCCGCGAGCTGGAGGTGATGGTGATCTGCTCACGCAAACCGAAGCGTTCGACGAGTTCGGCAATGGCCAGCACGGTGCGCGCGGCGCGCACTTTCGAGGCGCTTTTCACCTCCAGTTGCCAATGCTCGAACTTGCACTGCTGGAACAATTCTTCCAGGCGCGGAATGGGGCATGGGCGCACCCAGCCAGGGCTGCCCTTGCGCGCGTCGTACTTCACCAGCTCGGCGGCGTCGTGTTCAACCACCTTGCCGCGCAGGCCAGTGGTGCGCTTGAGCGTTGGGTCGTGGATCACCATCAGTTCGCCGTCGCGCGACAGATGCAGGTCCAGCTCGCAGCGGTCGACGCCGTGTTCCAGGCAGCGCTGGAAACTGGCCAGGGTATTTTCCGGGGCTTCGCCCTTGGCGCCGCGATGGCCGTAGATGAGAGTCACTGTTGCTCCTTGGCGGTGTCGAGGTGGCGTGGCTGGTGATGGCGCACGCTGTTGATCACGTGATCGTATTCGAAATAGACGCTGAATTCGCGGTAGTCCCAGCGTGTGATCGGCGGCTGGCCGACGGGCTTGTGCTCTTCATCGGCCAGGCCGAAACGCTCCAGTACCGCACGCTTGGACTGGCCTTTGTGCGGCAGGTTGCTGGCGTCGAGATCGGCGCCCTGGCTGCCCAGGGGGATGGTCAGGGTATCGGCGAAGAGAGCAGTAGGGGCGAGCAGGGTGACAAGCAGAGCGAGACGATACATGGCGGTTCCTTGGCGACTGTCATTCGCGGGCTTGGCGACGCTCCAAAGCCTGCTTTTGCAGGATATGCCGAGCCAGCAACTGGCGCTGTGCGTCGGTCAACGCTTCGAACTCGGTGCCGATCTCGAATTGGCCATCCGCGCGCTGGCTGCAGTGCACCACTTGGCCACGCAGCAAGAGACCGAGCGCCTGCGGCATCAGCACCATCTTGATCGCCAGATGGCTGCCCGGCGCTACGGCCTGGGCGTTATTGAAGCTGATGCCGCCTTCGGACAGCGATACCTGGCGTGGCGCGCCGATGTCGCGCAGCAGGCTCTGCGCCACGGCCTGGCCGAGTAGGTCGACGCGCTTGTTGATCACCTTCAGGTAGTTGGCCAGGGTACGGTCGCGCTCAGTGATATGGCGCAGCAGATGCTGGGATTCGAAGTCCATCAGGTGCAGATCGCTGAGCAGGTTGAACAGCGGCGATGGATCGTGAAGCGCGTCGCTGGCATGGGCCTCGGCCCCCGACAGCAGGCTGAATTCCAGTGCGATCGTATCGTCGATACGATAGTATTCGCGGCGATCATCTACATCGTTAGTCGACATGGCGAACCCATGAAAGCGGTGGTGGTCGAAGACCCTGTTGAAAGTCTCGCGAACTGGATGCGTGCCAGGCAGGCGTCGTCGAACAAGCCTCGGTTACGAATGGTAAACGAGCATTGCTCGCTTCGCTCGCCCCTTCGGGGCCACACTGAAGCGCGCTGGTCATAAGCGGCTTTCCAAGTGTCTTTAACGCAGCATGCCCGATACGCAGCAGACTTTGAGTTGCTTCTGAGTGTAAGGCTGCTGACCTGGCCCTGCCACAAGGACGTTTTTTCTTTCCCCCGAATCTCTCCGACATGTTCAGACCTCTGTTCGTATTTATCGGTACGCGCTACACGCGGGCCAAACGCCGTAACCACTTCGTCTCCTTCATTTCCCTGACGTCCATGCTCGGCCTCACCCTCGGGGTGATGGTAATGATCCTGGTGCTGTCGGTGATGAATGGTTTCGACCATGAAATGCGCACTCGGGTGCTGGGGATGATTCCTCACGCCACGGTCGAATCGCCGACTCCGGTCAGCGACTGGCCGGCATTGGCGCGACAGGTCGAGCGCCATCCGCGCGTCGAGGCGCTGGCACCCTTCACTCAGATGCAGGGCCTGCTGACACACGACGGCAAGGTGCAGAAGGTGCTGATCAATGCCATCGACCCCGAGCAGGAACGCAAGGTGTCGATCATCGACGGTTTCTTCCAGCAGGGCAGTCTCGACAGCCTGCAGCCAGGTGATTTCGCCATGGTCATCGGCGACAAGGCGGCGGCCAAGCTGGGCCTGAAGTTGGGTGACAAGGTCACCTTCGTCGCACCCGAGGTCACCGTGACCCCCGCCGGCATGTTCCCGCGTCTGAAGCGCTTTACCGTGACCGGCATTTTTCACGTCGGCGCCGGCGAGATCGACGGTGCACTGGCCCTGGCCAACATCAGCGACCTGGCGCGCCTGCAGCGCTGGAAGCCGGATCAGGTACAGGGCCTGCGCCTGAAGTTCGATGATCTGTTCCAGGCGCCGCGCAGCGCCTGGGAGATCGCCCAGACCCTCGACGGTGATTTCTACGCCCGCGACTGGACCCGTACCCACGGCAACCTGTACCAGGCCATTCGCATGGAGAAGACCATGATCGGTCTGCTTCTGCTGCTGATCGTCGCGGTGGCCGCGTTCAATATCATTTCCACCCTGGTGATGGTGGTGACCGACAAGAAGGGCGACATCGCCATCCTGCGCACCCTCGGCGCCACGCCGCGGCAGATCATGGCCATCTTCATGGTGCAGGGCACGGTGATCGGTGTGGTCGGCACCTTGATCGGCGCCGTGCTGGGGATTCTCGCAGCGCTCAACGTCAGCAGCCTGATCGCCGGCATCGAACGTCTGCTGGGCATCAAGTTTCTCAATGCCGATGTCTACTTCATCGATTACCTGCCCTCGCAACTGCAGAGCGCCGACGTGGTGATGGTCTGTACCGCGGCGTTGCTGCTGAGCTTCTTCGCCACCCTGTATCCAGCCTGGCGCGCTGCGCGTACCCAGCCGGCCGAGGCCCTGCGCTATGAGTGAGTCCATGAACCAGAACGCCATGAAACAGCACAATGCCGTGCTCAGCTGTCGCAACCTGAGCAAGCGTTACGACGAGGGCCCCGAGTCTGTGGTGGTGCTCGATGGCCTCGAGCTGGAACTCTTCCCCGGTGAACGTGTGGCCATCGTCGGCAGCTCCGGTTCCGGCAAGAGCACCCTTTTGAACATGCTCGGCGGCCTGGATACGCCCAGCGAGGGCAGCGTCTGGCTGGCCGGCGAGCAACTCTCGGCGCTGAGCGAGACCGCTCGAGGCCTGCTGCGCAACCGCGCGCTGGGCTTCGTCTACCAGTTTCACCACCTGCTGGCCGAGTTCACTGCGCTGGAGAACGTCTGCATGCCGCTGTTGATCGGCAAGACGTCGATCAGCGAAGCGCGTGAGCGAGCCACCAAGCTGCTCGAGCGAGTCGGGCTTGGCCATCGCCTCAATCACAAGCCGTCAGAACTGTCCGGTGGTGAGCGTCAGCGTGTGGCCATTGCCCGTGCCTTGGTCAACCGCCCGGGGCTGGTGCTGCTCGATGAGCCCACTGGCAACCTCGACCAGCACACCGCTGAAGGCATTCAGGAGCTGATGCGCGAACTCAGCCGCGACTCCAACACCGCGTTCCTGGTGGTGACCCACGACATGCAGCTGGCGCGCCAGATGGATCGCGTGCTCAGCCTGCAGGACGGCAAGCTGGTGGCCCTCTGATGTTTCGTCCGCTGAGTATCTTCATCGGCGCTCGCTACACACGGGCCAAGCGCCGCAACCATTTCATCTCCTTCATTTCGCTGACCTCGATGATCGGCCTGGCGCTTGGCGTGCTGGCGATGATCGTGGTGCTATCGGTGATGAACGGTTTCCAGAAGGAAATGAGCTCGCGCATTCTCGGCATGGTGCCGCACGCCATGCTCTACGGCGCCGAGCCGGTCGCCGACTGGCGCGCCCTGGCGGACAAGGCCATGGCCAATCCGCAGGTACAGGCCGCGGCGCCTTATGCCGAGCTGGAGGGCATGCTCTCGCATCGCGGGCTGATGCAGCCGATCCAGATCCACGGCATCGACCCAGTGGAGGAGGGCAAGGTATCGATCCTGCCCGAGCACATCCGTCAGGGCAGCCTGAACAATCTGCAGCCGGGTGAGTTCGGCGTGGTGATCGGTGATATCACCGCGCGCCGCTTCGGCCTGCAGGTGGGCGACAAGCTGACCCTGATCATTCCCGAACTGAGCAGCGCGCCTGGTGGCGTCACCCCGCGCATGCAGCGGCTGAACGTGGCTGCGGTGTTCAAGGTCGGTGCCGAGCTGGACAGCTCGCTGGCATTGATCAACGTCGTCGATGCCGCTGCCATGCAGCGCTTGCCGGAAGGTACGCTGCCGGGTATTCGTCTGGCGCTGAAGGATCTCTACCAGGCGCCGCAAGTGTCCAAGGCGCTGGTCGCCGAACTGGGTGCCGGTTACCGCGCCGATGACTGGACCCACACCCAGGGCAGCCTGTTCAGTGCGATGAAGATGGAAAAGACCATGATCGGTCTGCTGCTGCTGCTGATCGTTGCTGTGGCGGCGTTCAACATCATCGCCACGCTGATCATGGTGGTGGCCGACAAGGGCGGCGACATCGCCATTCTGCGTACCCTGGGCGCCACGCCGCAGCAGATCATGGCGATTTTCATGGTGCAGGGTTCGGTGATCGGTCTGGTCGGTACGCTGATCGGTACGGTGCTGGGTGTGCTGGCGGCGCTCAATGTCAGTGCGCTGGTGGCCTGGCTGGAGTCGTTTGCCGGGCAGCAGGTGATGAGCTCCGATGTGTATTTCATCAGCAGCCTGCCGTCCGATCTGCAGTGGCTGGATGTGGCGCTTATCTGTTCGGCGGCATTGATCCTGAGTTTCCTCGCCACGCTCTACCCCTCATGGCGGGCCGCGCAAGTGCAGCCGGCCGAAGCGCTACGTTACGAGTAAGCATAAAAAAGCCGTCGATTTCGACGGCTTTTTTTCAGTGACGTTGTTGGCGACGCTTTTCCTGGCGCTTGCGCCAGCTGCGCTGGACCCACCAGCGCCAGTAGAGCATGGTCAGGACGTAGCCCAGTGCCGCGAGGATGATTCCCGCGACGAAGGAGCCCAGGTACAGTGGTTTCCACAGCACTGCCGCCTCGGCCGTGATCCATTCCAGACTCAGGGTTTGCGGCATGCGCACCGGCGGCGTCTGCATGATCCACGCGCCCAGTTTGTAGGTGCAATAGAAAACAGGCGGCATGGTGATGGGGTTGGTCAGCCAGACCAGACCGATGGAGATCGGCAGGTTGGCGCGCAGCGGAATGGCGACGGCGGCGGCGGCCAGCATCTGCATCGGCATTGGGATCATCGCCCAGAACAGTCCGATGGCCATGCCGCGTGCTACCGAGTGACGATTGAGATGCCACAGGTTGGGATCGTGAATCAGCTTGCCGAGAAAACGCAGGGACTTGTTAGTCTTGATGCTGTCGGGGTCGGGCATGTAGCGTTTGAATAAGCGACGCGGCATGAAGAGTCTCTGAGCAGGCAAAAGCGCCGGTATTATGCATGCTTTGCGCATGAGCGGCGTTTCCATATTGTGACCGGAGGTGAGCGTCGGACGCGCCCGCCGTAGCTCGATGAGCAGGGAGGATGGATGCGAACAGGGATGTTGGCGCTGGCCCTGGGCTTGCTTTCGCTGCGTTTTTTGCCGGCTTTGCCGCCAGGCTGGCTGTTAGCGATTGCGGCCTGTGTCGGCCTGGCACTGTTGCTATCGCGCCTTTATCCGCTGGGTTTCTTTCTGCTCGGGCTGGCCTGGGCGTGCAGTTCGGCGCAATCGGCGCTGGATGATCGCCTCGCTGCACAACTCGATGGTCGTACCCTATGGCTGGAGGGGCGGGTGGTGGGCTTACCCGAAGTCTCCGAGGGTGTCGTGCGCTTTTTGCTGGAGGAGGCCCACTCGCGACGTGCCGAGTTGCCGCAAAGGCTGCGCGTGGCCTGGTATGGCGGGCCGACGGTGCAAGGCGGCGAGCGCTGGCGGCTGGCGGTCAATCTCAAGCGCCCGCACGGTCTGGTCAATCCGCAGCGTTTCGACTACGAGGCCTGGTTGTTGGCGCAGCGTATCGGCGCTACGGGTACGATCAAGTCAGGTGAGCGCCTGTCATCCGCGACAGGATTGGGCAGTTGGCGTGACAGCCTGCGTCAGCGACTGCTGGCTGTGCCGGCCTTTGAGCGGCAGGGCGCCATTGCGGCGCTGGTTCTGGGTGATGGCTCCGGCCTGAGTGCGAGCGACTGGCGCCTGCTGCAGCACACGGGCACGGTGCATCTGATGGTCATCTCCGGCCAGCATATCGCCCTGCTGGCCGGCTTTCTTTACGGACTGGTGGCGTTGCTGGCGAGAGTCGGCGCCTGGCCAAGGCGCTGGCCCTGGTTGCCCTGCGCCTGTGCGCTGGCCCTGAGTGGGGCTCTGGTCTACGGGATGTTGGCTGGTTTCGAGGTGCCGGTGCGCAGGGCCTGCGTGATGGTCGCGCTGGTGCTGCTCTGGCGCATGCGCTTTCGTCATCTGGGCGCCTGGTGGCCATTGTTGCTGGCCCTGCTCGTGGTGCTGCTACTCGAGCCATTGGCGTCCTTGCAACCGGGCTTCTGGCTATCGTTCTCGGCCGTGGCGATTCTCGCGTTGGTGTTCGGTGGCCGGCTTGGCGTCTGGGGTTGGTGGCGCGGGTTGACGCGTGCGCAGTGGACCATGGCCATTGGTCTGTTGCCGATGATGCTGGTTCTCGGTTTGCCGGTCAGCAGTAGCGGGCCGCTGGCTAATCTGGTCGCCGTGCCCTGGGTGGGGCTGGTGGTGGTACCCCTGGCCTTGCTGGGCACTCTGCTGCTACCCGTTCCCGTGGTTGGGGAGGGCCTGTTGTGGCTGGCCGGCGGTGCGCTGTATCTGTTGTTCGAATTGCTCAGCGTGATCGCTGCTTGGCTGCCTGCCTGGCTGCCCAGCAATCTGCCGCTCTGGGCCTGGCTACTGGCAGCGGCAGGCGCCTTGTTGCTCCTGCTGCCTGCTGGTGTACCGTTGCGTCTGCCTGGCCTCGCGCTGTTGTTGCCTGCATTGCTGTTGCCCACACAGCACCTGGACGATGGCCGTGCCGATGTCTGGGTGCTGGACGTGGGGCAAGGGCTGGCGGTGCTGGTGCGTACCCGAGAACACAGCCTGCTGTACGACGCGGGGCCGCGCTTCGGCGATTTCGATACTGGTGAACGTATCGTCCTGCCTTCCTTGCGGGCGATGAACCTTAGGCGGCTCGATCTGATGCTGCTCAGCCATGCGGATAACGATCATGCTGGCGGTGCAGTGGCGATCAAGGCCGGGATGCCGGTGGCCCGGGTCATCAGTGGCGAGCCGCAGCGGCTGGCCGAGGTGCTTGGCGCTGAGGCTTGTGAATCGGGACGAAGCTGGCAATGGAATGACGTGACGTTCAGGCTGTGGCAGTGGCAGCGGGCCAGCTCCGGTAATCAACGCTCCTGTGTGCTGCAGGTGGAGGCGCGCGGTGAGCGCCTGCTGTTGACTGGTGATATCGACATCCTGGCGGAACGCGCGCTGATGCAGGCCGACTTTCCCCTGGCCTCGCGGTGGCTGCTGGCGCCCCATCACGGCAGTCGCACCTCATCCAGCCAGGCTTTTATCGATGCGGTCGGTGCGCAGCACGTGCTGATCACCCGCAGTCGCCACAATGCCTTTGGACATCCTCACCCGCAGGTGTTGGCGCGCTATCAGGCAGCAGGCGTCGAGGTGCATGACACGGCGTTGCGCGGTGCTCTGCATTTACGTCTGGGCGAACAGGTCGCGCCTCGCGGGTTGCGAAGCGAGCCACGTTTCTGGCGGGAAAAATGAGAACGGCGGCGGTCGGCGGGCGTTACACCCTGTGCTAGAGTGGCGCGACTTTTTCGAGGGGGATTCTCTACCGTGTGGGAACTGGTCAAAGCTGGCGGCTGGATGATGCTGCCGATCATTCTCTGTTCCATCGCTGCTGCCGGCATCGTTGCCGAGCGCCTGTGGACCCTGCGGCCCGCCCGCGTCACCCCGGCCAATCTGCTGGCTCAAGTGTGGCGCTGGATCAAGGACAAGAAACTCAACAACCAGAAGCTCAAGGAGCTGCGCGAGCATTCGCCGCTGGGGCAGATACTCGCTGCCGGCCTGGCCAACTCCAAGCATGGTCGCGAGATCATGAAGGAGTGCATCGAGGAGGCCGCGGCCCGCGTCATCCACGAGCTGGAACGCTACCTCAATGCCCTCGGCACCATTGCCGGCATCGCGCCACTGCTCGGCCTGCTCGGCACCGTGCTGGGCATGATCGAGATCTTCAGCTCCTTCATGGGCTCGGGCATGGCCAATGCGCCGATGCTCGCCGGTGGTATCTCCAAGGCGCTGATCACTACGGCAGCCGGCCTGATGGTGGCGATCCCGGCACTGTTCTTCCACCGCTACCTGCAGCGTCGCGTCGACGAGCTGGTGGTCGGCATGGAGCAGGAAGCGATCAAGCTGGTGGAAATGGTGCAGGGTGATCGCGACGTCGACCTGGGTGAGGGCAAGGCGTGAAATTCCGGCGCAAACCGCGGGAGAACGTCGAGATCAACCTGGCCTCGTTGATCGACGTGGTATTCATCCTGCTGCTGTTCTTCGTGGTCACCACCACCTTCACCCGCGAGACCCAGCTCAAGGTCGACCTGCCCGAGGCAGCCAGCGGCACGCCGCCCGAGCAGACCGAACTGAAGCAGGTCGAGGTGCTGATCGGCGCCGATGGCGCCTACTCGGTCAATGGCAAGGCGCTGCTGGAAAGCAACCTGAGCAACCTGATGGCGGCGTTGCAGAAGGAATCCGACGGCGACAACAGCCTGCCGTTGATCCTTAGCGCCGATGGCAAAACCCCACACCAGGCGGTGATCACCGCCATGGATGCGGCCGGCAAGCTGGGCTTCTCGCACCTGCGCATTACCACGGTGGAAGCACAGGAAAATCCTTAAGTGAGCGCTGCTGATCGCTTGCTCGAGTCCTGGTACCGCGGTCACCCGGCGCTGGCGCTGCTGCGCCCGCTGGAGTGGCTGTACCGTCGCGTGGTGCAGGGTAAGCGTGCACGCTTTCTGGCCGGCGAGGGTGATATCTACCGCGCCCCAGTGCCGGTGCTGGTGGTGGGCAACATCACCGTCGGCGGCACTGGCAAGACGCCGCTGATCCTCTTTCTCATCGAACATTGCCGCGCCCGTGGCCTAAAGGTCGGCGTGGTCAGCCGTGGCTATGGCGCCACGCCGCCGAGCCTGCCGTGGCGGGTGCGTGCCGAGCAACCTGCGACCGAGGCAGGTGACGAGCCCTTGCTGATTGTCCAGCGTACGGGCGTGCCCTTGATGATCGACCCGAATCGCAGTCGCGCCGTGCGTGCGCTGCTGGCCGAAGAAGCATTGGACCTGATCCTCTGCGACGATGGCCTGCAGCACTACCGCCTGGCGCGCGATCTGGAACTGGTGCTGATCGATGCCGCGCGCGGCCTGGGCAATCGCCGCTGCCTGCCGGCCGGACCACTGCGTGAACCGCTCGAGCGTCTCAATGAGGTGAATGCGGTGCTGTTCAACGGCGCCGAAGCCGACCGCGCCGATGGCTACGCCTTTCGCTTGCAGCCGAGCGCACTGGTCAATCTGGCCAGCGGTGAGCGCGTCGGCCTCGATCATCTGCCGCCTGGCCAGGCGGTGCATGCGGTGGCCGGTATCGGTAATCCGCAACGTTTCTTCAATACCCTCGAAGCGCTAAACTGGCGGCCGGTTCCGCACCCCTTCGCCGACCATGCCCAGTACGATGCCGCGCAGCTCAGTTTCGAGCCGTCGCTGCCCCTGCTGATGACGGAAAAGGATGCGGTGAAATGCCGGGCCTTCGCCGCCGCCGACTGGTGGTACCTGGCCGTCGATGCCGCGCCCACGCCGGCATTCGTCGACTGGCTGGATGGAGAGCTGGCCCGCCTCATACCGGGGTCCTGATGACCCCAGCAAGGATTCCACCATGGACCTTAAACTGCTCGACATTCTCGCCTGCCCGATCTGCAAGGGCCCGCTGCAGCTCTCCGAAGACAAGACCGAACTGATCAGCAAGGGCGCTGGCGTGGCCTACCCGATCCGCGACGGCATTCCGGTGATGCTGGAAAGCGAAGCGCGCACCCTGACCACCGACGAGCGTCTGGACAAGTAAATGAGCGCAGCCTTCACCGTCGTCATTCCTGCTCGTTATGCCTCCACCCGCCTGCCCGGCAAGCCGCTGCAGGACATCGCCGGCAAGCCCATGGTGCAGCATGTCTGGGAGCAGGCGAAGAAGAGTTCGGCCCAGCGCGTGGTCATCGCCACTGACGATGCACGTATCGTCGAAGCCTGCCAGGCCTTCGGCGCCGAGGTGCTGCTGACCCGCGAGGATCACAACTCCGGCACCGATCGCCTGGCTGAAGTTGCCACCCAGCTCGGTTTGCCGGCCGATGCCATCGTGGTCAACGTGCAGGGCGACGAGCCGCTGATTCCGCCTGTGATCATCGATCAGGTGGCAGCCAACCTGGCGGCCAATCCGCAGGCCGGTATCGCCACCCTGGCTGAGCCTATCGAGGACGTCACCTCCCTATTCAACCCCAATGTGGTCAAGGTGGTCGCTGAGAAGAACGGCCTGGCCCTGACCTTCAGCCGTGCACCGCTGGCCTGGGCGCGCGATGCCTTTGCCAAGTGCCGCGATGTGCTGCCGCAAGGTGTGCCATACCGTCGCCACATTGGTATCTATGCCTACCGCGCGGGTTTTCTGCATGACTTCGTTGCCTGGGGCCCGTGCTGGCTGGAAGACACCGAGTGCCTGGAGCAGTTGCGCGCGTTGTATAACGGCGTGCGCATCCATGTCGCCGATGCGCTCGAAGCGCCGGCTGCTGGCGTGGATACCGCCGAAGACCTGGAGCGGGTGCGCCACCTGCTGGGGGCCTGATGAAGGTTCTGTTCGTTTGCCTGGGCAATATCTGCCGCTCGCCCACGGCTGAAGGCGTGCTGCGCCACAAGCTGCGTGCGGCAGGGCTGGACGGTCGTGTGCAGGTGGATTCCGCCGGCACTGGTGACTGGTACGTCGGCAAGGCGCCGGACAGTCGCACCCGTCAGGCGGCCCTACGCCGTGGTTATGATCTGTCCGCGCAGCGTGCGCGCCAGGTCGAGGCTGCCGACTTTCAGCGCTTCGACCTGATCCTGGCCATGGACCAGAGCAATCTGCGTAATCTCAAGGCGCTGCGCCCGACTGATGCCCGCGCGGACCTCGATCTCTATTTGCGCCGATATGAGCTGGCGCTGGACGAGGTGCCCGACCCTTACTACGGCGGCGAGGATGGCTTCGAGCAGGTGCTGGACCTGATCGAGCAGGCCAGTGATGCGTTGCTGGTGGAAATCAAGGGGCGCCTGTGAGCCTGAATCTGCAGAGTGATGTGTCGCTCAAGGCCTTCAATAGCTTTGGTGTCGAGGTGCGTGCCCGGCATTTCGCCGCAGCCCACAACGATGACGAAGTGCGCGAGGCGCTACGCCTGGCCGGGCAGCAGGGCTTGCCGCTGCTGGTGATCGGCGGTGGCAGCAACCTGCTGCTGACCCGCGATGTCGAGGCGCTGGTACTGCGCATGGCCAGCCGTGGCATTCGTATCCTCGAGGACGACGGCGAGCAGGTGCTGGTGGAGGCCGAAGCCGGCGAGCCCTGGCATCCGTTCGTGCAATGGAGCCTGGCGCAGGGCCTCAATGGCCTGGAAAACCTCAGCCTGATTCCCGGTACCGTGGGCGCTGCGCCGATGCAGAACATTGGCGCCTATGGTGTGGAGATCAAGGATCTGTTTGCCGGCCTGACCGCTCTGGATCGGCACAGCGGCGAGCTGCGCGACTTCGCGCTGGAAGACTGTGCCTTCGCCTACCGCGACAGTCTGTTCAAGCGCGAAGCCGGGCGCTGGTTGATCCTGCGCGTACGTTTCCGCTTGAGCCGTCTGGCTGCACTGCGCCTTGACTACGGCCCGGTGCGCCAGCGCCTTGCGGAGATGGGCGTCGAAGTGCCGACCGCCACCGATGTCAGTCGAGCGATCTGCGCCATCCGCAGCGAAAAGCTGCCAGATCCCACCGAGCTGGGTAATGCCGGCAGCTTCTTCAAGAATCCGCTGGTTTCGTTCGAGCTGGCCGAGCGCATTCGCGCCGAGTGTGCCGATCTGGTCAGCTATCCGGCTGGTGATGGCCTGGTCAAACTGGCGGCTGGCTGGTTGATCGAGCGGGCAGGGTGGAAAGGCTTTCGCGAGGGCGATGCCGGCGTGCATCGTTTGCAGGCGCTGGTGCTGGTCAATTACGGCAAGGCCACGGGCGCGCAACTGCTGCAGCTGGCGCAGCGTATCCAGAGCGATGTATTCGAGCGCTTCGGTGTTGAGCTGGAGATCGAGCCCAACGTGCTCTGATCTGTAGGCAGGGCGTGATCCGCTGCCTGCCGCTCCCGGATTGCATCCGGGCTACGCTTCTGCAGCGCCAGACACGGAAATGAAAAAGGGGATGCCTAGGCATCCCCTTTTTACTTACCGCAGGAGGATCAAGCCTGAGGCTTGACCTCCTCCTTGTCGGCTGGCGTTTCTTCTTCCGGCTGCGCTTGCTCTACCGCTTCGCTCACGCTTTGCTCGCTGACGACAGAGGTGGCTTCGGCTTCAGCGACCGGCTCGACTACAGGAGCTGTTTCGACTACAGCGGCTTCGGCTTCTGCCGGGGCGCTTGCTTCAGCGACCGGAGCAGCGTCGACTACTGGGGCAGCCTCTACAGCCGGGGCTGCAGCGGCGGCCTGTGCAGCTTCGCGCGCCAGGCGCTCAGCTTCACGCTGACGACGACGCACTTCGCGCGGGTCGTTCGGCGCACGGCCAGTGGCATTGGCCGGAACCGCTGCGGCAGCAGGTGCTTGCTCGACGGGTGCCGGAACAGGCTCCTGGGCGACTTCGACAGTCGGCTCAGCTTGAGCGACCGGTTCGGCAACTGGCGCTTCAACGGCAGCAGGGGTTTCGACTGCGGCCGGTTCTGCCTCAACTGCTTTCTCTGCGACCAGAGCAGCTTCAACCACTTCACTCACAGCAGTCTCGGCTTGCGCCTCGACCGGTTGAGCAGCAGGGGCTTCTTCAACCTGAACAGACGGTGCTTCGACGGCCGGGGCTTCGCTGACCGGAGCCTCGCTGGCAATGGCTTCGCTGCTTTCGACGCTTTCTGCAACCACGGCGGCGGCAGTAGCCACGGCAACCGGGGTGACGGCCTGAGCGTCGTTACCGGCAGCTTCGCTGTTCTCGGCGCTCTCGATCAGGTTGCCATCGGCATCACGCTGACGTTCGCGACGATTGCTGCGACGACGCTGACCGCGGGAACGGCGACGCGGGCGCTCGCCATCGTTGCTGTCCTGCTCGTCGTCCTGCAGTTGCTCTTCGTTCGGCAGTGCTTCGTCCTGCAGGGCCTCGGTTTGCTCGGCACGCGGCTGACGCTCTTCACGCGGTTGACGCTGACGCTCCTGACGTTCACCGCGCGGCTGGCGCTCGGCACGCTCTTCGCGTTGCTCGTTACCAGCATCGGCATCGAGTGCTTCACGCAGTTCACGCACTCGCTCTTCACGCGGGGTACGCTCTTCGCGCGGCTTGCGCTCACGGCGATTTTCCTGACCTTCGCGCGGCTCGCGTGGGGCGCGCTCTTCACGCGGTTGACGCTCTTCGCGAGGTTGGCGTTCTTCACGCGGTTCACGGGCCTGACGCTCTTCACGCGGGGCGCGCTCTTCGCGAGGCTTGCGCTCCTCGTCGCGGCGACCGCCACGGTTGCGGCTCTGCTGACGACCGTTGCGACGCTCTTCGCGCGGCGGACGCTCGTTGCTCTTCTTCTCGACTACTGCGGGCTGGGCTTCTTCTTCCTTGCCGGCGAACAGGCTGACCAGAGACTTCACCAGGCCCTTGAACAGGCTCGGTTCAGGCGCCTTGGTCGGAGCCAGTGGTGCTTGAGGCTCGGCAGCGACCGGGGCGCTGCTGCGCGGTGCGGCCTTGATCGCAGCTTCCTGGCGAACCAGAGTGCGCGTGGCGGCGGCCGGCTGGGCGGCGGTTTCTTCGGTTTCCGCAGTGGCGGCGATTTCGTAGCTGGTCTGGCCGCTCAGGGCTTCCGGGCTGTCGTCACGCAGGCGTTGCACTTCGAAATGCGGGGTTTCCAGGTGATCGTTCGGCAGGATCACGATACGCGCACGGGTGCGCAGTTCGATCTTGGTGATCGAGTTGCGCTTCTCGTTGAGCAGGAAGGCGGCGACCGGGATCGGTACCTGAGCGCGGACTTCGGCGGTGCGATCCTTCAGCGCTTCTTCTTCGATCAGGCGCAGGATGGCCAGCGACAGGGATTCGACGTCGCGGATGATGCCTTGACCGTTGCAACGCGGGCAGACGATGCCGCTGGTCTCGCCGAGGGACGGACGCAGGCGCTGACGGGACATTTCCAGCAGGCCGAAGCGCGAGATGCGGCCGACCTGGACGCGGGCGCGGTCGGCTTCCAGGGCTTCACGCACCTTCTCTTCGACGGCGCGCTGGTTCTTCGCCGGGGTCATGTCGATGAAGTCGATGACGATCAGGCCGCCGATGTCGCGCAGGCGCAGCTGGCGGGCGATTTCCTCGGCCGCTTCCAGGTTGGTCTGCAGCGCGGTTTCCTCGATGTCGCTGCCCTTGGTGGCGCGCGCCGAGTTGATGTCGATGGAAACCAGGGCTTCGGTCGGGTCGATGACGATGGAACCACCGGACGGCAGTTTCACTTCACGCTGGAAGGCGGTTTCGATCTGGCTTTCGATCTGGAAGCGGTTGAACAGCGGCACGCTGTCTTCGTACAGCTTGATCTTGCTGGCGTACTGCGGCATCACCTGCTGGATAAAGGACAGCGCTTCTTCCTGGGCTTCGACGCTGTCGACCAGCACTTCGCCGATGTCCTGGCGCAGGTAGTCGCGGATGGCGCGGATGATGACGTTGGATTCCTGATAGATCAGGAACGGGGCAGGGCGGCTGGTGGAGGCTTCCTTGATGGCGCTCCACAGTTGCAGCAGGTAGTCGAGGTCCCACTGCATTTCTTCGCTGGAGCGGCCCAGGCCGGCAGTGCGCACGATCAGACCCATGTCGGCCGGAGCGTTGAGGCCATTCAGCGCTTCACGCAATTCGTTGCGCTCTTCGCCTTCGATACGGCGGCTGATGCCACCGGCACGCGGGTTATTCGGCATCAGCACCAGGTAACGGCCGGCCAGGCTGATGAACGTGGTCAGGGCTGCGCCCTTGTTGCCGCGTTCTTCTTTCTCGACCTGGACGATGACTTCCTGGCCTTCCTTGAGCACGTCCTTGATGTTGACGCGGCCGCCTTCAGGAGACTTGGAGAAATATTCGCGGGAGATTTCTTTGAGGGGGAGGAAGCCGTGGCGTTCGGAGCCGAAGTCGACGAAGGCGGCTTCGAGGCTGGGTTCAACGCGGGTGATGCGGCCTTTGTAGATGTTGGCCTTTTTTTGTTCACGGGCGCCGGACTCGATGTCCAGGTCGTAGAGTTTTTGGCCATCTACCAGGGCAACACGCAACTCTTCAGGCTGAGTCGCGTTAATTAGCATTCTTTTCATGTGGTACCAATGGGTTCCGGGGCTAGCGGAAGCCACGTTAGGCACACACGACTCTCAGGGTCGGTGTCAGGCGCGTCAGAAACGGTCGTAAATCGTTCCACTGTCTAGCGACGGTCAGCCATTATCGGGCCGCGGTCGCGACGGACGTCTCCTGCTTGCTGTGGTGACAGAAAGCACTCAGTCAGGAAGAGGAATCAACTGGCGGTAGCGGACGAGATGAGGCGTCTTTGATCAAGCGATATGCTACGCAGTCCGACAGTTGTACATCTCCACCCTACACGTATCGCTGAAAATCGGGTGCCGCGCGCGGATTCCGCAGCGGTTGTCAGTTACCGCGACCGCCCGGTGGGCGAATCGCGCATCATACTCAAGGCTTTATTTCCGAAGTCTTCGTGGCCTTTTGCGGCCTTTCTAACCTGAAGAATCCGTCGGACGGCCTCACGTCCAAATACGTTTGCGCGGGCAGGGGATGGCAAGTTTGGCATTCATCCGCAAGCCAGGCCGCTTTTGGCGGCGTCGCGACTATAGCAGCAATGATTAAGTGCTTCAATTCCATAAAAAATTGTTATGATTGCGCAATGACTACTCCCGCCTCTCCAACCTCCGGCGTTCAGCTGATCGAGGTTGCACCGGATCTCGCCGGCCAACGCATCGACAACTTTCTCAGGACACAGCTCAAGGGCGTGCCCAAGACCCTGATTTACCGCATTCTGCGCAAGGGCGAAGTGCGGGTTAACAAGGGGCGGATCAAGCCCGAATACAAACTCCAGGCTGGTGACGTGGTGCGCGTGCCGCCGCTGCGCCTGGCTGAGCGCGATGAGCCCGAGCCGCTGGCGCAGGGGCTGCTGCAGCGCCTCGAAGCCGCCATCGTTTATGAGGACAAGGCGCTGATCGTGCTGAACAAGCCGGCCGGTATCGCCGTGCATGGTGGCAGCGGCTTGAATTACGGTGTGATCGAGGCGTTTCGCCAGTTGCGGCCCGATGCCAAGGATCTGGAGCTGGTGCACCGTCTCGATCGCGATACCTCCGGTCTACTGATGATCGCCAAGAAGCGCAGCATGCTGCGCCACCTGCACGAAGCGCTGCGCGGCGATGGCGTAGACAAGCGCTATATGGCGTTGGTGCGTGGCCACTGGGCGACTGCCAAGAAGCAGGTCGCCGCGCCGCTGCTGAAAAGCAACCTGCGCTCCGGCGAGCGTATGGTCGAGGTGAATCCCGAGGGCAAGGAGGCGCTCACGGTATTTCGCGTGCTGCGCCGTTTCGGTGAGTTCGCCACGCTGGTCGAAGCCAGGCCGATCACTGGTCGTACCCATCAGATTCGTGTGCACGCCCAATATGCGGGTCATGGTATCGCCGGCGACAGCAAATACGGCGACGACGACTTCTCCCGCGAGATTCGCGAGCTGGGCGGTAAACGCCTGTTCCTGCATGCCTATGAGTTGCACGTGCCGCTGCCCGATGGTGGTGTGCTGAAGCTCGAGGCTCCGGTGGATGAGATGTGGGCGAAGACCCTGGAGCGTCTGAGTGCCTGATTATCAGCTACTGATTTTCGATTGGGACGGCACGCTGGTGGATTCCATCGGCCGTATCGTCGAGGCCATGCACCGTGCTGCTGATGTGGCGTGCGTGCCGCGCTGCACGGATGTTGCGGTGCGCGGGATCATTGGTCTGGAGCTGGGTGTGGCGATTCGCACGCTTTACCCGGAACTCGATGAGCCGCTGCGAATCGAAACCATCCGGCGTGCCTACAGCGAGCAGTATCTGGCGCTGGAAACCGAGCCGTCGCCACTGTTCGAGGGTGTGCGCGAGTCGCTCGAGGTCTTTCGAGATCAGGGTTATCGTCTTGCCGTGGCCACTGGCAAGGGGCGCAAGGGGTTGCATCGGGTTCTGGCTGACAAGGGTTGGCTGGATTACTTCGATATCACCCGTTGCGCCGACGAGACGGCGAGCAAGCCTGATCCGCTGATGCTGCATGAGATTCTTGCACATTGCCGGGTGCAGCCCGAGCGCGCGCTGATGGTGGGGGATTCGACCTTCGACCTGCTGATGGCGCGCAATGCCGGGATGGATGCCGTGGCGGTAGGTTTCGGTGCGCAGCCGTTGTCGGTGCTGCGCGAGTGCTCGCCGCGTTTGGCGATCAATGAATTCAATGAGCTGCGTGCATGGCTGGAAGGCCGTCAGGCGCAGTGTCCTGCAGAGGTGAGTGAGCATGTCGGATGAGTGGAAGTCATCGTCTTCGTCTGGCGAGGATGCCAAAAGCTGGAAGTTGCTGGAGAAGGCGCTGTTGTCCAGTGTTCAGGAGCAGCGTCGCTCGCGGCGCTGGGGCATCTTTTTCAAGCTGCTGACCTTCATTTACCTGTTTGGTGCGCTGGCGTTGGTGTTGCCAGCGCTCAACCTGAAGTCGGCCTCGACCACCACTGCGCATACGGCATTGATCGACATTCGCGGCATGATCGCTGATCGTGAAGAGGCCAGTGCTGACAAGGTGGTGGGCAGTCTGCGCGCCGCCTTCGAGGACACCAATACCAAAGGTGTGATCCTGCGCATCAATAGCCCGGGCGGCAGCCCGGTGCAGTCCGGCTACATCTATGACGAGATCCGTCGTTTGCGCGGCGAATATCCGCAGACCAAGGTCTATGCGGTAATCAGTGATCTGGGTGCCTCTGGTGCCTACTACATTGCCAGTGCGGCTGATGAGATCTATGCCGACAAGGCCAGTCTGGTCGGCTCCATTGGTGTCACGGCGGCCAGCTTTGGCTTTGTCGAAGTCATGCAGAAGCTCGGTGTCGAGCGTCGCGTCTACACCTCGGGTGAGCACAAGGCGTTTCTCGATCCGTTCCAGCCGCAGAAGGAAGAGGAAACCCGTTTCTGGAAATCCGTGCTCGATACCACCCATCGCCAGTTCATCGATAGCGTGAAAAAGGGGCGCGGTGATCGTCTCAAGGTGGATGAGCATCCCGAGTTGTTCTCCGGGTTGGTCTGGTCGGGCGAGCAGGCGCTGCAGCTTGGCTTGGTCGATGCGTTGGGCAGTGCCAGCTATGTGGCCCGTGAGGTGATTGGCGAGAAGGAAATGGTCGACTTCACTCAGCGTGATACGCCATTCGATCGCTTCGCCAAGCGCCTAGGTACCAGTGTGGCGGATCGAATCGCGTTGTGGATGGGCTTTCAGGGGCCGACGCTGCGCTGATATATAAAAGAAGGCCCGCTTAGCGGGCCTTCTTTGTTGATGAATCAAGGAATCTCGACGCCTTCGTTGAGTAGCATGTCCACCAGGCGAATCAGTGGCAGGCCGATCAGGCTTGTAGCGTCCTCGCCTTCGGTGCTGCGGAACAGGCTGATGCCCAGGCCTTCTGACTTGAAACTGCCGGCGCAATCGAATGGCTGCTCGCGTTGCAGGTAACGCAGAATCTGCGCGTCGCTGAGTGAGCGGAAATGTACGGTGAACGGCACGCAGTCGACCTGGCATTGGCCGGTGTTCGAGTTGAGCAGTGCCAGGCCGGTGAGGAAGGTGACGCTGCTGCCGCTGGCTGCGCGCAGTTGTTGCTGGGCTCTCGCCAGATCGTGGGGTTTGCCGAGTATTTGCCCATTGCTGAGTACGGCGACCTGATCCGAGCCGATGATCAGATGATCGGGGTGGCTGTCGGCGAGGGCGCGGGCTTTTTCTTCGGCCAGGCGCTTGACCAGGTCGGTGGCAGATTCGTCCTCGTGTCGGCTTTCATCGATGCTCGGCGATTGCCAGGAGAAGGGCAGTTGCAGGCGATCGAGCAGCTCGCGACGGTAGGGTGAGCTGGAGGCGAGCAGCAGCGCGGGCATGTTCTCTTCCTTTATATAGGTGGGCGAGAAATTCTACTGATCGTCGCCATTCGAAAACAGGCCGAATTTCCTTTGACAGGGGCAGGGTGCATCCCTAGAATGCTGCGCCTATGTTGAATGGGCCGATTCCACCTCACGTTGATCCGCGCAAGCTCGCCGACCGCGAAGCTACCCTTGAAGGGCAGCTCGAACTGGCCAGCCTGCCGCGTCTCTGCGACCCGCTTTCCGATACGGTTGGCGCGGTGCAGGCGAAGTTTCATTTCGCCCGTGACGAGCAGAAAACTGTGGTTATCCGCAGTGAGCTCGAGGTTGAGGTCAAAATGGTCTGCCAGCGTTGTCTGGAGCTGGTCGCGCTACCCATCCGCAGCGAATGTGAATACGCCGTGGTTCGGGTTGGAGCGAACACTCAGTCCTTGCCTAAGGGCTACGACGTGCTGGAAGTGGGCGAAGAGCCGCTGGAGCTGCTTGGTCTGGTCGAGGAAGAGTTGCTTCTCGCCTTGCCCATCGTTCCTGCTCATGCCCCAGGTGATTGCCAGCAGCCGGACGGTCTCGATGAGCCCGAGCCAGGCGAGGACGAGGTATCGCGGTCCAACCCGTTCAGTGTATTGGCGCAGTTAAAGCGTGACCCAAACGTTTAGGAGTTAATCAATTATGGCTGTTCAGCAGAACAAAAAATCCCGTTCCGCCCGCGACATGCGTCGTTCGCACGACGCCCTCGAGGCCAGCACCCTGTCCGTAGAGAAGAGCACCGGTGAAGTTCACCTGCGCCACCACGTTTCTCCGGAAGGCGTGTACCGCGGTCGCAAAGTGATCGACAAGGGCGCTGACGAGTAATCCTTGTCTGCCTCGATCATCGCGATTGATGCAATGGGTGGGGACTTCGGTCCCCACTGCATTGTTCCGGCCTGCATTTCTGCGCTGGCCGAATTCCCCTCGCTGCACCTGGCACTCGTCGGCCAAGCTCCCCTTATCGAAGAACAGCTCGCTCGCCAGTCCGGCGTCGATCGCTCGCGCCTGCAGGTTCATCACGCCAGTGAAGTGATCGCCATGGACGAACGTCCAGCTCAGGCCCTGCGCGGCAAGCCCGATGCCTCGATGCGCGTGGCGCTGGAGCTGGTGCGTCAGCGCCAGGCGCATGCCTGCGTCAGTGCCGGCAATACCGGTGCGCTGATGGCGCTGTCGCGTTACGTGCTGAAGACGCTACCGGGTATCGATCGGCCAGCGATGGTCAGCCCGATTCCCACCGAGCGCGGTCACTGCTACCTGCTGGATCTGGGCGCCAACGTCGATTGCAGTGCCGAGCACCTCTATCAGTTCGCGATCATGGGCGCCGTGGCGGCCGAGACGCTGGGCGTTTCTCGGCCGCGGGTCGCCTTGCTCAATGTTGGTACCGAAGACATCAAGGGCAATCAGCAGGTCAAGCTGGCGGCCAATATGCTGCAGCAGGCGCATGGGCTGAACTTCATCGGCTACATAGAGGGCGACGGCATGTATCGCGGCGAAGCCGATGTCGTGGTGTGCGACGGTTTCGTTGGCAATATCCTGCTCAAATCCAGCGAAGGGCTGGCCAAGATGATCACCGGGCGGGTCGAGACGCTGTTCAGCGATGGGTTGTTCGCCCAGGCGATAGGTGCCCTGGCGATGCCGTTGCTGCGACGCCTGAAGGCTGATCTGGCGCCGGCGCGGCACAATGGTGCGAGCTTTCTCGGTCTGCAGGGCATCGTGGTCAAGAGTCATGGTGCGGCTGGCCAGGAAAGCTTTCAGAGTGCCATTCGCTGTGCGCTGCGCGAGGTGCAGGAGAATTTGCCGCAGCGACTGCATGGTCGCCTCGAGGACTTGTTGCTGTAAACTCGTCACGTTTTCAGGGCGCCTCTAAAAACTACCTGCGTTGCCATCGCGGCGTTAAAAACAGGCTCGTGCGCGAGTCCGATCAAAATGCTCATTTACAGCGCGTAAACTGCGCTTTTTCGCCTGTTTTTGCCTTGCGCTGGCTGCCTCGCCTACGTTTTTAGAGGCGCCCTTCAGGGCGTGGCGTGCGGCGGAATGTGACCGCTGCGCGTAGCCTGTCATCCAACTGTCAGTTTGCTGCGCCAGGCTCGCCTGGCGTTGGTTTTTCGACTCAAGGGACTTATTCATGTCTGCATCCCTCGCATTCGTCTTCCCCGGTCAAGGCTCGCAAGCCCTGACCATGCTTGCCGACCACGGTGCCCGGCAGCAGCTGGTGCTCGATACTTTCGGCGAAGCTTCCGAAGCGCTCGGCTACGACCTCTGGGCACTGACCCAGCAAGGGCCGGAAGAGCAACTGAACCAGACCGACAAGACCCAGCCGGCCATTCTCACTGCTTCCATCGCCCTGTGGCGTCTGTGGCAGGCCGAGGGTGGTGCCAAGCCCGCTTTCGTTGCTGGTCACAGCCTGGGTGAATACTCCGCGCTGGTCGCAGCTGGCAGCATCGCCTTTGTCGATGCCGTGAAGCTGGTGGAGCGTCGTGGTCAATTGATGCAGCAGGCTGTTCCGGCCGGGCAGGGCGGTATGGCCGCCATCCTCGGTCTGGAAGATGCCGACGTGCTGGCCGCCTGCGCCGAAGCGGCGCAGGGTGATGTGGTCAGTGCGGTGAATTTCAATGCCCCCGGCCAGGTGGTGATCGCCGGTAGCGCCACTGCCGTCGAGCGCGCCATCGAAGCCTGCAAGGCCCGTGGCGCCAAGCGCGCCATGGCGCTGCCGGTCAGCGTGCCGTCGCATTGTGCGCTGATGAAGCCGGCAGCCGAGCGTTTCGCCGAGTCGGTCGAGGCGCTGAGCTGGCAGGCACCACAAATCCCGCTGGTGCAGAACGTCAGTGCCGCCGTGGTATCCGATCTGGCCACCCTCAAGGCTGATCTGCTGGCGCAGCTATACAGCCCGGTACGCTGGGTCGAGTCGATGGTGCGTCTGTCCGAACAGGGCGTGACCGATCTGATCGAATGCGGCCCTGGCAAGGTGCTGAGCGGCCTGAACAAGCGCTGCGTCAAAGGCATCAATACTCACAACCTGGATACCCCGGATGCTTTTGCTGCCGCTCGCGCAGCCCTGGCTTGAGCAAGGAGAACGAACATGAGTCTGCAAGGTAAAGTCGCACTGGTCACCGGCGCCAGCCGTGGTATCGGTCAGGCAATCGCTCTGGAACTGGGTCGTCAGGGCGCCATCGTCATCGGCACCGCGACCAGTGCCTCGGGTGCTGAGCGTATCGCCGAGACCCTGAAGGCCAATGGCGTCGAAGGCGCCGGTCTGGTGCTCGACGTGAGCAACGACGAATCGGTTGCCACCACCCTCGAACATATCCAGCAACATCTTGGTCAGCCGCTGATCCTGGTCAACAACGCCGGTATCACCCGCGATAACCTGATGCTGCGCATGAAGGACGACGAGTGGCATGACGTCATCAACACCAACCTGAACAGCCTCTACCGTCTGTCCAAGGCCGTGCTGCGTGGCATGACCAAGGCACGTTTCGGCCGCATCATCAACATCGGCTCCGTGGTCGGTGCGATGGGCAATGCCGGTCAGGTCAACTACGCTGCAGCCAAGGCTGGTCTGGAAGGTTTCAGCCGCGCGCTGGCACGTGAAGTCGGTTCGCGCGGTATCACGGTCAACTCGGTGGCCCCAGGTTTTATCGACACCGATATGACCCGTGAGTTGCCGGAAGGCCAGCGCGACGCGCTGCTGACGCAGATTCCGCTGGGCCGTTTGGGGCAGGCCGAAGAGATCGCCAAGGTAGTCGGTTTCCTGGCCTCCGATGGCGCAGGTTATGTCACAGGGGCTACTATCCCGGTGAACGGCGGTATGTACATGAGTTAAAAAGGGCGCCTCCGAATGCCCGGAGGCTCTCGAATGTGACGCGAGCCATCAGAAAACTGTCATAGTGGCTGTCTAAAATCCGTTATAAAGCTGCAACAGGTTTATAGACAGATCGTTGAAGTGTTCCTGGGGGCTCCCCGGCATTCAGCTTGAAATGCTAAAAACCCTTTCTATACACTTGGCCGCTACCAGCTGCCTGGATTTGTCCAATAGGAGTGAAAACAAGGTATGAGCACCATCGAAGAACGCGTCAAGAAAATCGTTGCTGAGCAACTTGGCGTCAAGGAAGAGGAAGTAACCAACAGCGCTTCCTTCGTTGAAGACCTGGGTGCCGACTCTCTTGACACCGTTGAGCTGGTGATGGCTCTCGAGGAAGAATTCGAGACCGAGATCCCGGACGAGCAAGCTGAGAAAATCACCACCGTTCAAGAAGCTATCGACTACGTGACTGCCCACGCGCAATAAGTCACCGTCAGCTTTCTGATCGAGAAAAGCCGCACTGCCCTAATCAGGCGTGCGGTTTTTCTTTACGTGCAGGGCGCATGTGGCGCCTGAGTAGAACAAGAGGAGATTGCTGTGTCGCGTAGACGCGTCGTGGTTACCGGTATGGGCATGCTGTCGCCACTGGGTAACGATGTGCCGAGCAGCTGGCAGGGCATTTTGGCCGGGCGCAGTGGCATCGGTCTGATCGAGCATATGGACCTGTCGGCCTACTCCACCCGTTTTGGCGGGTCGCTCAAGGGCTTCAATGTCGAGGAATATCTCTCCGCCAAGGAGGCGCGCAAGCTCGACCTGTTCATCCAGTACGGTCTCGCTGCCTGCTTCCAGGCCGTGCGTGATTCCGGGCTGGACATCACTGACGCCAATCGTGAGCGTATCGGTGTGGCCATGGGCTCCGGCATCGGCGGCCTGACCAATATCGAGAACAACTGCAAGTCGTTGCACGAGCAAGGGCCGCGGCGCATTTCGCCGTTCTTCGTGCCTGGCTCGATCATCAACATGATTTCCGGCTTCCTGTCGATCCACCTGGGTCTGCAGGGGCCGAACTACGCCATCGCCACGGCGTGCACTACCGGCACGCACTGCATTGGTATGGCCGCGCGCAACATCGCCTATGGCGAAGCCGATGTGATGGTCGCCGGCGGCGCCGAGATGGCAGCCTGCGGCCTGGGCATGGGCGGCTTCGGTGCCGCGCGTGCGCTGTCGACGCGTAACGACGAGCCGACCAAGGCCAGCCGTCCATGGGACAAGGGCCGTGACGGTTTCGTGCTGTCCGACGGTTCCGGCGCCCTGGTGCTGGAGGAGTTGGAACACGCCAAGGCGCGTGGTGCCACCATCTATGCCGAGCTGATCGGCTTCGGTATGAGTGGCGATGCATTCCACATGACCTCGCCGCCCGAGGACGGTGCCGGCGCGGCGCGCTGCATGGCCGCCGCCCTGCGCGATGCCGGTGTCAATGCCGACCAGGTGCAGTACATCAACGCCCACGGCACTTCGACCCCGGCTGGCGATATCGCCGAAGCTGCGGCAGTCAAGAGCGTGTTCGGTGATCACGCCTACCAGTTGTCGGTCAGCTCGACCAAATCCATGACCGGCCACCTGCTCGGTGCGGCAGGTGCGGTGGAGGCGATCTTCAGCGTGCTGGCGATCCGTGATCAGGTGGCGCCGCCGACCATCAACCTCGACGAGCCGGACGAAGGCTGCGACCTGGACTTCGTGCCGCATCAGGCCAAGGCCATGCCGATCGAAATCGCCCTGTCGAACTCCTTCGGCTTCGGCGGCACCAACGGCTCGCTGCTGTTCCGTCGGTACCACGGCTGATGCTGAGCTGGGTCAACGGTGCGCCCGGCGAGCAGTTGTCGGTTCGCGACCGTGGCCTGGCTTATGGCGATGGTCTGTTCGAGACCATCGCCGTGCGCGGCGGGCGCATCCCGCTGCTGGCGCGGCATATGGCGCGCCTGGCCGATGGTTGTCGGCGCCTGTCCATTCCCCTCGATCTGGTTCTCATTGAGCACGAGCTACAGGCGTTCGCCGGGCTGCTGGGTGAGGGCGTCGCCAAACTCATCGTCAGCCGCGGTGAGGGCCAGCGTGGCTACGCGCCGCCGCAACCCTGTCAGCCGCTGCGCATCCTGCAGGCGGCGCCGCTGCCGCAGTATCCCGCTGCGCATGCCGAGCAGGGCGTGCGTCTGTTTCCCTGTGAGACGCGTCTGGCTGAGCAACCGCTGCTGGCCGGGCTCAAGCACCTCAACCGGCTGGAACAGGTACTGGCGCGAGCCGAATGGCAGGACCCCGAGTGTGCCGAGGGCCTGATGCGCGACAGCAGTGGCCGGGTCATCGAGGGGGTGTACAGCAACCTGTTCCTGGTCGTCGACGGCGGGTTGGTCAGTGCGCAGCTGTCGCGTTGTGGCGTGGCCGGGGTGATGCGTGCGGAGATCCTGCAGCAGGCGCAGTTGCTCGGGCTGTCTGTCGAGTTACGCGATGTTTCCTTCGACGAACTGCTGGATGCCGATGAAGTCTTTCTCTGCAACAGCCTTTACGGCATCTGGCCTGTACGGGCGCTGCAAGAGCGACACTGGTCGGTCGGGCCGCTCACCCGTAAACTGCAGGCCATCGTCTGCGACCTACTGAGTAAATAACTGGTGCTACGCAAGATCTTGGTGCTGCTTGAGTGCGGCGTGCTACTGGCCGCGCTGCTAGTCGTGGGTGCCGCCTGGCAGCAGCAGAGAGCGCTGGAGCAGCCTCTGCATCTGACTGAAGAAATGCTCCTGGAGGTGCCTTCCGGCGCCACGCCGAGCGGCCTGCTCAATCGTCTGGAGGCGGAGGGCGTGATCGACAACGCCTTCTGGTTGCGTCTGTACTGGCGCTTCAATCTGCGCGCGCCTGCCATGCACAGCGGCGAATACCGCCTGCTACCGGAACTCAGCGCCCGCGACATGCTTGGCCTGTGGCAGCGCGGTGAGGTGGTGCAGTACAGCCTGACCCTGGTCGAGGGCTGGAACTTCCGCCAGGTGCGCGCCGCTCTGGCCCGCCAGGAGCGTCTGGAGCAGCGCCTGGCCGATCTTACCGATGCCCAGCTGATGGAGCGCCTGGGTATGGCCGGGCAGAACCCGGAAGGGCGTTTCTTCCCCGATACCTATCGTTACGTGCGCGGCATGAGCGACGAAGACCTGCTCAAGCAGGCCAACGCCCGTCTGGAGCGTGTTCTGGCTGAAGAGTGGCAGCAGCGCGCCGAGGGTTTGCCCTATCGCGAGCCGTACGACGCGTTGATCATGGCCTCGATGATCGAGAAGGAAACCGGTGTACCCGAAGAGCGCGGCGAGATTGCTGGCGTGTTCGTGCGTCGCCTGCGCATGGGCATGCGCCTGCAGACCGATCCCACCGTCATCTACGGCATGGGCGAGCGCTACAACGGCCGCATCACCCGCGCCGACCTGCGTACGCCAACGCCCTACAACACCTATACCATCGACGGCATGCCGCCGACGCCGATCGCCATGGTTGGCCGCGAGGCGATTCACGCGGCGCTCAACCCGCTTGATGGCACCACGCTGTATTTCGTCGCGCGAGGCGACGGTAGCCATGTGTTCTCCAACACCCTGGCCGAGCACAACCGCGCGGTGCGCGAATATCAGCTCAAGCGTCGCGCCGACTACCGCTCCAGCCCCGCGCCACGCGCGGCGGCCGAAACCGAATAAGGGCAACCCGTGACCGGTCTGTTTATTACCCTGGAAGGCCCGGAAGGCGCCGGCAAAAGCACCAACCGCGAATACCTGGCCGAGCGCCTGCGCGAGCAGGGCATCGATGTGCTGCTGACCCGTGAGCCAGGTGGTACGCCGCTGGCCGAGCGCATCCGTGAATTGCTGCTCGATCCGAGCGATGAGCCGATGGCCGCCGATGCCGAGTTGTTGCTGGTATTCGCTGCCCGTGCCCAGCATCTGCAGCAGGTCATTCGTCCGGCTCTGGCCAAGGGCAGCGTGGTGCTGTGCGACCGTTTCACTGATGCCACCTACGCCTACCAGGGTGGTGGTCGGGGTCTTTCCATCGAACGCATCGCGCAGCTTGAGCAGTTCGTTCAGGGCGAGCTGCGCCCTGATCTGACGCTGATTTTCGATCTGCCGGTGGAGATCGGTCTGGCTCGCGCCGCGGCTCGCGGTCGCCTGGATCGTTTCGAGCAGGAAGGCCGTGGCTTCTTCGAAGCGGTACGCCAGGCCTATCTGCAGCGCGCCGAACAGGCGCCGCAGCGCTATCGCGTGCTGGACGCCGGGCAGACCCTGGCTCAGGTGCAGGCCGATATCGATGCCTTGCTGCCGAGCCTGCTGGAGGCTTGCCGTGGCTGAGGTCTATCCCTGGCAACAAACGCTCTGGCAGCAACTGGCCGGGCGTACGCAACATGCTCATGCCTATCTGCTACATGGCCCGGCCGGGATCGGCAAGCGTGCATTGGCCGAGCGTCTGATGGCGCGCCTGTTGTGCCAGAGTCCGAACGGGCTGGATGCCTGTGGTAGCTGTAAATCCTGCCATCTGCTGGCCGCCGGTACTCACCCGGACAACTACGTGCTGGAGCCGGAAGAGGCGGATAAGCCGATCAAGGTCGATCAGGTGCGTGAGCTGGTCGATTTCGTGGTGCAGACCGCGCAGCTCGGTGGGCGCAAGGTGGTGCTGCTGGAGCCGGCCGAGGCGATGAACCTCAATGCCGCCAACGCGCTGCTGAAAAGCCTGGAAGAGCCATCCGGCAATACCGTGCTGCTGCTCATCAGTCACCAGCCGAGCCGCTTGTTGCCGACCATCAAGAGTCGCTGCGTGCAGCAGGCCTGCCCGCTGCCGAGTCAGGCGATGAGCCTGGCTTGGCTGGCCCAGGCACTGCCCGAACTGGGTGACGATGAGCGCGCCGACCTGCTGACGCTCGCAGCGGGTTCGCCGCTGGCCGCCGTGCGCCTGCAGGCTCAGGGCGTGCGCGAACAGCGTGCCCAGGCCGTGGAGGGGGTGAAAAAATTGCTCAAGCAGCAGATCTCGCCGAGCCAGTTGGCGGAAAGCTGGAACGCATTGCCGCTGAATCTGCTGTTCGACTGGTTCTGCGACTGGGCGCAGCTGATGTTGCGCTACCAGCTGACCAAGGACGAGCAAGGCCTGGGCCAGGTCGATATGCGCAAGGTGGTGCAGTACCTGGCGGACAAGAGCGCGCAGGCCAAGGTATTGGCGATTCAGGAATGGTTGCTCGCGCAAAGGCAGAAGGTGATGGGTAAAGCCAACCTCAATCGTGTGCTGCTACTGGAAGCCTTGCTGGTGCAGTGGGCCGCCTTGCCAGGTCAGGATCGCGGCTGACTGGCGCGAGAGCCGGATTCGGCAGGGCGTCACATTCTGCTGGCTGCCTGCCGCCCGGTTGTTTGCGCATGAGCATGAACAAGCCCTAGAATCAGCCATTAAGCAATAAACGCTAGGAATGCGCTGATGAGCCTGCCACCCAATCTGGGTCCCCGTAACGGAATTCTGTCCCTGACCATCAAGGACAAGTCCGTGCTGTACGCGGCCTACATGCCTTTCATCAAGAATGGCGGTCTCTTCATTCCCACCAACAAGAGCTACAAGCTCGGTGACGAAGTGTTCATGCTGCTCAACCTGATGGATGAGCCGGAGAAGATTCCGGTGGCCGGCAAGGTGGTGTGGATCACCCCTAAAGGCGCTCAGGGCAACCGCGCCGCCGGTGTCGGCGTACAGTTCAACGACGGCGATAACACCGCTCGCAACAAGATCGAAACCTACCTCGCTGGCGCGCTGAAGTCCGACCGCCCGACTCACACCATGTAGCCCGCTGGCCGCGCGCGTACTGTCTTCGCGGCCGAAGCATCTCCTCCAGAGCGTCCAGGCGCCTGCCACTTTCGATTACAATTCGGGCTTTCCCTTTGCCCGAGTTCTCCCGCTGTGCTGATCGACTCCCATTGCCACCTTGATCGTCTCGACCTCGCTGCCCATGGCGGTTCGCTGGATGCTGCTCTGGATGCGGCGCGCGCCGCCGGCGTCGGGCATTTCCTGTGTATTGGCGTCAGCGCTGACAACGCCGCCACGGTCAAGGGCCTGGCCGAGCGCTATGCCGATGTCGATTGCTCGGTGGGCGTGCATCCGCTGGATCTCGAGCCGGGCGCCGAACCGGCGCTGGACTGGCTGCTGGGCGAGCTGGCGCACCCGAAGGTGGTGGCCATTGGTGAGACCGGTCTGGACTATCACTATGAGCCGGAATCCGCTGCGTTGCAGCAGGCCTCTTTCCGTCTGCACCTGGAGGCGGCGCGCATCACGGGTAAGCCGGTCATCGTGCATACCCGCGAGGCTCGCGCTGATACGCTGGCATTGCTGCGCGAAGCGGCATTGCCGCAGGCCGGCGTGCTGCATTGCTTCACCGAAGACTGGGAGATGGCCAAGGCTGCACTGGATATCGGCTTCTATATCTCATTGTCCGGTATCGTCACCTTCCGCAATGCCGAGGCGTTGCGCGAAGTGGCGCGCCAGGTGCCGGTCGACCGCCTGTTGGTGGAAACCGACTCGCCTTATCTCGCGCCCGTGCCGCATCGCGGCAAGCCCAACCTGCCGCAATACGTGCGTGAAGTGGCCGAGTACCTGGCGGTGCTGCGAGGCGTGAGCTACGAGGCGCTGGCTGAGCAGACCTCGAACAACTTCAAGCGTCTGTTCCCGTTGGCTGGTGTGGCCTGACGCACAACGGGCCATAGGGTGCGCCGTGCGCACCAAGCGGTGTAAGACGTTGAATCGATGGTGGGTTACGCCGCACCCAGATCCAGCGAAGCAGTCAGCGACCTTGACAGGCGGCTAACCCACCCTACGGGAACGGCGATCCGCTGAGCAAAAAAAACCCGGACTCTGGGGGATGAATCCGGGTCAAGACCATTAGGAGTAAATCAAGGTACGCGGTCCACGGTACCTTGGCTGGCGGGGCACTTGGGGGGAGATGCCGCACACCAGTACGTTCCAGTATTGGCCATGATCCGCGAGCGTCCAGGCCAAAGTCTGAGTTTTTTAAACGGATTTGGAATACCACGGGCGCTGCTGAGTCCGCCGAATCTGTTCACGGCGTTGCGAGCTAGAGTCCTGCAAGGCACAAAAAAGCGAGGGCGGGGAGTTTACGAGTTGTAAATGAGCCGCCCGAGCTTGTTTTTAACGCGGCAGGGCCGACGCGCAGCAGGCCGTGCGCAGATTCTCACCCTTTTGCCAGCTGGGTTAGAAGCCCCAGTGTTTCCTCGATCACCTGCTCGCTGGTGTAGAAATGCGGCGACAAACGCACTCCTGGGCCGCGTTGCACGCAGATCACCTGTTCCTCGCGCAAGCGCTGATACAGCGCCGGATTGTCCCAGCCCGCCAGGCTGAAACTGAGAATACCGGCACGACGCGCAGGGTCGAGCGGGCTATGGATCACTGCACCAGGCAATTCGCGAATGCCGTCGCTCAGGCGCTGAACCCGCTCTCCCACCAGCGCACCGACCCGCTCCATGCCCACTTCCTCAAGCAGCGACAGGCTCGCCTCCAGGGCGAAGGCGCCGAGCATGTTCGGGCTGCCGCATTCGAAGCGTCGTGCACTGCGGGCCGGCTGCCAGTCCTGGCGGGTGTAGTCGCCGGCGTGCTCCAGCATGTGCCAGCCATACTCGTGCAGTTTCAGCTGATCGCGTACCGCACTGCGGCAATAGAACACCCCCAGGCCCTCCGGGCCGAGCATCCACTTGTGGCCGTCGGCCATGGCGAAGTCGCAGTCGTAGGCTTGAACGTCGAAGGGCAGGGCGCCCAGTTGCTGGATGGCATCAATGCAGAACAGCACGCCATGCTGGCGGCAGCCGCGGCCTAAACGCGGCAGGTCCAGGCGCAGGCCGCTGGCGAACTGCACGGCGCTGATCGACAGCAGGCGTGTACGCGGGGTGAAGGCGGCGAGCAAGGCCGCTTCCGGATCATCACCCTTGAGGTTGACCTCGATTACCTCTACGCCCTGGGCTGCGAGTGCCAGCCAGACGATACGGTTGGAAGGGAATTCCTCGTCGCTGATGATCACCTGGTCGCCAGCTCGCCAGTCCAGGCCGAAGGCGACGAAGGAGAGTGCCTCGGAGGTATTCTTGACCAGTGCAATATCACCGGTGCTTGGTGCGTTCATCAGGCGCACAAGGCGTTCGCGTAGGCTACGCTCAAGTTTCAGCCAGTCGGGATAGTCACGCGCACCGCTGCTCACGTTCGCTTCCGAGAACCGTCGAACCGCTTCAGCACTGCGTTTCGGCCAGGGAGCGACCGCCGCATGGTTCAGATAGCGCAGTCCATTTTCTTGGGGGAACTCATCATGAAAGACGTACATGGTCGGATGATCCGTGCAATTTGGCCGCATTTGGGCATAATAAGCGGCTTCGATTTTTGACCCCGTAGTCCCTTTATGCAGAAAGAACCCCGTAAGGTCCGCGAATTCCGTCGCCGCGAGCAAGAAATTCTCGATACCGCGCTGAAACTCTTCCTCGAACAAGGAGAAGACAGCGTTACCGTCGAGATGATCGCTGATGCGGTCGGTATCGGCAAAGGCACTATCTACAAGCACTTCAAGTCCAAGGCGGAGATCTACCTGCGCCTGATGCTCGACTACGAGCGCGATCTCAACGAACTGCTGCATTCGGCCGATGTGGATCGTGACAAGGAAGCGCTGTCGCGTGCGTACTTCGAATTCCGCATGCGCGATCCGCAACGCTATCGCCTGTTCGATCGCCTCGAAGAGAAGGTGGTCAAGGGCAATCAAGTGCCGGAAATGGTCGAGCAGTTGCACAAGATCCGTGCTTCCAACTTCGAGCGTCTGACCCAGCTGATCAAGGGCCGCATCGCCGAAGGCAAGCTGGAAGACGTGCCGCCATACTTCCACTACTGCGCCGCCTGGGCCCTGGTGCATGGCGCCGTGGCGCTGTACCACTCGCCGTTCTGGAGCAATGTGCTCGAGGATCAGGAAGGCTTCTTCCAATTCCTCATGGATATCGGCGTGCGCATGGGTAACAAGCGCAAGCGCGACGCCTGACGCCTGGCATGTCGGCCACGGGACTGTGCTGTGGCCGACATAGCGATATACTCCAGCTCTTAACGAACTGGAGCTCCCAATGATCGTCGACCGCCAGGGCAGACGCTTCCGCAACCTTCGCGTCAGCCTGACCGCCGCCTGCAACTACGCCTGCACCTACTGTGTGCCGAACGGCAAGCGTCTGGTCGCCGCTCAGGACGAACTCTCCGCTGACGCCATGGCGCGTGGCGTCGCTTACCTGATCGAAGCCGCTGGTATCGAGCGCTTGCGCATTACCGGTGGTGAGCCCCTGGTCAGCACGCGCCTGGAGCCTTTCCTGCGCCAGGTCAGTCAACTCGGCCTCGACGATATCAGCCTCACCACCAACGGCCAGTTGCTCGAGCGCAAGCTGCCGCTGCTGGTCGAATGCGGTATCCGCCGTCTCAATGTTTCCCTCGATACCCTCGACGCCGACGCCTTCCGCAGCATCGCCCGCGGCGGCGACCTGGCCACCGTGCTGGCTGGCATGGAAGCGGCGCGCGAAGCCGGGATGAAGATCAAGGTCAACATGGTGCCGTTGCGCGGGCAGAACCTCGACCAGGTGCTGCCGCTGCTCGAGTACTGCCTGGAACGCGGTTTCGAGCTGCGCTTCATAGAACTGATGCGCATGGGCCACCTGGCGCGCGACCCCAATGCCTTCAACCAGCAATTCGTCGGCCTGCCGGAGCTGCTCGAGCTGATCGGCAGCCGTCACCAGTACGTTCAGGCCAGCGCTCCGGTGGATGCCACGGCGATGCGTTACGCCATTCCCGGTGCCGGTCATTTCGGCGTGATTGCCAACGAAAGCGTGCCGTTCTGCCGTACCTGCTCGCGTCTGCGCCTGTCGTCTACCGGCTGGTTGCACGGCTGCCTGTCGTCGAGCAACCGCCACTTCGTTGGCGACCTGCTGGACAAACCCCGTCACCAGGCCTTGCCGGCGCTGCAGCGTCTGCTGGTCAAGGCCCTCGGCGACAAGCAGGACCTGGCCTTCTCCGGCGGTGTCACCGTGATGAAGATCATCGGCGGCTGAGCTTCGCGGCTTTGCTGGGAGATTTGGCCAGGTCTAGCATCGCTGGTGGGCTGGAGCTGAGCTCCGCCCGGCCCCGAAGAGTAGTGCTGTAGGGTGGGCTTTAGCCCACGTCCATCATCGTCGATGGGTTGAAACAGAGCGCCGTGCCATCCGGCCTCAGCGCAAACTGAGATGTGTGCAGAAGCTTTGGCCAAGGCCTAAGTGGCTCGGCAGTCACGCCAGGCCCGGATAAACTGCCGGGGCGCCAACCAACCGAGTGACTGCCTGCATGTCCGCCACCTTTCCCATCGCCTACATCGAACCAGTGTTTCGTCCGCCGAGCGAGGCGCAGTCGCTGATTCTGCCGGTTACCAACGGCTGCTCCTGGAACCAGTGCACCTTCTGCGAGATGTACACAGCGCCGCAGAAGAAATTCCGCGCCCGTGATGAGGCGCAGGTGCTGGAGGAGATTCGTCGTGCGGGCGAGAAACTGATCGTTAACCGCGTATTCCTCGCCGACGGTGATGCCCTGGTGTTGCCGACGCGGCGGCTGCTGGCCATCCTGCAAGCCATTCGCGAATACATGCCCGAGGTGCGTCGGGTCTCGAGCTATTGCCTGCCGCGTAACCTGCGCAAGAAGTCGGTGAATGAGCTCAAGGAACTGGCCGATGCCGGGTTGAAGATGGCCTATGTCGGCTGCGAATCCGGCGATGACGAGGTGCTGGCGCGGGTCAACAAGGGTGAAACCTTCGAGTCCAGCCTTAGCGCTCTGGACAAGCTTGGCCAGGCCGGCATCACTCGTTCCGTGATGATTCTCAACGGGCTCGGTGGTCAGGTGCTCAGCGATCAGCATGCGGACAACTCGGCGCGCCTGATGAACGAGGCCCAACCTGAGTACCTCTCCACTCTGGTGGTCAGTTTCCCCATGGGTGAGGCGCGCTTTCGCGAGCAATTCGCCGATTACCAGCCGCTGACGCAACTGCAGCTATTCGGTGAGGTTGAGCGCCTGCTGCAGGGGCTCGCATTGCAGCAGACGGTGTTTCGCAGTGATCACGCTTCCAACTATCTGGTGCTCAAGGGCAATCTGGGGCGTGACAAGGCGCGTCTGCTGGCGCAGGTGCGTGAGGCCATTGAGCGGCCGCAACAGGCCAATCTACGTCAGGAGTGGCAGCGCGGACTTTGACGAGGCTGGCGCAAAATCTGCATCTATCCCTTATCCGCCGGTTTTCCGTCACCGGCATGAGGAGGATGGATTCATGCGTAACCTGCTTCTACTGGTGGCGCTGCTGGGCCTGACCGGGTGCATGAAGGTCAGCGATCTGGCCAGCGGCGCCGAGTACCACCTGCGCGATGCCGGGTTTCTCGACCACGGCCGTACAGAGCGCATGGCCTCGCGGCGTCTGCAGCAGGACTCCTTCATCTATATCGCCCAGGGCCATTTCGTACCGCCAGGCCATGGTTATCCGCGGCCCAATGTGGTGGCCGAGGAGGCGTTCAAGGGCTTCGTCGAATACTTCCCGCTGGTGCGCCGCGCACGTCAGCCGGCAGGCCTGGATGAAGCCATGGCCGAGGCGCGCGGGGCTGGCGCACATTATCTGTTGTATGCGCGTTTCGCCTACAGCGATGACCGTATCGGCACCCTGGAGGAGTGGGAGGATCAGGAGGCTGTGGATCGCCTCGGCACTGACCGGGCATCGATCCAACTGATGCTGATCGAAACCAACACGCGTTATCTGGTGGACACCGCCCGCATTCGCAGCCGTGGCGGATTCCTGACGTTTTACGACGCCCAGCCGCAGGACCTGATCGGCCCGCCGCTGCACGACTATGCGCGCAGCCTGCTGGGGGTTGGGCGCTGAGCTGAGAGGAGCAGGCAGTCCCCGGGTGTGCATGAGTGCGGCCAGGAAAGTTGAGACACCGTCGAGAGATTTCCCCCATGGCGGCTTTCGCTGCGGGAAACGCGGGTATCATGCCCGGCGTAATATCAGGGACGACCCACAAGTGCCAAGGAAGGGCTGCCTTTTTGCCGCCTGAACGCTTTCCTTCGCCAAACCCGCGCATCACCTCTTTGTGGTCAATCGGTCGTACCTGACATTCGGTTTGTGTCCCTCATCCACACCGAGATTGTCGCCATGTCGAAACTGCCCATTGCCCTATGCCTCAGTTTGTTTCTCACACAGGCTGTGCATGCAGCCGATCTGGAGGAACTGTTCGATGAGAGTCGTTACGGCGAGTTTTTGCCAAAGGCCGAGCGCGCAGCAGCAACAGGCGATGCGCTAGCCTTGTTCTTGCTCGGCAAGGCTTATCACCTTGGGCGCGGTGTGGATGAGAACGAGGCGCTTGCCAGAAGCTATTACGAAAAGGCCCGCGCCAGCGGTTCTGCTCGAGCCAGCCACAACCTTGGCTCCATGCTGATGAGTGAAAAGCGGATCAAGGATGCGATTCCTCTGTTTGAAGAGGCTCTGCAAGGCGGTCTGTTGATGCCGACGCTGATCAATCTCGGCAAGGCTCACAGCCCGTCCGATCTTGACTATCAGAACGAGCATTATGGCTCGATTAAAAAAGCGGAGCAGGCGGGTGACTACTTTGCCCAGGCTTATGAGCAGGATCCGCATATCGCCTCGCTGATGGATGCTGCGCGAAATTATCTGCAAGCTTATCTAGCGCTGCACAACCACTACTTCAGCCCGTCGACAACAGATGACCACACCCGGCTGCGCGCCAAGGCACTGACCTGGCTGGAGAAGGGCATGGCCCGCGATAGCGCGCAGGCATGGACCAACTACGGTGTGATGTTGCTGGAAGAGTGGGATTTTGATGGCGCCCGCCAGGCTTTGCAGCAAGGTGCTGATCGCAACATTGCTGCGGCGCACTATCACTTGGCGCGAATGGCCGCCAATGGTTCAGGGCTGCCCGCAGCTGACCGCCAGGCAGAGGCGTATCACTACGAGCAGGCCGCTTTGTTGGGGTTGGAGGAGGCCACTCGGCCTGCAGTCTATCGCCTCGTGGAATTGCTTCGTTCCGAGACGGATCTGGCCATTCTCGAAGATGGCGTAAACAGGTTGGCCGTGTTGCAGGTTGCTGAAGACAGTAGCTCCCAGACTCGCTCAGTGGCAGCCCGCCTGGAGTGGGGACGCTTTCTGCAGAACCAGCGCGAGCAGGCCAGAACCTTGTCGGATAAGCCGCTGTACCTGCACGCCTGTGGCCTGGATCTGAACCAGCTGTATGGCAGCATTTACAATCTCGGTATCAATACCTCGTGGCGATTGCAGGTTCACCGCTCGCTGGAAGAGCCCGAGCGTCTTTCCATCGAAGGGCTTGTCGATGGAGATGGTTGTGCCACGCTCTCCGATCCGTTGCCGGAATCTGTTCGAGCAAGCCTGAATGAAGGTGCGGTGCTGACGCTTGCCTTCCCCAACTTCACCTTGCCGCTGGCGCTGAGGGAAGCCGATAACGGCTTGCGCCTCGATATGCAGGCCATAGAGCTGCCGATCCCTCAGTGATGATCGCCGCGCCTGGATCGGGTGTATCCTCGTCCGTTCGAATAGAACTGGACGAGGAAAGAGCATGAGCGATCCAGGCAAGGCCGGCGACCTGCTGGCGCAGATCCCCAAGGGCGAAGGCAAGGGCCTGCCCCCTGTGCACCTGTGGAACCCCGATTTCTGTGGCGATATCGACATGCGTATCGCCCGCGATGGCACCTGGTATTACCTGGGCACGCCCATCGGCCGCAAACCCATGGTGCGGCTGTTTTCAACCATCATCCGCCGTGACGGCGACGATTATTTCCTGATCACGCCGGTGGAGAAGGTGGGCATCAAGGTAGACGACGCGCCTTTCGTTGCCGTGACCCTGCAGGTGGAAGGTGAGGGCCAAGCGCAGGTGCTGCGCTTTACCACCAACGTCGAGGACGAGGTCGTGGCCGGCGTCGAGCACCCGATTCGGGTGGAGATCGACCCTGCGACACTCGAACCCTCGCCCTATATTCTGGTGCGGCGTAACCTCGAAGCGCTGATTAATCGCAACGTGTTCTACCAACTGGTGGAACTGGCGGTGGAGCGCGAAGTGGACGGCAAGCCTTGGCTGGGGGTGTGGAGTGCCGGGCAGTTCTATCCCATCGGGCCGTCCCCGGTCTGAGTGGGCAATTCGGGATAAGCGCCGGTGCGCGCAGCGCACCCTGCGGGTTTGACAGGAGACGCAGATGGATGAGCATCGCATCGAAACCGAACGTCTGACGTTGCGCCCACCGCAGCCGGAGGATGCTGCCGAGGTGCAACGTCTGGCTGGTGATTTTCGTATTGCCGATGTCACCAGCAGCATTCCCCATCCTTATCCGCCCGAGCTGGCGCAGCAGTGGATAGAGCGCTGCGCGCAGGATTGGGCCAGTGGCACGGCGGCCAACTTCATCATCACCGAGTCGGCCAGCGGCAAGCTGGTCGGCAGCATGGCGCTCAAGGACATCGGCCGCGGCGAGGCCGAGGTAGGCTATTGGATCGGCGTGCCTTACTGGAGCCGTGGCTACGCCAGCGAAGCCTGCAATGCCCTGGTGGATTTCGCCTTCCAGCAACTGCGTCTGCGTCGCCTGCACGCCAGCCACCTGGCGCGCAATCCGCAATCCGGCCGAGTGCTGTTCAAGGCCGGCTTCCGCCATCTGGGCCTGGGCCACAGCCAGTGCGGCAGCCAGGGCAAGGTCGAACCAGTCGAACTCTACGAGCGGGTTTCCGGCGAGTGACCTGAACGGCCCTCAACGCACCCGATCACGACTCTGTACCGCCAGGTCCAGCGCCTTCTGCATATCCAGCCGCGCCGAGCGGCCCACGTCCTTGTCGCTCATCTTGTAGTTGCGCTCCGATGGCAGGATCGGCGCGGTCAGGTCTTCGGCGTCCATCGGTTCGAAGTCGTAATCACCGCCGATGGTCATGGCGCTGCGCCGTAGCAGCATGCGTACCTGTTCCGGCTGCAGGCGCGGATTGATCGACAGCATGGCGGCGACCACACCGGTGACCAGGGGCGTGGCGTATGAGGTGCCACAATGCACCTCGCCGGTCGCATCGACCTCTTGGGTGGAAGCGCGGGCACAGGCGGCGGCGGTGATGTCGACGCGCATGTCGACGTTCGATGAGTCGCGTTTGACCACGTAAGTCGGGTCGTCGATTTCGGCCTCTTTTTCCTTGCTGCGCTGATGCCCGCCGACCACCAGCAACTGCTCGGTAATGAACGAGGAGGGCAGGCGGTACTCGTCCCGACCGGAGAAGGACGAACCGTTGCCGGCGGAGTTGATCACCAGCACGTCCGGGTGTTCCTCGCGCAGCCACAGGAAGAACTCCTCCAGCAATTCTTCGTAGCCGCTCATGGCGATGCCGGAGCGCACCAGCGAATCGATCTCGTCGCCTTCGACGTTGCGCGTGCCAACGCGGTGGATGCCCCAGCTCCAGTTGAGGACGCGTACGCCGTCTTCCACCAGGTTCACCGAGGCGGCGATGTTGGCGGTGATGCCGGCGTCCGAGTTGCGCTCGACGATGATTTCGAAGCCCCGGCTGGCCTTGTCTAACCCGCGCAGGAAGCCGGTGTTGCCGCCCTTGTCCCAGTGCGCGGCGAGAATCCCGGCCACGGTGCTGCCGTGGTTGTCGGGCTCGTCGGCATCACGCGCATAGACGCAGGTGCGCGGTTTGCCATCGGGGCAGGCGCCGAGGTAGTCGGCGAAGTCGGGCGAATCGAAATCGACGTTGCGCTCGATCACGCCGACGCGAATCGGCTCGGCTTCGATGGGCGTCTCACCCGCCGGGATGCGTCGCTGGTAATAGTTCACCGCATCCATGAAGCGGTTCGCCGCCCACTCTTCGGAGTTCTTTTCCGGTTTATGTGCCGGCTGGCGGGCGGCCTCGCTTTCTTCGCCACGCTCCGGTGCGCTTTCTTCCACCACCACAGCATCGACGCTGACTTCGTTGCCGATGCGCAGCACCAGCGCGTCACGTTCGGTCAGGTTCTTCACCGGCAGGCGCAGTTGGTAGACGTTCAGCGGTGGGATGGCGCCGACCACCTTGGCGTTGTATTTGTTCGCCAGACGCCTGGCCTCGTCGAGACCATCGTGGCTTTCCTCGATCAGCAGGCTGACCAGATCGACATAGGTGGTCAGGCCATCCATGTTCTTCGCCACTTCATCCGGGCCGGCAGCGAGCACATGGCTGCGATGCAGCGACAACCAGACCGGATTGCTGGCGCGCGAGCCGTCCTCCAGCCACAGCGGTGCGCTGCGATGTTCGTTGCTGTTCAACTGTAGGCGCAGGCCATCGCCAGTGCGCTTGACCGCCGAAGCGGCAAGGGTGTCGTCGCCAAGTCGCAGCCTGGGCAGCTTCGCGCCAAGGCCACGCACCTGCATGCACCATTCCTGCTGGTCGCCGGCGAGCAGGTCGCCGCAGCGTTGCAGGCTCTGGATGCGCAGCGGTTCCTGCGCGCTGGCAAGAGGGCTCAGCACGGCCATGACCAGGGCAGCGAGGAGGGGGCGGTTGAGCAGCATGGGGCAGGGCCTCCGTGGCAAGTGTTCTGCCTTTTTCCGACTTTCTCCGCCGCGCTTCGTTCAGATGGGTTATGCCGTGTCGGTCGCGTGAGAATGTGCGCATCGGTCACAGCGCTTCGTCGATAAATCGTTATATTATTACGTTTATTCACGCCCATAATTCGAAGCCTTTCATGTCCTCCAATCGTCTGCTTTCGATCGACGCCCTGCGCGGTTTGGTCATCCTCTTCATGTTGCTCGATCACGTTCGCGAAACCTTCTACCTGCACCAGCAGGTCGGCGACCCGATGGACGTAACGGCTACGGAACCTGCGCTGTTCTTCAGCCGCACCCTGGCGCATCTGTGCGCGCCGGTATTCATCCTGCTCACCGGGCTTTCGGCGTTTCTCTATGGCGAGAAGCAGATGAGCCGAGCGGCGACCAGCGCCTTCCTGTTCAAGCGCGGGCTGTTTCTGGTGGTGCTGGAGTTCACCCTGGTCAACTTCGCCTGGACCTTTCAGTTCCCGCCCACGGTGATCTACCTGCAGGTGATCTGGGCCATCGGCCTGAGCATGCTGGCGCTCGCCGTGCTGCTGTGGCTGCCGCGAACGCTGCTGGCCGTGCTGGGCCTGGCGCTGGTGGCGGGGCATAACCTGCTCGATGGGCTGCACTTCGGCCCGGAGTCGGCGCTGCACATCCCCTGGGCGGTGCTGCATGACCGCGGCTGGATCGAGTTTTCCGACACGCTGCGCCTGCGCACGTCGTACCCGGTGCTGCCGTGGATCGGGGTGATTGCCCTGGGCTATGTGATCGGCCCGTGGTTCCGCTGGACCAATGCGCCCGAGCAGCGCCTGCAATGGTTGCGTCGCGCCGGTTTCTCTGCGCTGGCGCTGTTCGTGATACTGCGCCTGCTCAACGGCTATGGCGAAAAACCCTGGGCCGTGGAAGAAACCGCACTGCAAACGCTGATGGGCCTGTTCAACATCACCAAATACCCGCCGTCGCTGCTGTTCCTGGCGCTGACGCTGGGCGTCGGCCTGTTGCTGCTGGCCTACTTCGAGCGCCGCAACGATGGACGTATGGTGCGCACCCTTGCCGTGTTCGGCAGCGCGCCGATGTTCTTCTACCTGCTGCACCTGTACGTGCTGAAGCTGCTCTACATCGCCGCCTTGGCCATCTGGGGCGCGAACCAGGGGCATTACTTCGGCTTCGACTCGATGGGCTGGGTCTGGGTAGCGACGCTGGTGCTGACGTTGCTGCTGTTTGCGCCCACGCAATGGTTCGCCCGGCTCAAGGCGCGGCGTCGCGACATTCGCTGGTTGAAGTACCTCTGAGAACCTCTGCAGTAGAGTGCGCCGTGCGCAGCAACTGGCACCTCGAAAATATCCGGTGCGCACGGCGCACCCTATGTTCGCTCGGCATTGTCACGATGTGCGTTGTAGGAGCCCGCTTGCGGGCGATGGCTGACTGACGCGATCGCCGGCAAGCCGGCTCCTACAGGTCGAGTTGCGGAGTCTTTTCCGCGCGGCTGCGGCTTACAGCTTCATGTTCACCGACAGATAGGCCGAGCGACCTGGGGCAGGGGAGAGCATCGGTTGTTCGTCGCCAGCGGCCCAGAAGAAGTTGTCTAACCACACGTACTCATAGTCGCGGTCGGTCAGGTTCTTCATCTGCAGGTCAAGGCTGGTGGTGGCCGACACCTGATAGCGCACGTTGGCATCGAGCACCGCGAAGCCGCCGTACTTGCCTTGCTGGTTCAGCTCATCAATGTAGTAGTCGCCCTGGGCGCGGGCCGACAGGCCGAAGCGCCAAGCGTCGCTGAACTGGTAGTCGACACCGGCATTGCTGATGTAGCGCGGCGTGGAGAACACCTCCTTGCCCGCCAGCGACTGCCCGCCCGCGGTGAACGCGCTGACCACCTTGGCTTCCTGGATGGCGTGCGAGCCCCACACCGTCCACTGGTCGTTCAGTTGTGCGGTGAGTTGCATGTCGATGCCGCGACGCTTGGTTTCACCCAGGCCGACGGTGGTGCCGGTGCTGGGCATGTTGGCCACTTCGTCGGTGGCTTCCTGTTGCCACACGGCGATGCGCGCTTCCGAGCCAGCGAACGGCTTGAACTTCCCCCCACTTCTTTGCCAGTGTTGATCGACGGTTTGTACGAGGCCTGGCCGGCGGTCATGTAGGCCGGTGCGGTGGATCCGGTGAGGATCTGGAAGGTGCGCCCCCAGTTGGCGTAGACGTTGATATCCGGGGTGATGCTGTACACCACGCTGAGCTTGGGCTGCTCGATCCAGCCGTAGTCCTGCAGTTCGGCCTTCTCGCCGTTCATCAGCTCGGTATTACCGGAGAACTTGTCGACGCGGTACGCCGGAATGATCTTGAGCTGCTCGATGGGCTGGATGATCGCCTGGGCATAGGCGCCGGTGTTGTACAGCGTGTAGCTGTCGTCGTTTTGCGTGCGTGCCGGCGGCGCGTCGAAATCGGTGGGGATGGCGAAGTTGTAGCGGTAGCGGCGGTATTCGTTGTTCTGCTGCTCGTAGTTGATGCCGCCGTCGAGGGTCAACATCTCGTGGGCGCGCCAGGTCAGGTTGCTCAACACGCCGGTCTGGCGCTCTTCCCACTGGCGGCGCTGACGCGGGGCATTGCCGACCGGGTAGCTGGTGAAAGTCACGGTGCGGTCATCGTCGTAGCTGTTGTAGTACAGCTTGTTGCTCAGGCTCAGGTCGTCGCTGAGCTGGAAGTCGGCATGCGCGCTGAGGTGCTTCATGTCGCGGTCGTCGCCATCGTTGGCGTTCTTCTCCGGCGACTGCGAGCGGCTCGCGGCCAGCTCCTGCGCGGTGAGAAAACCCGGCTCCTCGGCCTGGTGGTGGTAGAGGCGGGCGATCACGCCGAGCTTCATGGTCTGCTCGTCATCGGTGACGAACCATTTGCCGCCCAAGGAGTATTTGTTGGAGTTGCTGTGGTCGCGGAAACCGTCGGAATCCTGCTTGGCCAGAAAGTAGTTCTGCGCGAAGTTGCCTTCCTCGTGGCCCACGGCCAGCTGGAATTCGCGGGTGTTGAAGCTGCCGTAGGTCAGGCGGCCGTCGGTGTAGTTGCCGCCCTGACGGGTGGCGAAATTGATGTTGCCGCCGATGTTGTGCAGGCCGTAGCGCGGGTCATTGGTGCCGCGCACCACCTCGATGTAGTCGATGTCCAGCGGGAAGATCATGTCGATGAAGCGCTGGTTGCCGCTGTTGACGTTGCTCGGCACGCCGTCGATCAGCGTCTTGATGCCATTGATGTAACCCTCACCGTTGAAGGCGCGGAAGGTCACCTTGCCGGATTCGGCGCCCATGCGCGTCTCGGTCAGCTGGATGCCGGGCATCTGGCCTACCAGCTCCCAGCTGTTCATCACGTTCTTATCCTCGATCTTGTCACTGCCCATGATGTCGACCGAGGTGAGGATGCTGTCGGTGCGCAACGTGCCGCTGGCCTCGGGGGTGACGTAGACCGAGCCGAGCGAAACGGTGGAGTTGCCGGAGGAGGCGGCGTGAATCTGAAGCGTGACCAGGGCGGTCATGACGGCGAGGGAGGCCGAAGTGGCTTTCATGGGTATTCCTAGCGTTGCATTTTCTAAGTGGGGGAGGGTGTTGCGCTGGCTTGCTGCGCGGGCTGGCGAGTCTCCAGGCGGCAGCGGGTTGTCCGGTCGGCCGGTACGTATCGACGAATTATCTCTAATTCAGACGTTATATCATAACAATTCTGATGCGCTCGACCAGTTCGAAATCAAGCTATGGGGGCCGTAAAGGCTCTGGCTAGGGCCGTCTGAGGCTGAGCAATCGGCGCAACGGCCGATGAGCATTGGCCTGACCTGCACGAATGATTAGACGCCAGTCCGCCAATGGCGTATCAATATCAGGCGCTTTCTGCGTTTCTCTCCAAACAGAATCACTATGCAGCCCCTGTATTCAGTCAATGCGCCCAGCAGCGCCAATGATGAGCAACTCGACGGGGTCGTGCGCCTGCTTAGCCGGTATTTCGACTCGGCCGCCGTGCTGGTTTCCGGTGCCGGCTCTGCGCGCCATATCTGGGCCAGCCCTGGCCTGAGCGATGTGGCGAAGATCATCGGCATCAGCGAAACCACGCCCACCACGCTCGTCTGGCCACTGCAGGCGCAAACAGGCGCCCGGCTCGGCACGCTGTACCTGCATTTCGACCGGCCACATACACTCGACGCCAAACAGCGCGAAGCTCTGCTGGATTTCGCCGCCCTGGCCCTCGATCTACTGGCACGCGAGACCGACGAAGCCCGGCAGCGTCACGAGATCGCCGCCCTGCGCGATAGTGAACGACGCATGGCGCTGGCCATCGCCGGTAGTGGCACCGGTATCTGGGACCGCGACATCAGCAGCGGCGAGATTTACTACTCCAGCAGTTGGAAGGCGCTGCTCGGCTATGCCGACCACGAAATCGGCAATCGCATCGAAGAGAGCTATACCCGCGTACATCCATCCGACCTCGACTATGTACGCGCGACCATCCAGGCACACCTGGATCAGCGTACCGATGCCTATGAAGTGGAGCACCGCCTGCGTTGCCGCAACGGCCAGTACAAATGGGTGTGCAGCCGCGGCAAGGTGGTCGAGCGCGACAAGCATGGCAAACCGCTGCGAATGATCGGCACCACCACCGACATCACCGCCATGCGCCGCCTGTCCGAGCAGGTACAGCAGACCGCCACCCTGATGACCGACCTGACCAATGAAATCCCCGGCATGGTCTTCCAGGTCCGCCGGCAGAGCGATGGCAAGTACGCCGTTACCTACGCCAGCGCCGGCGCGCAAGCCATCTGTGGCCTCAGCGCCACGCAGCTGATGCAGGACGCTGAGGCGCTGACCACCATCGTTCACTCGGATGACCGCATGGCCTTCATCGATTCCCTGCAGCTATCGGCCGAGGAGTTGACGGACTGGTATCTGGAGTTTCGCGTGCAGGTGCCGGGGCGTGAAGTCGCCTGGTGCCAGGGTGAAGCCTGCCCGCGCCGCGAAGAAGACGGCAGCGTGATCTGGCATGGCTTCATGACTGACGTGACCGAACGCAAGCAGATCGAGGCCGAGCTGCAGGCCTTCGCCACCACCGACTTCCTCACCCAGCTCGCCAACCGCAGGCACTTCATGTGTCAGCTCGAGGCAGAGCTGGCGCGCCTGCAACGCAGCCCTGAACAGAGTGCGGCGATCCTGATGTTCGACCTGGACTACTTCAAGACCATCAACGACCGCTGGGGCCACGATGTCGGCGACCAGGCGCTGCGCCATTTCGCGGGAATTCTAAGAAGCCAGCTGCGCAAGACCGACACCGCCGGGCGGCTGGGTGGTGAAGAGTTCGCCGTGGTGCTCAGCGATGCGAGTCTGGACAAGGCCATGCACTTCGCGACGCGCATCCAGAGCGAACTGGCCAGGGCACCGATCCTGCATGCTGGGGAGCCGATCTTCCTCGCTGTCAGCGTCGGCATCTCATCGCTCAACGCCAGCGATGCCAGCGTCGAGGCCGCCCTGTCGCGCAGCGATATCGCCCTGTACTGCGCCAAGCGCGGCGGGCGAAATCGCATCGAGCATCATTGACGGGAGGCTGGCTCAGGCCGCCAGCAACGCCTGGCTGATGGCCTCGTTGAACGCAGGAATATCGTCGGGGTTGCGCGAGGTGATCAGCGTCCAGTTCTGCCCTGGGCAAACTTGCACCTCGGCGTCTACCCAGCTCGCACCGGCATTGGCCAGATCCAGGCGTACGCTGGCATACGACGTCAGCACCTTGCCCGGCACCACGCCAGCATCGATCAGCAGCCAGGGGCCATGGCAGATCGCCGCGACCGTCTTGCCGGCGTCACGAAACTCCTGCACCAGACGCTGCGCGTCCTCATCCTGGCGCAGGTTGTCGGCGTTCACCGTACCGCCGGGGATCACCAGCAGATCGTAGTCCGCCGCGCCCACTCCCTTGAGCTGGGTGTCGGACTGCACGCTGACGTCCTTCTTGCTGTCCTGCAGCCAGGTTTCGGCCTCGCCGCCCTTGACGCTTGCGTGGGTGACGCTGGCGCCCTGATCCTTCAACGCCTGCATCGGCTTGAGCAGCTCGTCGCGCTCGATACCCGTGTTGGCGGTGATGAACAGCACCTTCTTGCCTTGCAGATTCGAACTCATGATCGATACCTCCGCTGATGCGCCGCACGGGCGCAGTGAATGGTCGCGTTGGCGAACGCGGCATGTATCAGGATTGAAAGGTGTAAGAAGCAGAAGTTCGACTTGATTGGCAGGCGAGTATTCAGTTGCTGGTTTTTTCGACGGTATTGGTTGGCAGCGGATAGATCACTTCATGCGTGTTCAAATCACGAATTTCGGAATTGATGGTAATGGTCGAGACCTCACGTCCCGGCGGCCCGCTGATATCTTCGCGAGTAGAAAAGTCCAACACGTAGCGCTGTCCCGCGCGGAACTCGACATCCTTCGCACCAAAGCCACACTTTGCTCCGCCCGTACCCAGTGCACTTATGGATACCCAGCACCAGCTCAGGGAGTGTTTGCCTGGCGTCAGCCGTAGAGCCTGCTTGCCGGAAACATCGAGGGTTGAGTGGCGCCCGGCGTCCGGCAGTTGCTGGCCATCTACATGCGTGGCCAGCAGCAGACGGTGAAAAGGCACGCCCAGCGCGGTATCGCGTGGTTGCAAAGTACACAACGGGTGCGTCGGGCGTGTTGTTGGACAGGTCATCAGGCGTCATCGCCTCCGGCGCCCAGTTCCCCTGGTAATCCTTGTCCTGATAGTTGGAGCAGGCCGTCATCAGACCGCGATCAGCAGGACGCCAGGCAGTTTGAAATGGGATAGAAATGAGGAACTGTGTATTGTTGTTCGTGCTTCCTTGCTGAATTGGGCCGCGGCGGATAACGGGTCTAAAGCGGGTCCGTAGATTATCGGTATGACCACTCCGGCAGACTCGCTGACAGTTCGTGGTAGCAGCACAGCGAGGGGCCTGCCTTCAAAGAAGGCCTATTCTTTTACCCCCTCAAGAAAACCTCGAGTGCTTCGTACTTCATCGGTTTGGCAAAGTAATACCCCTGCAGCACATCGCACCTGCTGCCCTTTAAAAAAGCCGCCTGAGATTCGGTTTCAACACCTTCAGCGACCACTGTCAGGCTCAGGTGGTGGGCCATAGCGATAATGCCCTGAATGATTGCGGCATCGTGGCAATCCGTGCCGAGCTCCTGGATAAACGAGCGGTCGATCTTGATCTTGTCTATCGGCAAGCGTTTGAGATAGCTGAGACTGGAAAATCCGGTGCCGAAATCATCGAGAGCAATGCGCACTCCCAAAGCCTTGAGCCGGTGCAATGTGTCGATCGCTTGTTCAGCGTTATGCAGCAAAAGCGATTCGGTGATCTCCAGTTCCAACTGCTCACCACAGAGTCCGTGCTTCTCCAGGATGGTTTGGACAAATTGAACGAAATGACCACGCTGGAAATGGATTGGCGAAATGTTCACAGCCATCGAGATGCCAGTGATGCCTTGTTCGCCTAACTGGCGCAGTTGAGCGCAAGCCGTATCGAGTACCCAGAGGCTCAGCGGGATGATCTGGCCACTGTCCTCTGCCACTGGCACAAATACCGCTGGTGAGATAAATCCTCTTTGCGGATGCTCCCAGCGCAATAGCGCTTCGATCCCGGACACTCGCCCCGTACGCGTTTCTATCTGCGGCTGATAATGCAACTTGAGCGATTCAGTATCGATAGCCTTCTGTAGGTCGTTGCGTAGTCTCGCGTGTTCACAAACGCGCTCATTAAGATCGCTGGTGTACCACTGGAAATTATTGCGCCCTTGCTGCTTGGCTTTGTACATGGCCATGTCAGCCTGCTGAATGAGCTGCATCGGCGGTTCGGTATAACCATCGCTCAGGGTTATGCCAACACTTGCGCTCACGTGCAGGTCAATGCCTCGGATGCAGTAGGGCCTGGCTATGCCAGCCATCAGTCGTTCGGCCACCGATACAACATCGTCATCACGCAGCAGGTTCGGCAGCAGAACGATAAATTCGTCGCCGCCCATACGCACGATGGTATCGCCGGGGCGAACGTGCTGGGCCATACGCTGCGCCACCTCAATCAACACTTGATCGCCGAAACTGTGCCCAAGCGAATCGTTGATGGATTTGAATCCATCCAGATCGATGCACATTACCGCCATGCGACGCTTGTGCCGGCGACTGATGTGACAGCCCTCAATAAGCCGATCTTCAAGAGTCACACGGTTAAGCAAACCTGTCAGGCGATCATGGCAGGCGTTGAAGCTCAACTCGCGCTCGTAGTGCTTCTGCTCGCTGATATCCCTGACCACTGCGAATACCCCGACGATCTCGCCATTGACCCTGATCGGCAGGTTGGAAATGTCCATGGTCAACAACATGTCGCTCGCGTCGCGAAACCGTGCTTCGAAACGTTGGTGCTCTCCGGTGCAGGCTGCAGAGAAATGTCGACCTACCCGTTGCTGCTCCTCCTCGATCACCAGATTGACAAAGTGATGACCGATCAAGTCGCTAGTGGTGTATGGCTTGAGCTTCAAACTTGCGGGATTTGCATTCTGGATTCTGCCGGCCAGATCGAGGGCGAATACCGGATTGGGGTTGTAGGTGAACAGTGAACGAAAACGTTGTTCGCTTTCCTCCAGGCTTCGGCCGTCACACTCATGGCGGATCGCAATGGCAGCCAGTTGGGCCGCGCAACCCAGTCGTTGAATCTGCGCCTCGTCCGGCTTATGGGTGCGGTTCTGGTAAAAGGCAAACGTACCTAACACGCGTCCTTGATGGGAGAGCAAGGGCATCGACCAGCACGAGTGCAGGTTATGCCCCAGGGCCAGACTACGGAAACGCTCCCAGCTTGGGTCAAGCGCGATGTCTTCGGTGACCACCAGCTCACGCCGGAACGCAGCGGTACCGCAGGTTCCCTCCTGTGGGCCAATGGCCATTCCATGAATCGCCTGGCTGTATTCAATCGGCAAACCGGGCGCCGCAGCGCTGAGCAAGCGTTTGCCCTCGGCATCAGCGAGCAGGATCGAGCTGAAAATTTCGGGGGACTGTGCGTCGAGCATCTGGCAAATGGCGCAGAGTATTTCGTCCAGATGACGGTCGGTCGCGATCATGTCGAGGATGTCACGCTGCGACTCGGAAAGTGTCTTGCTGTTAACGCTCGTGAAACAAGTATTCATGCGGGATCTTGAAGACTCTCGATGTCATCCGATCTTCAGAGAGCCTGAAATAGTGAGCGATCGAGCACTTTCGACTAGCGCATCGGGAGCCTCCTTATAAGGGCACTGATCCAATCCCAAAAAGGCTCAGATCAGCCGCGGAAAACCATATCAGATGCGTCCTCTTTGGCTTCGCTGCTCTCGGTCTCGGTGCGTCAAAAATCGCTTGTGATGGCAGTAGTTGAGTCGCCAAGCCACCCAACATTACTCGCTGGCGAGACGCTCACAAATCATCGGCGCTGCGGCATACAGGCAGGAGTAGTGGGAAAGCCCCTCCATCCGCTCGACGCGCGCGTTGCTTGGGAGGCGCTCAGCCAGATACGCCGACATACCGAAAGGCGACCAATTGTCCGCCGTGCCATGCCACAGGCAGACATTTGCCTCGCTTGGCTCAATCCGGCAACCTGACCTTCTTCTTCGCCCCGAACAGATTCCAGCTGGCCACGAACAGTGCCGCCACCAGCGGGCCGATTACGAAGCCGTTGAGGCCCAGCAGGGCCAGGCCGCCGAGGGTGGAGATGAGGATCAGGTAGTCGGGCATGCGGGTGTCCTTGCCGACCAGGATGGGGCGCAGGATGTTGTCCACCAGGCCGATCACCAGCACGCCGAAGGCGGTGAGGATGATGCCTTGCACCAGGCTGCCGCTGAGCATCAGGTAGATGGCCACAGGCGCCCAGATGATGCCGGCGCCGGCGGCCGGTAGCAGTGACAGAAAGGCCATCAGCACGCCCCAGAGCAACGGGCTGTAGATGCCCAGCGCCCAGAAGATGAAGCCACCAAGTGCGCCCTGTACGGCGGCGACTACCACATTGCCTTTCACCGTGGCGCGCACCACGCGGGTGAACTTGATCTGCAAACGCCGTTTGGTGGTGTCGGCCAGCGGGATGGCGGTGCGGATTCTATGCACCAGATCCCTGCCGTCGCGCAACAGGAAGAACAGCAGGTAGAGCATCACGAAGAAGCCGATGAAGAACTCGAAGGTGCCCTGGCCGATGGCGAATACCTTGGTGGCCAGGTATTGGCTGCCGGCCATGGCACTGTTGGAGATCTGTTCGCGCAGGCCTTCGAGGTTGTTCATGCCGACACGGTCGAGCTGTTCCTGTATCGATGGCGGCAGCATCTGGATGAAGCTGGTGACATAGGCGCCGGTATCCAGCTCGCCCGACTCGAGCTTCTGGTACAGGGCGGTGCCTTCGGCCACCACGGCTGAGGTGATGAAGATCACCGGCAGAATCGCCACCAACAGGCAGATGATCAGCGTCAGCAGGGCAGTCAGGTTGACTCTGCCGCCAGTGCGCCGTAGCAGGCGCTCCTGCAGCGGCGCGAACACCACGGCCAGGACCATGGCCCAGAACACCGCGCCGTAGAACGGCAGCAGTATCCAGAAGAAGGCGATGGTCACCAGAACGAGCAGGAGGATGAAGGCTTTCTGTTCGAAGGTCGGGCTCTGCATATCGGGATCGCTGGGAAGGGACATGTCAGTTAGTCCCCCGATGTTCTGGCAAAGTGCCCACAAAGTTGGATTGGGCTTGTAGCCGCGCGGCGGGGGGATTGACAGCTCTGGGATGCTGGAAGGCGTGAGGGCGATCATTCGAGGGAGGCATGGCCATGCGTGACGAGGAAATCAAGGCGCTGTTCGACCAACAGGCGGCGGGCTACGACAAGCAATGGGCGGGGATGGCGCCGATTCGTGAGGCGCTGTATTTGCTGCTCGATGCGCTGTTCATCGACCTGCCGGCCGACGCGCGGAGCACGGCGGCTTTGCCCAGCGGTGCGACTTTCACGAGGGCTATCTGGATACGCTGGCGACTGGGGCGGCCTACGACGGCGCCACCTGCTTTCTGGTGTCGCAGTTTCTGCTCGAACCGGCAGTGCGTACCGCGTTCTTCGGCCAGATCGCGCAGCGCATGAAACCCAGCGGGCTGCTGGCCAGTGTCGACCTGGCGGCGGATATCCAGTCGCCGGCCTACGAGGTACTGCTGCCTGGCTGGATGACGCTGATGGCTGCGGCCGGGGTCGATGCGCAGATGCTGGAGCGTGCGCGTGCAGCCTACGCCCGTGACGTGGCGGTGTTACCGGCGCAGCAGGTGGCTGGCATCATCCAGGCCGCCGGTTTCGAAACGCACCTGGCCGCAGAGGCAGCCGCCGGTGAGGTGGGTCATGGCGATATTCTCCTGTTTCGTGTGCAGGGACTGAGAACATAGCAGGGGACGGCGTGATGCTCGCCAGTTAGGAGCAGGACGATGACTCTGTAGGAGCCCGCTTGCGGGCGATCCTGATAAAAGCATCGCCCGCAAGCGGGCTCCTACGGTTCGAGATCCAGTTCCTGCTCGATCTTCGCCCATTCCGCTTTCAGTGCACGGCGCAGGTAGGCGATGAAGAGTCGGTCGCGCAGGCGGCGCAGGGTGGAGTGCCGTCGCGCGGCCTGGGCTTGCTCGATGGTTGCGCTGAGCCAGGCGCTGTCGAAGCCTGTCCAGACCGGTGGGATGGGCGCGAGCATGTTGGAGTAGCACGCAGGAGCGACGTCCTCATAGAAGGCAGCTTCTACTGTGGCACGGCCGAAACCTGCCACCTGACGGGCGATGTATCCGTAGTCGACTTCGGTGTCGACGAATACGTCCGAAAGCGCCGACCACAGATGGATGCGTTCTTCGCGGGTCATAAGCCAGGTCTGCTCAATGCTGCGTAATCAGTGGCGAGAATGTAATGGCTGGCGCGCATCCTGGCCATTGGCGCGGGCTGCTGCGAAGGCCTGGTGGGATGTATCATCGGGCACATATTTGCATGACTGAATCTGCCCGTGAGCGTCGGTCGTGCAAGCGCTGTTTTCGTCTCCGTGGCCGTAGACGCGGCCCGCCATTTGCGAGTGATGACACCATGATCGAGGTTACCGAAGTTTCCATTGCCGAGCTGCGCGCGGCGCTGGAGTCCGGCCGCACCACGGCGGTCGAACTGGTCAAGGCCTATCTGGCGCGTATCGACGCCTTCGACGGCGCGGATACGCCGACCCGGCTCAACGCGGTGGTGGTGCGCAACCCCGATGCGCTGAAGGAGGCCGAGGCCTCCGATGCGCGCCGCGCTCGCGGCGAGACGCTGAGCCCGCTCGATGGCATTCCCTACACCGCCAAGGACAGCTACCTGGTCAAGGGCCTGACGGCGGCCTCCGGCAGCCCAGCGTTCAAGGACCTGGTGGCGCAGCGTGATGCCTTCACCGTCGAGCGCCTGCGCGCGGCCGGCGCCATCTGCCTGGGCAAGACCAACATGCCGCCGATGGCCAATGGCGGCATGCAGCGCGGTGTCTATGGCCGCGCCGAAAGCCCGTATAACGCCGATTACCTGACGGCACCGTTCGCCTCGGGCTCGTCCAACGGTGCCGGCACGGCGACCGCTGCCAGCTTCTCCGCCTTCGGCCTGGCCGAGGAAACCTGGTCCAGCGGGCGTGGCCCTGCTTCGAACAACGGCCTGTGCGCCTACACGCCGTCGCGCGGGGTGATCTCGGTGCGCGGTAACTGGCCGCTGACGCCGACCATGGACGTGGTGGTGCCCTATGCCCGCACCATGGCTGACCTGCTGGAAGTGCTCGATGTGGTGGTGGCCGACGATGCCGACAGCCGCGGCGACCTGTGGCGTTTGCAGCCCTGGGTGCCGATCCCGAAAGCCTCCGAGGTACGCCCCGCGTCCTACCTGGCGCTGGCGGCCAAGGTCGATGCGCTGAAGGGTAAGCGCCTTGGCGTACCGAAGATGTTCATCAACAAGGACGAGCTGGCAGGCACCAGCGAGAACCCGGGTATCGGCGGCCCGACTGGCCAGCGCATTCACACCCGGCCGACGGTGATCGCCCTGTGGGAAGCAGCGCGCCAGGCACTGGAAGCGGCCGGCGCCGAGGTGGTGGAAGTGGACTTCCCGCTGGTGTCCAACTGCGAAGGTGATCGCCCTGGTGCGCCGACCGTGTTCAATCGCGGCATCGTCACGCCCGAGTTCCTGCATGACGAGTTGTGGGAGCTGAGCGGCTGGGCCTTCGACGATTTCCTGCGCGCCAATGGTGATCCGAAGCTCAATCGCCTGGCCGACGTCGATGGCCCGCAGATCTTCCCGCACGACCCCGGCACGCTGCCGAACCGTGAGGGCGACCTGGCGGCGGGCATGGACGAGTACGTCAACATGGCCAAGCGTGGGATCAAACCCTGGGACCAGATTGCTACGCTGCCCGACGGCCTGCGCGGTCTGGAGCGCACGCGCAAGATCGATCTGGAAGACTGGATGGATCAACTGGGCCTGGATGCGGTGCTGTTCCCCACCGTGGCCGACGTCGGCCCGGCGGATGCCGACGTGAACCCGGCATCCGCCGATATCGCCTGGAGTAACGGTGTGTGGGTGGCCAATGGCAACCTGGCGATCCGTCATCTGGGCGTACCGACCGTCACCGTGCCGATGGGCGTGATGGCTGATATCGGCATGCCGGTGGGCCTGACTTTCGCCGGCCGTGCTTATGATGATTCGGCGTTGCTGCAGCTGGCGGCGGCTTATGAGTCGACCGGCTCCAAGCGCCTGGTGCCGCCGCGTACACCGGCGTTGGGGTGAGTGCCCGCAAGGGCTGTAGGAGCGGCGCCCTCGCTGCGAAAAGGCTTGGCCGACAGTCGTGGAGGAGCGAGCGTCGCTAGCTAACTGCTTTTCGCGAGCACAGCTCGCTCTACAGAGGCACATCGATCCAGCCCTCTCCCCCGGCCCCTCTCCCGTAAACGGGAGAGGGGGGGGCAAGCCGCGCCGGCTCAATAGGAAGGGCTTCAGCCGCGACTGCCGTAGAGCTTGTCGCCGCTAAAGCGCCTCCCACGGTTTGCGGTGCTCCACAATTCAGCGCGTAGGGCGGGTGCAACCCGCCATTGCCATTCTGGCGGTTTTCACCCGCCCTACGATGTATCGTTCACCTGTGAATTGAAGAGGGGAGGCAAGCCGTGCTGGCTCAGTGGGAGGGGCTTCAGCCGCGACTGCTGTAGAGCCTGTCGCCGCTAAAGCGTCTCCCACGGTTTGTGGCGTCCACAATTCAGCGCGTAGGGCGGGTGCAACCCGCCATTGCCATTCTGGCGGATTGCACCCCTCACGAGTGACGCCCTATCGTTACTGCCGCAAATCCACCGCCGGTGCTCCCTGGCCGTCGAACAGCTGGCTCGGGGTGCTGGGCAGGATGCTGGGGCGGCCGTTGTCCGGGCCGCCGTTGCCGATGATGCGAATGTCGCTGTACTTCTTGCCCGACAGCGCAGCCAGACCGGCGCCATCGCGGACGATGGTCGGCCGCAGGAAGACCATCAGGTTGCGTTTGATATGGGATTCGCGGGTGGAGCGGAACAGCGCACCGAGCAAAGGAATGTCGCCCAGCAGTGGCACCTTGGAGATGGCCTGGGTGACGTCGTCCTGAATCAGCCCGCCAAGCACGATCACCTGACCGTCGTCGGCGAGGATGGTGCTCTTGATCGAGCGCTTGTTGGTCACCAGGTCGACCGCCTGGGCGTTGAGCCCGGTGCTGGGGGCGATGGAGGAGATTTCCTGCTCGATCTCCAGGCGCAGGGTGGCGCCTTCGTTGATGCTTGGCGTGACCTTGAGGGTCACGCCGATGTCCTGGCGTTCGATGGTGGTGAAGGGGTTGCCGGCACCCGAGGCGTCGGTGGTGTAGGAGCCGGTCTGGAAGGGCACGTTCTGCCCGACGAGGATTTCCGCTTTCTGGTTGTCCAGGGTCAGCAGGCTCGGCGTGGACAGCAGGTTGCTCTTGCTGTTGGCCGAGAGTGCGGTGATCAGTGCGCCGAAGCGGTCGCTGCCGATGCCGATGATGGCGCCGTCGGGCAAGGTGAGGTCTTCCGGTATTTCCTCACTTTGCAGGATCTGCAGCACGCTGCCCACCGACAGACCGGTGCCGGCGAAGTTGACCCCGCCCAGGCCGCCCCTGCCGCCGCTGCCGCTGCGGGCATCCACGGCCCACTGCACGCCGAGGGCGTCGGTGATGTCGCCGGACACCTCGACGATGGCCGCTTCGACCATCACCTGGGCGCGCGGTACGTCGAGCTGGCGCACGATATCTTCGAGGGTGGCGACCAGATCGGGCTCGGCCAGCAGCACCAGGGCGTTGAGGCTCTCGTCGGCGCGGATGAGGATGTTCGACTGTCTGCCAGTGGTTTCGCTGTTTTCCTGATTCTTCAGACCTTCGGAAATCTCGCCGAGGGTTTCAGCCAGGGACTTGGCGTCGTTGTGGCGCAGGCGGATCACTCGCGTATTGGCCGAGCGGCTGGTGGGGCTGTCCAGCGAGCGGGCAAGGTCGGCCAGTTTGGCGCGGGCGTCCGGCGGGCCAAGCAGAATCAGGCGGTTGGTGCGGGCGTCGGCCACCACCTGGGTGGCGCTGGTGCCCTTGGCCTGGCCGCGGGCGATGGCGGTATTGAGCACTTCGGCGGCGTCCATCACCCAGGCGTGCTGCAGGGTCACCACGCTGAAGTCCTGCGCGCCGCTGCGGTCGAGCTGACGCATCAGGTCTTCGATGCGTTCGATGTTGGCGCTGCGGTCGCTGATGATCAGCGCGTTGGACGAGGTGACGGCCGCCAGATGGCCGTATTGCGGTACCAGTGGACGAACCAGCGGGATCAGCTCGGCCACTGGCGCGTGCTGCACCTGGATCAGGCGGGTTTCCAGGCGATCCGGCGCCGGACGGCCGGCATCGGCTTCGGCCTTGGCCTCGGCGTTGGGCACGATGCGCGCCTGATCGCCCTGGGTCAGCACGCTGAAACCGTGGGTGGCCATCACCGAGAGAAACAGTTGATAGACCTCGGACAGCCCCAAAGGCGTGCTGGAGATCACGTTGACCTGGCCCTTCACGCGCGGGTCGACGACGAAGGTCTGCCCGGTGATGCCGGCGACCTGATCGATGAACTCGCGGATGTCGGCGCCCTTGAGGTTGATGGTCCAGCTTTCTTCCTGCTGGTTGGCGCTGGCCGGCACCTGCTCGATCTGCGCGAGCAAGGGCATGGGGGCAGCGGCCAGGCCGGCGGCGAGGAGGGCGAGGGTCAGTCTGCTTCGGAGAACATGCATCGGTTCAGTCGCTTTCCATGAGCTGATCGGCGGGCGTTTCCTCTGGCAGGGTGCCAGAGGCTTCCATCTGTTCGCGCAGGTCTTGCATGCGCTGGCGCAGTTGTTCGAGGTTGTTCTGGTCGAGTTGATCGAGTTGTTCGACCGGGTCGTTGATCGATTCTTCCGCTGGCGTATAGACGCTGTACTGGCCACTCTGCTGACGAGGGAAGGCCAGGCTTTCGCGGCGGCCGTTGCGCAGCAGTTCGACGCGGTCGGCATAGACGGCATCCAGGCGTACGCCGCTGTCCACCTCCATGCCGACGGTATAACGCCGGGCGCTCTGGCCCTGGCGCTGAACCACCGCGCTGGAGCGTTGCGGGTCACTGTGAACGAAGCTGCCGAGCAGGGTCAGTTGCAGGTTGGTGGCCGGTGGCGGGCCGCTGTCGGCCTCGCGCGGGCTGCCGAACAGCTGGGCGATGGGCGCCTGCGCGCGCTGTTGCAGATTTGGCGCAGTCTGACTGAGCGGTTGCTGTACGGGGCCGCGCACCAGGCGCAGCAATTCGGCACTCTGCCAGGCCAGACTCACGCTCAGGGCGATCAGCACGAGCATACCGATCAGGCTCGGGGCATTGTCCTTGATCCGCTGGGAAAGGGCCGAGGTGGACAAAAGCATTACTCCGCAAACGACAGTCTAGTTCTTCTTATGTGCTGGGCGTCGCGCGCTGATCATAGCAGCCTGCGCGAGGTTGGCATCCCCCAAATAGGGTGGGTGTACAGTTACAGACGATGTGTTAAAGATAGTTGAATAAACGCACAAAAAGACCGTCCTAGAGGTAGCCATTGGGTCAAACAGCCAGATTAGGCTGTGCTACCCGAATAAGGTTCTGTTCTAAGGCCACGCATGAACACTTCGTTGCTCGAAATTCCGCTGCGCCGTCTGCCCTTCAGCTTTGCCAAGCGTCACGGTGTGGTGTTCGTCATGCAGGATGAGCGCGCCAGCCTGGCCCATCGCGCCGATTGTGACCCAGTGGCGCTGGCCGAGGCGCAGCGCTTCGCCGGACGCCGCCTGCCGCTGCAGGTGTTGAGTGCGCCTGAGTTCGCCCAGGTGCTGGGTGCGGCCTATCAACACGATTCCGCTTCCATGCAATTGGCCGAGGACATCGGCGGCAGTTTCGATCTGGCCTCGCTGGCCGATCAGGTGCCGGAAACCGAAGACCTGCTGGAGCAGGAGGACGATGCGCCAATCATCCGCCTGATCAACGCCATCCTGGGTGAAGCGATCAAGGAAAACGCCTCCGACATTCACCTGGAAACCTTCGAGAAGCGCCTGGTGGTGCGCTTTCGCGTCGACGGCATCCTCCGTGAGGTGCTCGAGCCCAAGCGCGAGCTGGCGGCGCTGCTGGTCTCGCGGGTGAAGGTCATGGCGCGGCTGGACATCGCCGAGAAGCGCGTGCCGCAGGACGGGCGCATCTCGCTCAAGGTCGGCGGGCGCGAGGTGGACATTCGCGTGTCCACATTGCCCTCGGCCAACGGCGAGCGGGTGGTGCTGCGTCTGCTCGACAAACAGGCTGGGCGCCTGTCTCTGCAGCACCTGGGCATGCGCGCCGAGGACCGCAAACTCATGGAAGAGACAGTGCGCAAGCCGCACGGCATCCTGCTGGTCACCGGCCCCACCGGCTCGGGCAAGACCACCACGCTGTACGCCAGCCTGGTCAGCCTCAACGACCATACGCGCAACATTCTTACGGTCGAAGACCCCATCGAATATCACCTCGAAGGCATCGGCCAGACCCAGGTCAACACCAAGGTGGACATGACCTTCGCCCGCGGTCTGCGCGCCATTCTGCGCCAGGACCCGGACGTGGTGATGGTCGGCGAGATCCGCGACAAGGAAACCGCCGAGATCGCCGTGCAGGCTTCGCTGACCGGCCACCTGGTGCTGTCGACGCTGCACACCAACAGCGCCATTGGCGCCATTACCCGTCTGGTGGACATGGGCGTGGAGCCCTTTTTGCTGTCGTCATCGCTGCTCGGCGTGCTGGCCCAGCGCCTGGTGCGGGTGCTGTGCCCGTCGTGCAAGGAACCCTATGCGGCCGATGAGGCCGAATGCGCGCTGCTCGGTGTGCCGGCCGGTTCGCCGCCGACGCTTTACCACGCCCGTGGTTGCGCCCATTGTCATCAACAGGGCTATCGTGGGCGTACCGGCATCTACGAACTGGTGGTCTTCGATGAAACCATGCGCACTCTGGTGCACAGCCGCGCTTCCGAGCAGGACATGACGCGCCATGCCCGCACCCTGGGCCCGAGCATCCGTGACGATGGCCGGCGCAAGGTGCTGGAAGGGGTGACCACGGTCGAGGAAGTGCTGCGCGTGACGCGAGAGGAATGATGGCGAGTGGGATGTTGGCATTGGCTCTTGTATGCGCGGCTGGGCGGCATTCCGTTGCAGCCGCGAGTCATTGTGAATCGCGGCTGAAGCCGCTCCTACATTTACAGTCGGAGCGATTTGCCGATGGCTGCCTTTGAATATATCGCCCTCGACGGGCGCGGCCGCCAGCAGAAAGGCGTGCTGGAAGCCGACAGCGCGCGCCAGGTACGCCAACTGCTGCGCGAGCGCCAGCTGGCGCCGCTGGAGGTCAAGGCCACGCGCAGCCGCGAGCAGGACAGTGGGCAGGCGCGCCTGGGTTTTGTACGTGGCCTGTCGGCGCGCGACCTGGCGCTGGTCACTCGCCAGCTGGCGACGCTGATCCAGGCGGCGCTGCCCATCGAAGAAGCGCTGCGCGCCGCTGCGGCGCAATCCACCCGTTCGCGTATCCAGAGCATGCTTCTGGCGGTGCGCGCCCGCGTGCTGGAAGGTCACAGCCTGGCCGGCAGTCTGAAGGAATTCCCCGCCGCTTTTCCCGAGCTGTACCGCGCCACGGTGGCGGCGGGGGAACATGCCGGGCACCTCGGCCCGGTGCTGGAGCAATTGGCCGACTACACCGAACAGCGCCAGCAGTCGCGGCAGAAGGTGCAACTGGCGTTGCTTTACCCGGTGATCCTGATGTGCGCGTCCTTGCTGATCGTCGGCTTTCTGCTCGGCTACGTGGTGCCGGACGTGGTCAAAGTATTCGTCGACTCGGGGCAGACCCTGCCGGCGCTGACGCGCGGGCTGATCGCCCTGAGCGACTGGGTCAAGGCCTGGGGGCTGGTTGCTCTGGTGGCGCTGATACTGGCGGTCGTCGCCTTGCGCGCAGCCCTGCGTGACGAGGCGTTCAGGCTGCGCTGGCATCGATTTCTGCTGCGCATACCGCTGGTCGGGCGACTGGGCCGCGCCACCGATTGCGCGCGTTTTGCCTCGACCCTGGCGATCCTCACCCGCAGTGGTGTGCCGCTGGTGGAGGCGCTGGCGATTGCCGGCGAGGTGATCGGCAACCGGGTGATCCGTGGCGAGGTGCTAGTGGCGGCGCAGAAGGTGCGCGAAGGTGGCAGCCTGACCCGCTCGCTGGAGGCCACCGGCCAGTTCCCGCCGATGATGTTGCATATGATCGCCAGCGGCGAACGTTCCGGCGAGCTGGATCAGATGTTGGCGCGTACGGCGAAGAATCAGGAGAGCGACCTCGGTGCACAGATCGCTCTGCTGGTCGGCTTGTTCGAGCCGTTCATGCTGGTATTCATGGGGGCAGTGGTGCTGGTGATCGTACTGGCCATCCTGCTGCCGATTCTTTCTTTGAACCAAATGGTGGGATAGCAGGTGAGAAAATCTCAGGCGGGCTTCACGCTCATCGAAATCATGGTCGTGGTGGTGATTCTGGGCATTCTGGCGGCACTGGTGGTGCCGCAGGTGATGAGTCGGCCCGATCAGGCCAAGGTCACCGCTGCGCAAAACGACATTCGCGCCATCGGCGCCGCGCTGGACATGTACAAGCTCGACAACCACAACTACCCCAGCACCCAGCAGGGCCTGGAGGCGCTGGTGAGCAAGCCGAGCGGTAACCCACAAGCGAAGAACTGGAACAAGGACGGCTACCTCAAGCGCCTGCCCATCGACCCCTGGGGCAACCCCTATCAATACCTGGCTCCCGGCACCAAGGGCGCATTCGATCTGTATTCGCTTGGCGCCGACGGCAAGCAGGGTGGCAGTGACCTGAACGCCGATATCGGCAACTGGGATCTCTGACTCGACCATGCCGTCGTTCGCCTGTAGGAGCGAGTGTCGCGAGCGAAGCATGCGTCGTAGAAAACCTTCGCGAGCAGAGCTCGCTCCTACGTTTAAGGCGCAGCGTGGCTTCACCCTGATCGAGCTGCTGGTGGTGCTGGTCATTCTCGGCAGCCTGATCGGCCTGGCGGTACTCAGCACCGGCATCGCCGGGCCGGCGCGCGAATTGCGCAGCGAGGCCGAGCGCCTAAGTGGATTGATCGGCGTGCTGGTCGACGAGGCGGTGCTGGACAATCGCGAATATGGCTTGAGCTTTACCCGCGAGGGTTACCGGGTGCTGCGCTACGACCCGCAGCGCGACGAATGGCAGGCGCTGGATCGTCAGGCCCATCGCCTGCCGGAATGGGCCGAGCTGGCATTCGAGGTCGATGGCGAGGCCTTGAGCCTAACAACCGAGGCCAGTGCTGATGCACCGCAGTTGCTGATCCTTTCCAGTGGCGAGCTGACGCCCTTTCGCCTGCGTCTGGCGGAGCGGCAGCGTGACGGCCTGCGTCTGCAACTGTCCAGCGATGGCTTCGGTCTGCCGCGTGTCGAGGAGCTGGGCACGGGGCGCGCCAGATGAGATCAGCGCGCGGCTTTACCCTGCTCGAGGTGCTGGTGGCCCTGGCCATCTTCGCCCTGATTGCCGCCAGCGTGCTGACTGCCAGCGCACGCAGCGTGCGTACGGCCAGCCAGCTTGAGAACAAGACCCTGGCCATGTGGGTGGCGGACAACCGACTGACCGAGCTGCAACTGGCCGAGACGCCACCGGCTGATGGTCGCGACCAGGGCCTGGTGGAGTTCGCCGGCCGTCGCTGGTCGTGGCAGAGCGAAATCCAGGCCACCAGCGAGCCGGCCATGCGCCGCGTGACGCTGTGGGTCGCCGCCGAGGAGCGGGGCGCCAGGGGCGATCTGCGTGAGCGGGCGCTGGTCACGCTCAGCGGTTTCCTGGGGGCGCCGCAGTGATCTGCCTCCCTCGTAGGAGCGAGCTCTGCTCGCGAATCCGTGGCGACGCCATTTCGCTCGCGACGCTCGCTCCAGCCCGTAGGATGGGCCGGGCGGCGCTCCGCTTCAGCCCACCAACAGCGGCCAGCCTTGGTGGGCTAAAGCCCACCCTACCAACTGGTGACCCTCAGCGGTTTTCTGGGGGCTCCATGATGTGTTGGAGCGCTCAGCGCGGCTTTACCCTGCTCGAGCTGCTGATCGCCATCGCCATCTTCGCCCTGCTCGGGTTGGCCACCTACCGCATGCTCGACAGCGTGCTCAGCGCCGATGCCGTCACTCGCGAGCACGAACGCCAGTTGCGCGAGTTGACCCGCGCCCTGTCAGCCTTCGAGCGCGATCTGCGCCAGGTGACGGTACGGCCGATTCGCGATGCTTTCGGTGATGCCCAGCCGGCGCTGCACGGCGATCTGGCTGATGCCACGGCGCTGGAGCTGAGTCGCGTCGGCTGGCGCAACCCGCTCGGCCAACCGCGTGCCGAGATACAGCGGGTGCGTTGGCAGCTCAGTGGCGAGCAGTGGCAGCGGCGTTACTGGCGCGTGCTGGATCGCGCGCAGGACAGCACGCCGCAGATCCAGCAGGCGCTTGATGGCGTCGAGTCATTGAGCCTGCGTTATCTGGACAAGGACGGCCAGTGGCAGCCTGACTGGCCGCCAGCCAATGCCTCTGGCGACGGTTTGCTCACCGAGCTGCCGCGCGCTGTGGAACTGCGCCTGCAGCATCGCCGCTATGGCGAACTGCGCCGTCTGCTGCGCCTGCCCGATCTGCCGGCGCAGAACGCTGCCGGCGCGCCGCCAGGGGATTCTAACGAGGTGCCGCAGTCATGAAGCGGCAGAATGGGGTGGCGTTGATCACCGTGCTGCTGGTGGTCGCCGTGGTCACGGTGGTGTGTGCCGGGCTGATCGCCCGTCAGCAGCTATCGATCCGCAGCAGCGCCAACCAGTTGCACGTGACCCAGGCCTGGCACTACGCCCTGGGCGGCGAGACGCTGGCCAAGGCGATGCTCGAGCGCGACCTGCGCCGTGGCGATCCACGTCAGCCGGTTGATCACCTGCTGGAACCTTGGGCTAGGCCGCTGACGTTCCCGCTGGATGAGGGCGGCGAGCTACGGGTACGCATCGTCGACCCCAACGGCCGCTTCAACCTCAACAGCCTGGTGCGCCAGGGCCGGCCCAACGAGCTGGCGGTGCTGCGCCTGCGCCGCCTGCTGTTGCGTCTGGGCATCGATAAACCCTATGCCGAGCGCTTGCTGGACTGGCTCGATAGCGACAGTGAGTTGCAGGGCGGCAATGGCGCCGAGGACGGCCAGTACCTGCTGGCGACACCGCCTTATCGCACGGCCAATCGCGAGATCACCGACGTGTCTGAATTGCGCCTGCTGCTGGAGATGGAGGAGACCGACTATCGCCGCCTGCAGCCTTTCGTCAGTGCGCTGCCGAGCGAGGCGTTGCTCAACGTCAACACCGCCAGCGCGATGGTGCTCTCCAGCCTGTCCGATGGACTGACGCCGGATGCGGCCCTGGCACTGATAGCCGGGCGTGGTGACGAGGGGTATCTCAGCCCGGCCGCTTTTGCCGCTCAGCCTGCACTCGCCGGGCTGGGCGAGCAGGTGGTGCAGGGGTTGGCGGTCGGCAGCCAGTATTTCGAGGTGTTCAGCGAGGTGAACCTGGGTGAACGCCGGGTGGTATTGCGTAGCCTGCTGCAGCGCAGCAATGATGGCCAGGTCAGTGTCCTGGCGCGTGATCTGGGGCAGGGCGGTATGCCGCCACGGCCCATCGAGGAAGAACAAGAATGAACCCGACATGGATTTTTCTGCCGCCTGAGGCGTGCCACGCGCTCTCAGCGGATCTACCCGTGCAGCACGTTACGGCGGATGACAGTCGCGCCTTGAGCCTGGCCGAGGCCCTGGCCGATTTGCCGGCACACTGGGAGCTGGTGCTGCCGGTTGAGGCGGTCACCGCCTGCGCCGTGCAACTGCCGACGCAGAAGGCGCGCTGGATGCGCCAGGCGCTGCCGTTCGCGGTGGAGGAACTGCTGGCCGAAGATGTCGAGTTGATGCACCTGGCGCTGGGTGAGCAACTGGCCGATGGCCGTCATCGCGTCTATGCGCTGCGCGCCAGCTGGCTGCGCGAGTGCCTGGCCCTGTGCGCGGCGCAACCGCCGCAGGCGATTCGCGTCGATGCCGATCTGCTGCCACGCCAGGGCAGTCAGCTGCTCTGGTTGCAGTCGCGCTGGTTGCTCGGTGGCGAGGTGCCCTGGCGCCTGGCTTTGCAGACTGAGGACTGGCCAGCGCTGGCAGGCCGTTGTCCATCGCCATGCATCGCCAGTGCGCCAGCTGGGCAGGTGCTGCCCGAGCCGGTGGATGAGGTGCATCTGCTGGAGGACGCGCAGCAATGGCTGGTGCGTCAGGGCAATGGCGTCGATCTGGCTCAGGGGGAGTTCGCCCTGCGCCAGAGTGGCCACAGTTGGCGGCGTTGGCGCCCGCTGGCGGGGGTGTTGGCACTGTGCCTCATGCTGCAGTGGGGCTTCAATTTCGCGCAAGGCTGGTACCTGCAGCGCGAAGCCGATGCTTACGCCGCGTCCAGCGAGGCGCTGTACCGCGAGTTGTTTCCGCAGGACAGCAAGCTGATCAACCTGCGTGCGCAGTTCGATCAACATCTGGCGCAGTCCACGGGCGGCGATAGTCCGGTGCTGGGCCTGCTGGCCGAAGTAGCGGCGGCGCTGCAGGCCGATGGCGCAGCGCTGGTGCAGGTCAATCAACTCGATTACAGCGCGACTCGTGGCGATCTGTCGTTGCAATTGCAGGCGCCGGGTTTTGCCGAGCTGGAGCGTTTGCGTGAGCGTCTGGAGGAATCCGGCCTGTCGGTGCAGATGGGCTCGGCCAGCCGTGAAGCCGAGGGCGTCAGTGCACGCGTGGTGATAGGAGGATGATGGGCATGTCGAGGACGGGGTTGAGCGAAAGTCTGCAACTGCACTGGCAGCGCTCACCGCTGGCGCAACGCTGGCAAACGCTGCCGGCACGTGATCGTCTGGCACTCTTGGCGCTGAGCGTTTTCCTGCTGTTGGTGCTGTTCTATCTGGCGTTGTGGCAGCCGGTGCAGCGTCAGGCTCAGGCCGCGCGTGCCGCGTTCGAAGAGCAGCGCGCCCTGTACGCCTATATGCAGAGCCGTGCGCCACAGGTGCAGGGGCGCGACCTGCAGCCACGCGCCAGCCTCGACCCGGCGCGCCTGCAGGGCGTGGTCACGGCGAGTGCGGCGCAGCAGGGGCTGGTGATCGAGCGTCTGGATACCGAGGGTTTTGGTGCGGTGCAGGTCAACCTGCAGCCGGTGGCGTTCGCTCAGTTGCTGCGCTGGATTCAGGCGCTGGAAGAGCAGGGCGTACGCGTCGAGGAAGCCGGGCTGGCCCGCGCCGAGGAAAACCATGTGATAGCGCGGCTTAGCTTGCGTGTGGGTGATTGATCTGGTGCATTTATTGACAAGTACTCCCGTCACTCCCACGCAGGCGGGAGTCTAGGCGGCCCCTGGGTTCCCGCTACGCGGGAATGACGGTTGCTCCATGAAGTAATGGCGCTTGTTTCGCGGGGTAACGACGGCTGTTGCATGGAATGTTCTCGCGGTGCGCGCGGCGCACCCTGCGATTTGCATGGCGCCGCGGTAACAGTGCGCACCCGATTGGGCGGTTAGGGAACGTCGCTGCCCTGATAAGGTGCCGTCAGTGGCGCCATGGAAAACTAAGAAGTGGCTCCAACGCCCATGTTTCGGGCGTTATGTGGTTTGTGGCCTGAGTATTGCTGTAGATACCTGTTTACCCTTTTCTGCTTGATCACTCCTTTTGCTGGCTGTCAATATCTGCCGCCGGCGCTTCCTGTGCTTCTGTAATTAGTTGTCGCATTGAGGAAATATCGCCTCATTGCCTGCCGCTAGAATGCCGCACACCCAGCCAAGGCCCCTTTGTCGCTCGTCCACCACGACAGCGCAGCACCGCCTTCTACAATCCTTAAAAGGCCCGGGCCCCTCACTGCCATCGATGTCATACCCAATTCGAAGGAGCAAAGAATGAAGAAGATCGCACTGCTTGGCGCCCTGGCGCTGTCCCTGATGTCGCCCCTGGCCATGGCCGAGAAGCCGCTGCGCATTGGCATCGAGGCGGCCTACCCGCCCTTCGCATTCAAGACTCCCGATGGCCAGATTGCCGGCTTCGACTACGACATCGGCAACGCCCTGTGCGAAGAGATGAAGGTCGAGTGCAAGTGGATCGAACAGGAGTTCGATGGTCTGATCCCGGCCCTGAAAGTGCGCAAGTTCGACGCCGTGCTGTCTTCCATGTCGATCACCGAAGACCGCAAGAAGTCCGTGGACTTCACTGGCAAGTACTACGCCACGCCGGCCAAGCTGGCGATGAAGGCCGGTACCGAGATCAAGGACCCGCTGGTCGACCTGAAAGGCAAGAAGATCGGCGTGCAGCGCTCGTCCGTATATGACCGCTACGCCACCGACATCTTCGCCCCGGCTGGCGCCGAAGTCGTGCGCTACAGCTCGCAGAACGAAGTGTTCCTGGACATGCAGTCCGGCCGCCTGGACGCCACCCTGGCCGATTCGGTGAACATCGATGACGGCTTCTTCAAGACCGACGCAGGCAAGGGCTTCGCGTTCGCCGGCCCGGACTTCACCGACGTGAAGTACTTCGGCGAAGGTCAGGGCATCGCCGTGCGCAAGGGTGACAAGGCACTGGCCGACAAGATCAGCGCCGCTATCCTGGCCATCCGCGCCAACGGCAAATACAAGGAAGTGCAGGACAAGTACTTCGACTTCGACGTATACGGCGAGTAAGCGTCCCAGGTAGATGAAGTGGCACTAACCTTTATGAGGTTGTGCCACTTTTTTCTTGGTTCTGCGGGGTCGTTAAATACCAATTCGGGTATTCAACCTGCGGCCCGTCGCGTGAGCGACGTGAATTTTCTTTGTGCTAGGCGGCGCCTGGGGTGCCTGAGAGGTATTAGCGCATGCTTCAAGGCTACGGCTCGACCATTCTCGATGGTGCCTGGCTCACCCTGCTTCTGGCGCTGACGTCGATGGCAGTGGCGATCTTCCTCGGCCTGCTGGGTGCGGCCTTTCGTCTGTCGCCGATCCGCTGGCTGGCGGCGTTGGGTGATACCTACGCCACGGTGATTCGCGGGATTCCCGACCTGGTGCTGATCCTGCTGATCTTTTACGGCGGCCAGGATATGGTGAACCGCATCGCACCGATGCTCGGCTATGACGACTACATCGACATCAACCCCTTCGTCGCTGGCGTGTTCACCATGGGCTTCATCTTCGGCGCCTACCTGTCGGAAACCTTCCGCGGTGCCTTCATGGCGATCCCCAAGGGGCAGGCGGAAGCCGGTGTGGCCTATGGCATGAGCGGGATGCAGGTGTTCTTCCGCATTCTCGTGCCGCAGATGATCCGTTTCGCCATTCCCGGTTTCACCAACAACTGGCTGGTGTTGACCAAGGCCACCGCGCTGATTTCCGTAGTCGGCCTGCAGGACATGATGTTCAAGGCCAAGAGCGCGGCCGACGCGACGCGTGAGCCGTTCACCTTCTACCTGGCGGTGGCGGGGCTGTATCTGGTGCTGACCAGCGTTTCCTTGCTGGCGCTGCGTTTCCTCGAGAAGCGCTACTCGGTAGGTGCCAAGGTGGCTGACCTATGATCTTCGACTATCAAATGATCTGGGAGAACCTGCCGCTGTACTGGGGTGGCGTGCTGGTCACCCTGAAAATCCTGCTGATTTCCCTGGCGTTCGGCCTCAGCCTGGCGCTGCCACTGGCACTGATGCGGGTGTCGAAATCGCCCTGGGTCAACTTCCCGGCCTGGCTCTACACCTACGTGATTCGCGGCACACCGATGTTGGTGCAGCTGTTTCTGATCTATTACGGGCTGGCCCAGTTCGAGTTCATTCGTGACAGCTTCATGTGGCCGTATTTCTCCAGCGCGACCTTCTGCGCCTGCCTGGCGTTTGCCATCAACACCAGCGCCTACACTGCGGAAATCCTCGCTGGCAGCCTCAAGGCCACGCCGCCCGGCGAGATCGAGGCGGCCAAGGCCATGGGCATGTCGCGCAGCAAGCTCTACCGGCGCATCCTGCTGCCGTCGGCGCTGCGCCGGGCGCTGCCGCAGTACAGCAATGAAGTGATCATGATGCTGCACACCACCTCGCTGGCGTCGATCGTGACCCTGATCGACATCACCGGTGCGGCGCGCACCGTCAGCTCGCAGTACTACATGCCGTTCGAGGCCTTCATCACTGCCGGCCTGTTCTACCTAGCGCTGACCTTCATCCTGGTACGCCTGTTCAAGCTGGCCGAGCGCCGCTGGCTGGCCTACATGGCCCCGCGCAAGGGCTGATGCCATGACGATTCAAGAGAACCCGAACATGTACAAACTCGAAGTTCAGGACCTGCACAAGCGCTACGGCAGCCATGAAGTGATCAAGGGCGTGTCGATGGCGGCCAAGGCTGGCGATGTGATCAGCATCATCGGCTCCAGCGGCTCGGGCAAGAGCACCTTCCTGCGCTGCCTGAACCTGCTCGAGCAGCCGCATGCCGGCAAGATCCTGCTCAACAACGAAGAGCTGAAGCTGGTACCGGCCAAGGACGGTTCGCTGCGCGCCGCCGATGCCAAACAGCTGCAGCGCATGCGCTCGCGCCTGGCCATGGTGTTCCAGCACTTCAATCTGTGGTCGCACATGAGCGCCCTGGAGAACGTGATGGAAGCGCCGGTGCATGTGCTCGGCATGAGCAAGGCTGAAGCCCGCGACAAGGCTGAACATTACCTGGCCAAGGTCGGCGTCGCGCACCGCAAGGACGCCTACCCCGCGCACATGAGTGGTGGTGAGCAGCAGCGCGTGGCCATCGCCCGTGCCCTGGCCATGGAGCCGGAGGTGATGCTGTTCGATGAACCGACTTCGGCGCTCGACCCCGAGCTGGTCGGCGAAGTGCTTAAGGTAATGCAGGACCTGGCCACCGAAGGTCGCACCATGGTGGTGGTGACCCACGAAATGGGTTTTGCCCGCGAGGTGTCGAATCAGCTGGTGTTCCTGCACAAGGGATTGGTCGAGGAGCGCGGTTGCCCGAAGGAAGTGCTGGCCAATCCACAATCCGAACGGCTGCAGCAGTTCCTTTCCGGCAGTCTCAAATAATAAGAAGCTAGACTTCGCACTTAACTGGTGCGTTGAACCCATTGAATAGACACTAATGACTCCCCATCGAATCGGCTTTTTGTACTGGCCCGGCACCAAGGCCCTGACCCTGTCCCTGGCGGAGGAGGCCCTGCGTGTCGCCCAGCGCGTGCATCCGGAAGTGGTGTACGAGCTGGTGTTCCTCCAGGCCGAGCCGCTGGCTGCGGGTGATTGGCGTCTGCCGGGCGAGCCCTGGGCCGGGCATCTGGAAGGGTTGGACAAGCTGTTCCTGCTCGCCGATGCGCCGCCAGCGCAGGTTTCTGCGGGGCTGGCGGCGGCGCTCAAGCAGCAGGTGCGCAGTGGTTGTGTGATTGGCGGGCTGTCTGCCGGGGTCTATCCGCTGGCTCAGCTCGGTTTGCTCGATGGTTATCGCGCGGCAGTGCACTGGCGCTGGCAGGACGATTTCGCCGAGCGTTTCCCCAAGGTCATTGCCACCAGCCATCTGTTCGATTGGGATCGCGACCGGCTGACTGCCTGTGGTGGCTTGGCCGTGCTTGATCTGCTGCTGGCGGTGCTGGCGCGCGATCACGGCGCCGAGCTGGCCGGTGCGGTGAGCGAGGAGTTGGTGGTCGAGCGCATTCGTGAGGGCGGTGAGCGTCAGCGCGTTCCGCTGCAGAATCGCCTCGGCTCCAGCCATCCGAAGCTGACCCAGGCCGTGCTGCTGATGGAAGCCAACATCGAGGAGCCGCTGACCACCGACGAGATCGCCCAGCACGTGTGCGTATCGCGTCGTCAGTTGGAGCGCATCTTCAAGCAGTACCTCAACCGCGTGCCCAGCCAGTATTACCTGGAGCTGCGCCTGAACAAGGCGCGGCAGCTGCTGATGCAGACCAGCAAGTCGATCATCCAGATTGGCCTGTCCTGCGGCTTCTCCTCGGGGCCGCACTTCTCCAGCGCCTACCGCAACTTCTTCGGCGCCACGCCGCGCGACGACCGCAACCAGCGCCGCAGCAACAGCCCCTTCGAGCTGACGTCGACGCCGGTCGAGCGCGGTTGATCCGTCTTGTAGGAGCGAGCTCTGCTCGCGAACCGGGGGGTAACGCCAAAGCTTCGCGAGCAGAGCTCGCTCCTACACTGCAGTAGCCCGGATGAAATCCGGGGCGATCTGGTGTCAGTCCCGGATTGCATCCGGGCTACAGCAAGCCGGCACCGTCATCCGGGACGATGAGAATGGCGGCGCGCAGGCCATTCTTGACCTTGGGATTGGGGAAAATGATCCGCGCGCCCTTCTCCTCCACCATCCAGCGACTGTCGGCGATGTCTTCGGCGAGCAGGTAACCGGGCTCCAGTTCGGTGAAGTTTTCGATATCCGCCGGCAGGTGCAACTGGAAGCTGTCGCTGTGCTTGATGACCTCACGTGATACCGAAAACAGCTGCAAGCCATCGAGCGTCGGCTCACCGCTGATCACTTCGCGCCCTTCGATCAGAGCGTGCAGCGCATTCTCCAGCAGGTCGAGGTTGACCAACTCGTTCTGACCGAAGGCGCGCGCCTTGCCCAACTCCAGGGTGAAAGCCTCGGCACCAAGCTGCGCATAGGTGTAGGCGCTGAAGGTGATCGAAGACTTGTTCTGCAGCAGCACCGCCTCGATGCCGGCAGCACGCAGGCGCTCCAGCTCACGCCGTGAGTGGGCGCGACCTTCCTGCCAGGGATAAAGGGCGAACTGCTCGATCTTCGAGCCGCGAATGGCGGTGTGCAGGTCGTAATGCAGGCGAGTGCGGCCTGTTTGCTTGCCGAAAAAGGTGGCGGCCAGATGCTCCAGGTCGCAGGCGCGAATAGCCTCGAAGCCACTGGATTGCTCGTGACGACCACTGAACAGGCGATTGAGATCCTGCTCGATATAGCGCTCACCGCGGCGCATGGCCTCGGGATTGCCGAACAGAAAGAGAATACGAGCCGCCGGATGCAGTTCATTGCGCGCGATGCCGCGCAGCAGACGATCGAGCAGCTCGATTGGCGCGGTTTCGTTGCCATGGACGCCGGCCGACAGCAGCAGGTCGAGGCCATTGTCGCGCGCTGCAGGCGGTGTCACCTCCAGCGCACCTTCGTCGAGCCAGCGCAGACGCGTACCATCGGGCGTCAGTTGAATCTTCGCCGACGGCTCGTGGCCGGCCAGGGTCAGTTCAAGCAGTTTGCCGAGGGCAAGCATGGGGACTCCTTGGTTCACAGCATTTTCGTAGGGTGGGCTGAAGCGGAGCGCCGCCCGGCCCACCCTACCAGGTTCGATCAGTGGTTGCAGTCCGGGCCATGAACATGATCATCCTCATCGGCGATCATCGACTCCATCTCCAGCTGCAGGCTGACCAGGTTGGTAGCCTGCGGACGCAACAGCAGGTTGACGTACTCGGTATCGCCCTCTTCCACATCGACACCGATCAGCAACTGATCGCCAACGGCCTGGACCCACAGCTCCTTGCCCTGCCAGACCACGGCAAAGCGGCTGCAGGAGGTTTCCAGTTGGGTACCGTCGTTGTCTTCAAGAATCAGTTGCAGCGCGTCGCTCATAAAATCTCCGGGAATCGAGGTCAGGTTCAGGCTATCTGGAAAGGATAGACCGAGCCCAGTTTAAGGATCTGCGTCAGTTCATCCAATGCCGTGCGGCATTCGGTGAGCAATTGCGGGTCGGCCAGATCGGCTTCGCTGAGGCGGTCGCGGTAATGCTTGTCGACCCAGGCCACCAGGGTGTCATGCAGCGCGTCGCTCATCAGCACGCCCGGATTGACCGCAGCCAGCTCCTGCTCATTGAGCGCCACACGCAGGCGCAGGCAAGCCGGACCACCGCCGTTCTGCATGCTCTGCTTGAGGTCGAACACCCGCACCTCGCGGATCGGCCCGCCACTCGCGGTCAGTTGCTCCAGGTAGCGCCAGACGCTGGCGTTGCTCTTGCACTCCTCTGGCACCACCAACAGCATGCTGCCATCGGTGCGCGTCAGCAGTTGGCTGTTGAACAGGTAGGAACGCACCGCATCCTGCACGCTGACGGCAGAAGCTGGCACGCAGATGGCCTGGAAGTTACCGCCGCGCCGGGCCAGTTTTTCACCCAGTTCGGCCAGTACCTTGTCGGTGCCCAAGAAGGCATCCTGGTGATAGAGCAGCACCTCGCCGTTGCCCACGGCGATCACGTCGTTGTGAAACACGCCCTGATCGATCACCTCCGGATTCTGCTGGGCGAACACCACCCCGGCCTTGCCCAGGCCATGCAAGCGAGCCACCGCGTGAGAGGCTTCCAGAGTCTGCCGCGCCGGGTAGCGCTGCGGGGCCGGATAGCGGCTGTCGAAAGCGCTGCGGCCGTAGACGAAGAACTCTACACCGGCGTCGCCATAGCCCTTGCAGAAACGCGTGTGGTTGGCCGCACCTTCGTCACCGAACTGGCTGACCGCCGGCAGCGCCGGGTGATGAGCGAAGTGCTTCTCGCTGGCGAACATCGCCCGCAACACCCGACTGGTGGTGGGGTGCTCGATGCTGCGGTGGAACTTGCTGTTGAGGTTGGCGGCGGTGAAGTGCACGCGGCCATCGGCCGTGTCGGCGCTGGGGCTGACGGTGCAGGCGTTGGCCGTCCACATGCTGGAGGCCGAGCTGCTTGCAACCAACAAAGGCATGGCGCCCTTGGCGGCCTTCTGGATCACCTGCGCGTCACTGCCGGTAAAGCCCAGGCTGCGCAGCGTGGCGACGTCCGGACGCTCCTGCGGGGCCAGTACGCCCTGCTTGAAGCCCATGTCCATCAGCGCCTTCATTTTCGCCAGCCCCTGCTTGGCGGCCTCCTTGGGGCTCGACACGGCCTGACAGTTGCTCTGCGACGCGACGTTACCGTAGGACAACCCACCGTAGTTGTGAGTCGGCCCGACCAGGCCGTCGACATTCATTTCAAAAGCGGACATCTCATAAGCGGTCATTACAGAGTCACTCCCGGGGTCAGGGTCGCGGGTAAAGCCAGGCTTTCGCTCTCAAGCCCGGCCACCGGGTAGGCGCAGTAATCCGCTGCATAGTAGGCACTGGCGCGATGGTTGCCCGAAGCGCCGATGCCACCGAAAGGCGCAGTGCTGGCGGCGCCAGTGAGCTGTTTGTTCCAGTTGACGATACCGGCGCGGCTGTGCAGCCAGAATTGCTCAAAGCGCGCCTTCGAGTCCGACAGCAGGCCCGCCGCCAGTCCGTAAACGGTGGCGTTGGCCTCGGCGATGGCAGCCTCGAAATTGTCGTAGCGGATCACCTGCAGCAGCGGACCGAAGAATTCTTCGTCAGGACGGTCGTTCACGGCCGTGACATCGAGAATGCCGGGCGTCAGCAGCGCGGCCCCCGCCTGCGGCTGGGTCATCGCCAGCAATGCCGTGGCGCCGCTGGCCAGCAAGTCCTGCTGCGCCTGCATCAGCTGCGCGGCGGCCTGCAGGGAAATCACCGAGCCCATGAACGGTGCCGGCTGCTCGTCGAAGCGACCGACCTTGATCTGCCCGGCAACCTGCACCAGGCGCGCCAGCAGGGCGTCGCCCCACTCCCCTTGCGGCACCAGCAGACGGCGCGCGCAGGTGCAGCGCTGGCCAGCCGAGATGAACGCGGACTGGACGATGGTGTACACCGCGGCATCGACATCCGCGACCTGATCGACGATCAGCGGGTTGTTGCCACCCATCTCCAGCGCCAGGATCTTGTCCGGGCGCCCGGCGAATTGGGCGTGCAGCAGGTTGCCGGTACGGCTGGAGCCAGTGAAGAACAGCCCGTCGATACCAGGATGGCCGGCCAGCGCGACGCCGGTTTCGCGACCGCCCTGCAGCAGGCTGAGCACGCCCTCGGGCAGCCCGGCCTCGATCCAGCATTTGACCGTCAGCTCGGCCACCTTCGGCGTCAGCTCGCTGGGTTTGAACAGCACGCAGTTACCGGCCAGCAGCGCCGGCACGATATGGCCGTTAGGCAAGTGGCCGGGAAAGTTGTAGGGGCCGAACACCGCCACCACGCCGTGTGGTTTGTGGCGCAACACCGCGGTGGCGTCGCCCAGCGGGCCGCTCTTCTCACCGGTGCGCTCACGATAGCTCTGAATGGAAATCGCGACCTTGCCCACCATGCTGTTCACTTCGGTGGCAGCTTCCCACAATGGTTTGCCGGTCTCCTCACCAATCGCCCGGGCCACTTCGTCGGCATGCGACTTCAGGCAGGCGGCGAAGCGTTCCAGCACGGCGATGCGGCCATCCAGCGAATGCGCCGCCCACAACGAGAAAGCGCCACGCGCAGCGGCAACGGCTGCATCGACCTGCGCAGCGGTGGCGCCCTGGCCCTGCCAGAGCACGGCCTGGCTGACCGGGTCGAGCGATTGCAGCGACTCGCCCTGACCGGGCTGCCACTGACCTGCGATGTAATGAGTGTTCATCTTGTTTTACCACTCCCGGCATTTTCCAGCGGCCGGCATGGGCCGCCGCGCAAAACCAATAACTCAGCGGTGCGCCGCCAACGGCACGGCGCGTACCTGATCACCCGCCGAAAGGCGTAGGCGCTTGGCCGTCAGCGGATCGACCACCAGGGTGCCGGCTGCCAGACGCGCAGGCGCAGCAGTGATACGGCAGTCCTGGCGCTTGCGGTTATGCACCAGGAACGGCTCGGCATCATCACCCGGCGTACCGATGGCCAGTACCAGGTTCTGACTGCCCTGCACGGCGCGAATCTTCGCGGTTTCCGCCTCGATGGCCGGGCCCGCGTCGAAGATGTCGACATAGCCCTGATAGCTGAAACCCTCGGCCTTGAGCATGGCCAGCGCCGGTTCGGTATCCGGGTGCACCCGGCCGATCACGGCGCGTGCATCCTCGGACAGAAAGCAGGTATAGAGCGGAAACTTGGGCATCAACTCGGCGATGAAGGCCTTGTTGCCGACGCCGGTTAGGTAGTCCGCCTGGGAGAACTCCATCTTGAAGAAATGCCGACCGAGGCTTTCCCAGAACGGCGAGCGTCCACGCTCGTCGGACATGCCGCGCATCTCGGCGATCACCTTGTCGCCGAACAGCTCGCGAAACTCGGCGATGAACAGAAAGCGCGCCTTCGACAGCAAACGGCCGTTGAGGCCAGTACGGTAATCGGCATGCAGGAACAGCGAGCACAGTTCGGAGTTGCCAGTCAGGTCGTTGGCCATGAACAGCGTCGGCACCTGGCGATGGATGTTCAACTCCTGAGAAGCGCTGACGGTCAGGCCGACCCGGTAGTTGTACCAGGGCTCACGCAGGCCGACGGCGCCGGCTACCGCAGAAATGCCCACCACCTTGCCGGCATCGTCTTCGAGGACGAACAGGTAGTCGGCATCGGCACGTTCGGCCTCGCCACGAAATGCCTTCTCCGCCCAGCCGACCCGGTGCGCCAGGCGCTCCTCGTTGGCCGGCAGCGTGGTCAGGCCAGCGCCGGTGCTGCGAGCCAGGTCGATCAGGGCCGGCAAGTCGGCACTGCGCACGGGACGAACGATCATAAAGCCTCCAGATTCCTCAAGAGCGCCGCCGGCACTCTCCTCTGCCCTTGAAGGGCGCCCACTCCAGCCGGAGCGAGCCTGTTAAACCGCTACCAACCTGACGCTGGCGCCCTCACCGACACCCAGGGCCTCGGCCGCCTGTGCGCTGAGCACCACAGGCTTACCCGGCACCCAGTCGAGATCGGCGACGATGGCGCGGAAATCCTGCAGTTGGCCGTTGCTCACCAGATACTGGCGCCCGCCCGCCTCGGCCTCGCCGATCTTCACCGGCACCAGGCGGCTCTGCGCGATGCTGCGGATGCCCGAGGTGCGCGCATGCAGGGTCGGGCCACCGTCGAAGATGTCGATGTAATGGTCGGTCTCGAAGCCTTCGCGCATGAGGATGTCGAAGGTGATCTGCGCGCGCGGATGCACCTGGCCCATGGCCTCCTGCGCCTCGTCCGAGAGCAGCGGCACGTAGATGGGGTAATGCGGCATCAGCTCGGCGAGGAAGGTGCGGCTCTTCAGACCGCACAGGCGCTCGGCCTCAGCGTAGGTCATGTCGAAGAAGTTGCGCCCCAGCGCGTCCCAGAACGGCGAATCACCGTTCTCGTCGCTGTGGCCGACGATCTCCACCACCACGGCATCGGCGAAACGCTCCGGGTGACCGGCCATGAACAGCAGGCGGCCGCGCGAATTGAGCTCGGCGAATACGCTGCTGACCAGCGGGCGCTCGACGTAGAAGCTGGTGAGCAGGCTGTTGCCGGTCAGGTCATGACACAGCGACAGCACGTGAATCTTGTTATGGATCTTCAGCTCACGCGAGTTGTGCACGAAGGTTTCGTTGCGAAAGCTGTAGAAGGGCTCGGAATATCCTGCCGAGGCGACGATGGCGGAACAACCGACCAGGCGGCCGCTCTCGGTGTCCTCGAGGACGAAGAAGTAGCTTTCCTCGCCATTGAAACTGACCTCGGCGGCGAATGAAGCATCCGAGGCGGCGATCTTGTCGCCCAGCCGGTCTGCATCGTCCGGCAATGAAGTGACACCTACCGGGCTGTCAGCAGCCAGTCGCTGCACTTCGGCCAGGTCCGCCATTTGCGCAGGGCGCATCACCAGCATGGGTCACTCCTTCTAAATACGGAAGCTGCAAGATTCGTAGCCAGCCTGGGAGGCGCTTCAGCGGCTGAAGCTCCTCCCACAGCAAGTCAGCAAGGACTCAGGCGGCCGTCAGTTTGCTCAGCGCACGCTCGAAGCGCGCCAGGCCTTCGTCGATATCGGCATCTTCGACCACCAGGCTCGGGGCGAAACGCACCACGTCCGGGCCGGCCTGCAGAATCATCAGCCCCTCAGCCGTGGCAGCGTCGAGCACCTGCTTGGCCTTGCCCATCCACGCCTCGTTGAGTACGCAGCCGAGCAGCAGGCCCATGCCACGTACCTGCTCGAACAGACCGTACTGCTTGCCCAGAGCCAGCAGGCGCGTCTTGAACTGCTCGCTCTTGGTCTTCACACCGTCCAGGGTCTGGCGGGTGTTGACGATATCCAGCACCGCCTCACCGACTGCACAGGCCAGCGGGTTGCCGCCGTAGGTGGTGCCGTGGGTACCGGGCGAGAAGTGCTTGGCCAGGTCAGTGGTGGTGAGCATCGCCGCGATGGGGAAACCACCGCCCAGGCTCTTGGCGCTGGAGAGAATGTCCGGCACCACGCCGTAATTCATATAAGCGAACAGCTCGCCAGTACGGCCCATGCCGCTTTGTACTTCATCGAACACCAGCAGCGCATTGTGCGCGTTGCACAGCTCGCGGGCGCCTTCAAGATAGGCCTTGTCGGCCGGCAGTACGCCGCCCTCGCCCTGCACGGGTTCCAGCACCACAGCGCAGGTCTTGTCGGAAATGGCAGCCTTCAGCGCCTCCAGATCGTTGTACGGCACATGGGTGATGCCCTGGATCTTCGGCCCGAAACCGTCGGAGTACTTCGGCTGACCGCCAACGCTGACGGTGAACAGAGTGCGGCCGTGGAAGCTGTTGGTGGCGGCGATGATCTCGTGCTTTTCCGGGCCGAAGCGGTCATGGGCAACGCGACGCGCCAGCTTGAACGCGGCCTCGTTGGCCTCGGCGCCGGAGTTGCAGAAGAACACGCGCTCGGCGAAGGTCGCTTCGACCAGCTTCTTGCCCAGACGCAGGGTCGGCTCGTTGGTGAATACGTTGGAGATGTGCCACAGGGTATTGGCCTGCTTGGTCAGCGCCGCGACCAGTGCCGGGTGGCAGTGGCCAAGCACGTTGACGGCGATGCCGCCGGCGAAGTCGATCAGCTCTCGACCACTCTGATCCCAGACTCGCGAACCCAGGCCGCGCACAGGGACGAAGGCAGCAGGGGCGTAGTTGGGGACCATGAACTGGTCGAAATCGGCGCGTTGCACCGCATCGTGCTGAACGGACATCAAAGCTCTCCTGGTGAGAAATACCGGCCGCAGAGAGGCGACGAAGCGCCCGAAACGACAGGGAATGCAAGGATTGTAGGGACTGAATCGGGGCCGGCATTGTCGCCATGCGACAACTTCTTACAGCGCCACCCCAGGTTTTCCGCGGGTTTTCGTCCAAGCGACAGAAAGCGTCGGAAAGGCGCAGTTTAATCGCAGATCGCCGCCTGGAGCACACCGCTGGAAAAATTCTCCGCAGGCTGACGGTCAGTATCGAAAGTCCTGCCTGCGTAGCCCGGATGCAATCCGGGGATGACCGGCACATTTTCCCCGGATTGCATCCGGGCTACGGTGTCGGCAAGTTGCTTTATCGCGCAACTGTATCTTTCACCGTCCCGGCGACCTCTTTAGCATGAGCCTTTCGCCAATTGCCGGGAAAGCCTGTCATGCCCCTGATCGACCTGCGTAGCGACACCGTCACCCAACCCACTGTTGCCATGCGCGAAGCCATGATGGCTGCCGAGCTGGGCGATGACGTGTATGGCGAAGACCCCACGGTAAACCGTCTGGAGGCCTGGCTGGCCAATGAGCTGGGCTTCGCGGCGGCGCTGTTCGTCCCCACCGGCACCATGAGCAACCTGCTGGGCCTGATGGCTCATTGCGAGCGCGGTGACGAGTACATCGTCGGCCAGCAAGCCCACACCTACAAGTACGAGGGCGGCGGTGCCGCCGTACTTGGCTCCATCCAGCCGCAGCCGATCGACGGTGAAGCCGACGGCTCGCTGGATCTGGCCAAGGTCGAAGCGGCGATCAAGCAGGACGACTTCCATTTCGCCCGTACCCGTTTGCTGGCCCTGGAAAACACCATGCAGGGCAAGGTGCTGCCGCTCGACTACCTGGCTGCCGCCCGCGAACTCACTCGCCGCCGTGGCTTGAGCCTGCACCTCGATGGTGCCCGCCTGTACAACGCCGCGGTCAAGCTCGGGGTGCCAGCGCGCGAAATCACCCAGCACTTCGATTCGGTCTCGGTATGCCTGTCCAAGGGCCTCGGTGCGCCGGTCGGTTCGGTGCTATGCGGCAGCACTGCGCTGATTGCCAAGGCGCGGCGTCTGCGCAAGATGGTCGGCGGTGGCATGCGTCAGGCCGGGGTGTTGGCGGCGGCGGGGCTGTATGCCCTGCAGCATCAGGTTCAGCGCCTGGCCGAGGATCATGCCAACGCGGCGCGCCTGGGTGCTGCACTGACCGGACTGGGCTACAGCGTCGAGCCGGTGCAGACCAATATGGTCTATGTGCAACTTGGTGAGCGCGCCGGGCAGATCAAGGCCTTCATGGCCGAACGCGGCACCGCCGTCAGTGCCGCGCCGCGCCTTCGTCTGGTCACTCATCTGGATGTCAGCGCTGAGCAGATCGAGCGAGTGATCGAGGCGTTCGCCGCTTTTCGCTCTCATTGAGCAATATGCCGACAGTTCATAGCTGTCGGCTATCAATAAGGTACTAGCCGCGCGCGGTGGGCCCGATATAATGCGGCCCTTTGCAGACTGCGTGAAAACTACTGCGCTCGGTCATGCTGCGTTAAAAACCGGCTCAGAATGCTCATTTACAACTCGTAAACTCGTTTGCGAGCCCAGTGCGTTCTTCGCCGGTTTGATTCGCTGGCGCTCATCCTTCGGGCCAGCCTTTGGCTGTTACTCCCGTTGGTCGTGGCGCCTTGCCTGACCTTCGCTCGCTACGTTTTCACTTTGTCTGCTTCGCCGGCTTTGCCATGGCCGCCTGATTCCGTGGATATCCCTATGAAAAGCGCAGAAATCCGTGAAGCCTTCCTGAGCTTCTTCGAAGAAAAAGGGCACACCCGTGTCGCTTCCAGCTCGCTGATTCCGGCGAACGACCCGACCCTGCTGTTCACCAACGCGGGCATGAACCAGTTTAAGGACTGCTTCCTGGGCCTGGAAAAGCGCGCCTATACCCGCGCCACCACCAGCCAGAAGTGCGTGCGTGCCGGCGGCAAGCACAACGACCTGGAAAACGTCGGCTACACCGCGCGTCACCACACCTTCTTCGAGATGCTGGGCAACTTCAGCTTCGGCGACTATTTCAAGCGTGACGCCATCCATTACGCCTGGGAATTTCTGACTTCCGACAAGTGGCTGAACCTGCCCAAGGAAAAGCTCTGGGTCACCGTCTACGCCACCGATGACGAAGCCTATGAGATCTGGAACAAGGAAATCGGTGTTCCGGCCGAGCGCATGATCCGCATCGGCGACAACAAGGGCGCGCCATACGCTTCCGACAACTTCTGGGCAATGGGCGATACCGGCCCGTGCGGCCCGTGCACCGAGATCTTCTTCGATCACGGCGAGCACATCTGGGGCGGCCCACCCGGTAGCCCGGAAGAAGATGGCGACCGCTACATCGAGATCTGGAACAACGTGTTCATGCAGTTCAACCGCACTGCAGACGGCGTGCTGCACCCGCTGCCGGCGCCGAGCGTGGACACCGGCATGGGCCTGGAGCGCATCAGCGCCGTGCTGCAGCACGTCAACTCGAACTACGAGATCGACCTGTTCCAGAACCTGCTGGCTGCCTCGGCCAAGGCCATTGGCTGCAGCAATGAAGGCCAGGCTTCGCTGAAAGTGGTGGCCGACCATATCCGTTCCTGCAGCTTCCTGATCGCCGACGGTGTCACCCCGTCCAACGAAGGCCGTGGCTACGTGCTGCGCCGCATCGTGCGTCGCGCTTGCCGCCACGGTAACAAGCTGGGCGCCAAGGGCAGCTTCTTCTACCAGATCGTCGCCGCCCTGGTGGCCGAGATGGGCGAAGCCTTCCCCGAGCTCAAGCAGCAGCAGGCGCACATCGAGCGCGTGCTCAAGACCGAAGAAGAGCAGTTCGCCAAGACCCTGGAGCAGGGCCTGAAGATCCTCGAGCAGGATCTGGCTGGCCTGCAGGGCTCGGTCATCCCGGGCGATGTGGTGTTCAAACTGTACGACACCTACGGTTTCCCGGTTGACCTGACCGCCGACATCGCCCGCGAGCGCGAGCTGTCGGTGGACGAGGAAGGCTTCGAGCGTGAGATGGAGGCGCAGCGTGAGCGCGCCCGCTCCGCCAGCTCCTTCGGTATGGACTACAACGCCCTGGTCAAGGTCGACGCCGACACCCGCTTCCTCGGCTACGAAGGCACCAGCGGCAGCGGCAAGATCATTGCTCTGTTCAAGGCCGGTGCTGCGGTCGACAGCCTCGCCGAAGGCGAGGAGGGCGTGGTGGTGCTGGATCAGACCCCGTTCTACGCCGAATCCGGTGGCCAGATCGGCGACTGCGGTTACCTGGAAAGTGCCGGCGTACGCTTCGACGTGCGCGACACCACCAAGGCCGGCGGCGCCTTCCTGCACCACGGTGTGGTGGCCAAGGGCGGCCTGAGTGTCGGCACCAGCGTCAAGGCTGAAGCCGAAGCCGGCGTGCGTCAGGCCACCGCGCTGAACCACTCCGCGACCCACCTGCTGCATGCCGCGCTGCGTCAGGTGCTCGGCGATCACGTGCAGCAGAAGGGCTCGCTGGTCGACAGTCAGCGCCTGCGTTTCGACTTCAGCCACTTCGAGGCGATCAAGCCCGAGCAGATCAAGCAGCTGGAAGACATCGTCAACGCCGAAATTCGCAAGAACTCCGAGGTCGAGACCGAAGAAACCGATATCGAAACCGCCAAGGCCAAGGGCGCCATGGCGCTGTTCGGCGAGAAGTACGGTGATCAGGTACGTGTGCTGAGCATGGGCGGCGACTTCTCCGTCGAGCTCTGCGGTGGTACTCACGTATCGCGTACTGGCGACATCGGTCTGTTCAAGATCACCAGCGAAGGTGGCGTGGCCGCTGGCGTGCGTCGTATCGAAGCGGTCACTGGCGCGCAAGCGCTGGCCTGGCTCAATGGCGCCGAGGAGCAGCTCAAGGAAGCCGCTTCCCTGGTCAAGGGCAGTCGCGACAACGTGCTGGACAAACTCTCGGCCCTGATCGAGCGCAACCGTCAGCTGGAAAAGGAGCTGGAGCAGCTCAAGGCCAAGGCCGCCAGCGCTGCTGGCAATGACCTGGCTGGTTCGGCCGTGGACGTGAAGGGCACCAAGGTGCTGGCTGCGCGTCTCGATGGCCAGGACGGCAAGGCGCTGCTGGCGCTGGTCGACCAATTGAAGAACAAGCTGGGCAGCGCTGTGATTCTGCTCGGCGGTGTGTTCGACGAGAAGGTGGTGCTGGTCGCCGGTGTGACCCAGGATCTGACCGCCAAGGTCAAGGCCGGTGACCTGATGCGTCAGGCCGCGGCAGCCGTGGGCGGCAAGGGCGGCGGTCGCCCGGACATGGCTCAGGGCGGCGGCGTTGATGCCGGCAAGCTGGATGAAGCCCTGGCTCTGGCCGCTACTCTGGTCGAGCAGGCTTCGTAACGAGCGAGAAAGCGGGGCCCGCAGTGCGTCCGGCGGGCCTTGGCAGTATGACCCGATGCGGGTTTAATGGGCGCCCTTCGAGGAATCAGGCGGCTTTTTGAAATGGCTTTGATCGTACAGAAGTTTGGGGGCACCTCCGTCGGCACCATCGAGCGTATCGCGCAGGTGGCCGACAAGGTGAAGAAGTTCCGCGAGAACGGTGACGACATCGTCGTCGTGGTTTCCGCCATGAGCGGCGAAACCAACCGCCTGATCGATCTGGCCAAACAGATCACCGATGGCGAGCCGGTTGCGCGTGAGCTGGATGTCATGGTGTCCACCGGTGAGCAGGTGACCATTGCCCTGCTGGCCATGGCGCTGATCAAGCGCGGCGTGCCTGCGGTGTCCTACACCGGCAACCAGGTGCGCATCCTTACCGACAGCGCGCACAATAAGGCGCGCATTCTGCAGATCGATGACCAGAAGATTCGTACTGATCTCAAGGCCGGTCGCGTCGTCGTCGTCGCCGGCTTCCAGGGTGTCGACGAGCACGGCAATATCACCACCCTCGGTCGTGGCGGTTCCGACACCACCGGCGTGGCTCTGGCTGCGGCGCTGAAAGCCGACGAGTGCCAGATCTACACCGACGTCGATGGTGTCTACACCACCGACCCGCGTGTGGTGCCCAAGGCCCAGCGCCTGGAAAAGATCACCTTTGAAGAGATGCTGGAAATGGCCAGCCTCGGCTCCAAGGTGCTGCAGATTCGTTCGGTGGAGTTCGCCGGCAAGTACAACGTCCCGCTGCGCGTCCTGCACAGCTTCCAGGAGGGGCCGGGCACCCTCATTACCCTTGATGAAGAGGAATCCATGGAACAGCCGATCATTTCCGGCATCGCTTTCAACCGCGACGAAGCCAAGCTGACCATCCGTGGGGTACCGGATATCCCCGGCATCGCCTTCAAGATTCTCGGCCCGATCAGCGCCGCCAACATCGAAGTCGACATGATCGTGCAGAACGTCTCGCACGATAACACCACCGATTTCACCTTCACCGTGCACCGCAATGACTACAACAACGCCCTCGGCGTGCTGCAGAAAACTGCAGACGAGCTGGGCGCCCGTGAAGTGGTCGGCGACACCAATATCGCCAAGGTGTCCATCGTCGGTGTCGGTATGCGCTCCCATGCCGGTGTTGCCAGCCGTATGTTCGAAGCCCTGGCCAAGGAGACCATCAATATCCAGATGATCTCCACCTCGGAGATCAAGGTGTCCGTGGTCATCGAAGAGAAGTATCTGGAGTTGGCGGTACGCGCTCTGCATACCGCTTTCGAGCTGGATGCCCCGGCCCGACAGGGCGAGTGATTCAACTGATTTGAAAGGCGCGGCTGGTTCCGCGCCTTTCGTCTTTTTGACTGGTACGTGGGAACTTTCTTTCTGCGCGCGCTGGTCAATACTTGGGTGGAGGCTTTCAGGCTTGATTTAGCGGGAAGCTGGCACCATTTTCTTTTTGCAGACTGTTGTCCTGAGAAATGTAATCCGTTGAGGAGAAAGGAATGCTGATTCTGACTCGCCGGGTCGGAGAGACCCTGATGGTCGGTGATGATGTGACTGTCACCGTGTTGGGTGTGAAAGGTAACCAGGTGCGCATTGGTGTCAATGCGCCGAAAGAGGTTGCCGTACACCGTGAAGAAATCTACCAGCGCATCCAGAAAGAGAAGGGTGACGAACCAAGCCACTAATTTTTCTACAAATTTTTGTTTGCAAACGGGGAAAACATGTTTATCATGCGCCCCGTGTTGCGGAGAGGTGGCCGAGTGGCCGAAGGCGCTCCCCTGCTAAGGGAGTACACCTCAAAAGGGTGTCGGGGGTTCGAATCCCCCCTTCTCCGCCATTATTCAGCGAGTCAGGCGTAAGCCTGGCTGGCGAATCAACCAGAGGTGATCTGGTATAAAAACACCAAACGGACTCATAGCTCAGCTGGATAGAGTACTCGGCTACGAACCGAGCGGTCGGAGGTTCGAATCCTCCTGAGTCCGCCATATTCAATGGCTTGCATCGCTGCAAGCCATTTTGTTTCAACCAGTGGTGATCTGGTCTAAAAGCGCCAAAGTGTGGACTCATAGCTCAGCTGGATAGAGTACTCGGCTACGAACCGAGCGGTCGGAGGTTCGAATCCTCCTGAGTCCGCCATATTCAATGGCGGTGCAGCGATGCAGCGTCATGCTTCAACCAGCGGTGATCTGGTCTAAAAGCGCCAAAGTGTGGACTCATAGCTCAGCTGGATAGAGTACTCGGCTACGAACCGAGCGGTCGGAGGTTCGAATCCTCCTGAGTCCGCCATACCCAAAGGGCCTGCAGCAATGCAGGCCCTTTTTCTTTGCGCATCATTTCTTCACGCAGCCGGCTTCGTCGAAACTGACCTGCCGGCTGCTGCCGCCTTTGCGTTTTTCGCGGTAGTGATAGCGCTGCTGCCCATTGCTGCTCGTGACTCTGTCCGGCTTGCCCAGGCTGCTTTCCACGTCGGCGCGGCTCATGCCGCGGCGCACTTCCTTGCGGATGATTGCCTGGCGCCTTTCGCTGCTGGTCAGCAGGTTGCCGCAGCCATCGTCCTGTTGGCCGACGATGACCACCTCGCCACTGCTTGCCGAGGCAGTTGTCGTACGTCGGCCTGGGTCGGCCAGGGGGATTGGCTTGCCGCTACTGGGCGTGTGGTTGCGCGCATCCTGCAGATGCTGCTGCTGATCGTCGGTGCAGCCGTGGCGGGTGAAGGTGATATGGCCGTCAGCGTCGACGCAGCGGAACACGCTGGCGGCCGAGCTGTCTGCAATAGGGTAGAGAAGCGCAGCGGCCAGTAGCGCTGCGACGTGCTGTCCTCGCATGAATCGTCCTCCGTGACGTTTGCCTGCTTCAGGTTAGACCGTTTTTTCGCGCTCGCCAGGGTGTCCTGGCGGGGAGCGCTGACGTCGCATAGCCAGGTTTTCATGCGAGATCGAAGTTTGTGATGCAAGCAGTTGTTCTTGCCGCGCTTTTGTCACGTACAAAGCTGTTTTGCGGTGTTATCATTCGCCGCGTCAGCCCCGCCGGGGCTTGTGGAATACCACCATGGACTTACCCAGTAGTTACTCAATACTCCCCTCGCACAATCGTGTAAGACCTGATTGATCCCCTCTGGCGTGCCCGCCAACTGGGGGTGGAGCGCGCTATGACTGAAGTAGAAGCCAAAAAGCCGCAAGAAAGCTTGCAGGATCGCCTGGCCCAGGTGATCGAACTACTGCATCGGCACAAACTGGTCGAAGACCTGACTCATCGTCAGGAAGGCCAGCATCACGACCGGGTCGAGAACCTGGTGCATCGTCAGAATCTCGTCGAGCTGCAGCGCAAGCTCGAAGATCTGCACCCTGCGGACATTGCCCACATCCTCGAAGCCTTGCCGCTCGACGAACGTCTGACCGTCTGGCAGCTGGTCAAGTCCGAGCGCGATGGCGACATCTTGCTGGAAGTCTCTGACGCGGTACGGGAAACCTTGATCGCCGACATGGACGATCACGAGATTCTCGCCGCGGCCAAGGACCTGGACGCCGACGAACTCGCCGACCTGGCGCCGGAACTGCCGCGCGACGTCGTTCATGAGCTGATGGAATCGCTCGACGCCCAGCAGCGCGAGCGTGTGCGTTCGGCCCTGTCCTATGAAGAGGATCAGGTTGGTGCGCTGATGGACTTCGAGATGGTCACCATCCGCGAAGACGTCAGCCTGGAAGTGGTTCTGCGTTACCTGCGCCGGCTGAAAGAGCTGCCGGGCCATACCGACAAGCTGTTCGTGGTCGATTACGACGGCGTGCTCAAGGGCGTGCTGCCGATCAAGCGCCTGTTGGTCAACGACCCCGACAAGCAGGTCGGCGAAGTCATGGCCGACGATCCGGTGAGTTTTCACCCGGATGAGGACGGTTATGACGCCGCCCAGGCCTTCGAGCGTTACGACCTGATTTCCGCCCCGGTGGTGGACAAGAACGGCAAGCTGATCGGCCGTCTGACCATCGACGAGATGGTCGACCTGATCCGTGAGGAAAGCGAAAGCGAAGTGCTGAACATGGCCGGTCTGCGCGAGGAAGAAGACATCTTCGCCTCGGTGTGGAAGTCGGTGCGCAACCGTTGGGCCTGGCTGGCGATCAACCTGGTCACCGCATTCCTCGCTTCGCGGGTGATCGGCCTGTTCGAAGGCTCGATCGAGAAGCTGGTGGCGCTGGCGGCGCTGATGCCCATCGTCGCCGGTATCGGCGGCAACTCCGGCAACCAGACCATCACCATGATCGTGCGCGCCATGGCGCTGGATCAGGTCAGTACCGGTAACACCGCGCGGCTGGTGCGCAAGGAGCTGGGGGTTTCCCTGATCAACGGCATCCTCTGGGGCGGCGTGATTGGTGGGGTGGCCTATTACCTGTACGACAGCTGGTCGCTGGGCGTGGTGATGACGGCGGCGATGACCCTCAACCTGCTGCTGGCAGCGCTGATGGGGGTGCTGATCCCCATGACCCTGGCACGCCTGGGGCGCGACCCGGCCATGGGGGCCAGTGTGATGATCACTGCCATGACCGACAGCGGCGGTTTCTTCATCTTCCTGGGGTTGGCGTCGATCTTCCTGATGTAGGTCGCTTCAGTTCATCAGCTCGACCAGCCGCCAGGTATCGAGAAAGGCCGTGACCCGGGTGATCCGGCCGTTCTCCAGCTGCATGTGCCAGGAGTAACTGTTCTTGTAGCTGCTGCCGTCCTTGGCGGTCGCCTGGCCATCCCAGTGCACGACCACGTAAGGCCCCTGCGCCACGATTTGGCGGACCGTGGGCACGATGGGCGTGGCCAGTTTGTCAGTGATGGGTTTGACGGCATCTTCCATGAACGCCTCTCGCGTGGGGTAAGTCCCGGAGGACGGGCTGCTGCCGGCCACGACCCAGATTGCGTCATCGGCGAGCAACTGGAAGATGCCGCCTTGGCCTGCGCGCCAATCATCGAAGGCTTTCTGAATCAGGGCCTGATTGGCCGCGGTGTCGTCACTTGCCCAGGCCGGGAGGCAGAGGGATGCGCTCAGTAGCAATACGGCGATGATCTTGTGCATGTTCATGGGCATTTTTCCTTGGCTGATGAATAGCGTTATTCGTCTATTGGGTTGCTTTTGCGGCGCAGTACCATGCCGCCGTGGTAGAGCACGTCGTTGATGAATTCGCCATCGGCGGTAAACCCGGTGTCGTCGACGTAGTCGATGTGGTTGCCGGTGACGCGGTAGTTGCTCTGGTAGGCGCTTTCGCGATTGCCGCGTGCCTCGTCATAACGGCCGTTGGCCAATAGCTCATGGCGGACATGGCCGTCGTCCGTTACCCACATGCCTACGTAAGGATGCGGGTTCTCGGATTGCGCCATTGACACGCCGGGTAGCAATGCGCCACCAATCAGCAGCGCTGCGACAGTAGTCTTCGCTAACATGGTGGTCTCCATCAATGAGGGCTGGCGGTTGGGCGCACGATCAGTTCGCTGACGTCGACGTCGTCGGGCTGTTCGATTGCATATGCCACGGCGCGGGCGATGGCGTCTGGGGTGATGGCGACGCGACGGAAAGCTTGCATCGCCTCGCGCGCACTGGCATCGGAGATGCTGTCGGCCAGTTCGGACTCGACCACGCCAGGGCAGATGGTGGTGACGCGGATGCGCTCGCTTTCCTGGCGCAGGCCGTCGGAAATCGCCCAGACGGCATATTTGGTGGCGCAGTAGACCGCTGCTGTCGGCGATACGGCATGGGCGCCGATGGAGGCGATATTGATGACCTGGCCGCGTCCGCGTTCTTCCATGCCTGGCAGTACGGCGGCAATACCGTGCAGCACGCCCCTGATGTTGACGTCGATCATGCGATTCCACTCATCCACCTTCAGGGCATTGAGCGGCGACAGTGGCATGACCCCGGCGTTGTTGATGATCACGTCGACGGGGCCGTGCTGCGCTTCGGCATGCTCGACGAAGGCCTGCATATCGTGCAGTTGGCTGACGTCGAGGGCGCGGCAGGAGGCGTGTTGACCTTGTGCCTGCAGTTCTTCTACCAATGCCTGCAGGCGCTCGATGCGCCGTGCACCGAGGGCTACGTGATGACCCAGGCTTGCCAGGTGTCTGGCGGTGGCTTCGCCGATGCCGCTGCTGGCGCCGGTGATGAGGATGACTTTGCTCATGTCGGTCTCCATTGCGTTATGGAGCGTCCATGCTAGGCAGGGGCTGGCCGGCTGCTAAGTCTCGTTACTCTTTCGATATTGCCTGTTTCTATTGAATGCTTCCTACAATGCCCGGGTATTGATAACGAGTCGAAAGCGGCGCATGAGCATGAGTCCTGAGAGCATCAAGCGACGTATGGTCGAACTGATGCTGCGTCTGGCCCCCGAGGAGGGGTACACCGCGGCGCAGCTCGACGGGGTTACCTTCATGCGCTCCAATCGCTCGCTGCCGGTGACCCCGGCGCTGTATGAGCCGAGCATCGTGATCGTGATCCAGGGGCGCAAGAGCGGGCTGCACGACGGCAAACTGTATGTTTACGATGCGCAGCACTATCTGGTGCTGGCGCTGCCCCTGCCGTTCTCCATCGAAACCGAGGCCAGTGCCGAAGAGCCCATGCTGGGGGTGGCGCTGCGTGTCGACCCGCTGTTGGTGGCCGAACTGGTCATGGATCTGCAAGAGCCCCAGCCCACTCAACCGGCAACGCTTTATTCCAGCCCGATGGATGCGCGCTTGAGTGATGCCACGTTGCGCCTGCTGGAGGCCCTGGCTGACCCTGAGGAGGTGCGCCTGCTCGGCCCATCGATTCTGCGTGAGGTCGTCTTTCGCGTGCTACAGGGTGAGCAGGGCAATGGCCTGCGCGCGACCCTGGCGCAGAACAGTCATTTCGGTCGTATCGCGCGCGTCCTGCAGCGGATTCACCGGGATTATCAGCAATCGCTTGATGTGCCTTCGCTGGCCGAAGTTGCCAGCATGAGCGTGCCGACCTTCCATGTGCATTTCAAGGCGATGACCAGTCGCTCACCGCTGCAGTACCTCAAGGCCATTCGCCTGCATCAGGCGCGCCTGCTGATGATCCGCAACGACATGAGTGCGCTCAGCGCTGCGCAGCGCGTCGGGTATGAAAGTCCGTCGCAGTTCAATCGGGAGTTCAAGCGTCTGTTCGGGCGTACCCCTGGTGATGAGACACGTCACTTCAAGACGCTGCTGAGGCTTGCTCCTGCCGTTGATACCGTGGCTCGCGCCGCATCCTGAGGCTGCGCTCGCCGGGCCTTTCTGCCTCTTTGGTAGTAGGTGCTGATAAACCACTACATAAATAGCCCGTTCGGCCCTTTTGGCGTTTGCTTCAAACGCTCGTTTCACGCTAAGGTTCGCCAGCTTTGCCCGGGTACTGACCCTGGGCGCTCCTAATCAATAATGAATGCAGCCGCTTAGCTGCTGGCCAAAGGAGCCAAGATGACCCCCAGTGAACTGCTGCTCGAGGGTGTCGAACTCATGCTGTTCGGCATGGGCTTCGTATTTGTCTTTCTGGTGTTGCTGGTGGGTGTGGTCAGTCTGATGTCACGTCTGATCGCGACCTTCGCTCCGTCCGCGCCGACCCCGGCTATTTCTTCTCCAGCGTCTAGTGTCGAGTCGGCCAGCCATGGGCCGGATGCAGAGACACTGGCCGCCATCCAATCCGCTATTGCCCAGCACCGCGCGCGCCGCGGTTGATCAGGTTCAGAGGGAGCACCTGTATGACTGCCGGAAAACAAGCACTCGGAATCACCGATGTGGTGCTGCGTGATGCGCATCAGTCGATCCTGGCGACGCGTGTTCGTCTCGAAGACATGCTGCCGATTGCGCCCAAGCTCGATCAGGTCGGTTTCTGGTCGGTGGAGTCCTGGGGCGGCGCGACCTTCGATGCCTGCATTCGTTACCTCGGCGAAGACCCCTGGGAGCGCATCCGCGAACTGAAGAAGGCCATGCCCAACACCCGTCAGCAGATGCTGCTGCGTGGGCAGAACCTGCTCGGCTACCGCCACTACGCCGATGACGTGGTGGAGAAGTTCGTCGAGCGTGCCGCCGTCAGCGGCGTGGATGTGTTTCGCGTATTCGACGCGATGAACGATCCGCGCAACCTGGAGACGGCGCTCAAGGCCGTGAAGAAGCGGGGCAAACATGCCCAGGGCACCATCTCCTACACCACCAGCCCGGTGCACACCTTGGATATGTGGGTCGACCTGGCCAAGCAGATCGAAGACATGGGCGCCGATTCGGTGGCCATCAAGGACATGGCGGGCATCCTTACCCCGTACACCGCCTTCGAGCTGGTGTCGCGCCTGAAGGCCAGCCTGGCGATTCCGGTTCACATGCAGTGCCACGCCACGGCGGGGCTGTCGTCGGTGGCCATTCTCAAGGCGGTGGAAGCCGGTATCGACAACGTCGACACCGCGATTTCCTCGCTGTCGATGACCTATGGTCATTCGCCGACCGAGTCGGTTGTGGCCATGTTCCAGGGCACCGAGCGTGACACCGGGCTCAACCTGGAGCTGCTGGAAGAAATCGCCGCGTACTTCCGTGAGGTGCGCAAGAAGTACGCGAAATTCGAGGGCAACCTCAAGGGTGTCGATTCGCGCATCCTGGTCGCCCAGGTACCGGGCGGCATGCTCACCAACATGGAAAGCCAGCTCAAAGAGCAGGGCGCCCAGGACAAGTTCGACCAGGTGCTGGCCGAGATCCCGCGCGTACGCGAAGACCTGGGTTTCATCCCGCTGGTGACCCCCACTTCGCAGATCGTCGGCACTCAGGCGGTGATCAATGTGCTCACTGGTGAGCGCTACAAGTCCATCACCAAGGAAACCGCGGGTGTATTGAAGGGTGAGTACGGCGCCGCGCCCGCGCCGTTCAACGCCGAGCTGCAGGCCCGTGTACTCGATGGCAGCGAGGCCATTACCTGCCGCCCGGCCGACCTGCTCGAGGCCGAAATGGACAAGCTGAGCGCCGAGCTCAAGGGCATTGCCCGGGAGAAAGGCATCAAGCTGGCCGCCGACGAGATCGACGACGTGCTGACTTACGCGCTGTTCCCGCAGATCGGTTTGAAGTTCCTGGAAAATCGCGGCAATCCGGCGGCCTTCGAGCCGGCGCCGACCGGTAAGGAAGCTCCTGCTCGCGAGACCGGTAAGCCCGAGGTCTACACCGTCGAGGTCAATGGCAAATCCTTCGTCGTGCAGGTGGGCGAAGGTGGCGATATCGAAGGCATCAAGCCCGTCGGTGGCGCGGCGAGCGCCGCACCGGCGGCGGCTCCGGCCGCAGTCGGCGGCGGCGAGCCGCAAGCCGCGCCATTGGCTGGCAATATCTTCAGGGTGTTGGTGCAGCCTGGCCAGGCCGTGGAGGAGGGTCAACTGGTGATCATCCTCGAAGCAATGAAGATGGAAACCGAGATCCGCGCCTTCAAGGCCGGTACCGTCGGTGCCGTCAACGTCAAGGTCGGCGATGCAGTGGCAGTGGGCGCAAGCCTGCTGACCATCGGCTGAGGGGCGCATAATGGAAAAGCTGCTCAAGCTCTGGCAGAGCACCGGTCTGTACCATCTGGAGCCCGGTCAGGCGTTCATGATCGCGGTGTGCCTGTTGCTGATCTACCTGGCCATCAAAAAGGGCTTCGAGCCGCTGTTGCTGCTGCCCATTGGTTTTGGTGGCCTGTTGGCGAACATTCCGGTGGCCAACATGGCAGAGGGGGCGGGCTTTCTGCACCTGATCTACGAGGTAGGCCTGCCTACCAGTATCTTCCCGCTGCTGATTTTTTTGGGTGTCGGCGCCATGACCGACTTCGGGCCGATGCTGGCTAACCCCAAAACGCTGCTGTTGGGCGCTGCTGCGCAGTTCGGTATTTTCGGTACGCTGCTCGGCGCCTTGGCGCTGACTGCGTTGGGTATTCCCGGTATGGAGTTCACCCTCAAGGAGGCTGCCTCCATCGCCATCATTGGCGGTGCTGACGGCCCGACCTCGATCTTCGTGACCTCCAAGCTGGCGCCGCATCTACTTGGTCCTATTGCCGTGGCGGCCTATGCCTATATGGCGCTGGTGCCCTTGATTCAGCCGCCGATCATGCGTGCGCTGACCACCAAGGAAGAGCGCGCCATCGTCATGCAGCAACTGCGCCCGGTGGGGCAGACCGAGAAGATCATCTTCCCCATCGTGCTGTGCGTTCTGATCGGGATGCTGCTGCCTGACGCCGCGCCGTTGATCGGCATGTTCGCCCTCGGCAATCTGCTACGCGAGGCCGGTGTGGTCGAGCGTCTGGCCGATACATCGCGCAATGCGCTGATCAATATCGTCACCATCTTCCTTGGCCTGACCGTAGGCTCCAAACTCTCAGCCGATTCCTTCCTGCAACTTAAAACCCTGGGAATTCTCTCTCTGGGCATGTTGGCTTTCTGCGCCGGCACTGCTGCAGGGGTGCTGATGGCCAAGCTGATGAATGTGTTCAGCAGCAACAAGGTCAATCCGTTGATCGGCTCGGCGGGTGTGTCGGCAGTGCCGATGGCGGCTCGGGTATCGAACAAGGTCGGCCTGGAGGCCAACCCGCAGAACTTCCTGCTGATGCATGCCATGGGGCCGAACGTGGCCGGGGTGATCGGCTCGGCCGTGGCGGCGGGGGTGTTGCTCAGTTTCGTTGGCTGATAGGCGCGGAGTTCGCTCCGCGTCTTTTCGTTGGCCATAAAAAAACCGGCTCAAGGCCGGTTTTTTTATGGGCTCGCCTCAGGCTTCTTCGGCGGCCATTTCCACGTCGTGGGCAATCAGAGCGACCAGCGCGTTCTGCTGGCGGCGCGACAACTGACGAAAACGCTGCAGCAATTCACGCTCATGGAGGCTCAGTTCGGGGCTGTCGAGACGCAGGCTGAGATCGTCATCCAGCGCACCTTCCTGAAGCATGCTCTGCTCCAGGCGGGCGATGATTTCCGAATTCATGCTGCGATGATGGTTGCGTGCTACGTCAGCGATACGCTCACGCATGCCATCTGGCAAGCGAACGACAAATTTGTCAGCCGTGCGGCTGGAGTAAATAGCCTGTTTCATAGGGCGCATACATTACCGGTTAGTTCAGGGAGCGATACTGGTAGTCAGTGTCGAGATTGTCACCGGTTTGACCGTGTTTCGCACTAGCCGTTCAACCGGTATCGCGTTCTGCGTCATTATGACCCGAGAGTCATCTGAACAGTTCCTTGACGCCAAATACGTGTCGGATTGTGATTCAGGTGGCGGCTTTATGCTAGCACCGATTGTCTGAAATGCGTGGTATTCGGCAGAACTCATCTTGTCGCGTCGCTCGAGCATAAAAGTTTCAAGTTTCGGTCACTCAATCGTCATCCGTGGTTCACGGGTCTGACACAGCTTGCGCCTACCTTGGTCTACACCAGAAGGCGCGAGTTAGCTGCCTTCGTATCGACAATGATAGTAGAGGGCCAGCCCATGCGCGCAGCGATTCGAGTCGACCGTCTGAACAAGAGCTTCGGCCGCAAACAGGCGTTGTTCGACCTGGCGCTGTCGGTACAGCCAGGTGAAATGGTGGCCTTGATCGGTGCTTCGGGGTCGGGCAAGTCGACCCTGCTGCGCCATCTCGCCGGCTTGGCACGCGGCGATGCCGGCAGTATCGAAGTGCTCGGTCGCCAGGTCCAGGCCGATGGTCGCCTCAACGGCGACGTGCGCCGTCAGCGCGCCGATATCGGCTACATCTTCCAGCAGTTCAATCTGGTCGGCCGCCTCAGTGTGATGCAGAACGTGCTGCTCGGCGGTCTGGGACGCATGCCGCGCTGGCGCGGCAGCCTCAGCCTGTTCAATGCCGAGGAAACGCAGCGCGCCATGCAGGCGCTGGAGCGCGTCGGTCTGGCCGAGTTCGCTGCGCAGCGTGCTTCGACCCTCTCCGGGGGGCAGCAGCAACGCGTAGCCATCGCCCGTGCGCTGTGCCAGCAGGCCGAGGTGATTCTCGCCGACGAGCCGATCGCCTCGCTCGACCCGGAGTCGGCACGCAAGGTGATGGAGATTCTCGCCGACATCAACCGCTGCGACGGCAAGACGGTGGTGGTGACCCTGCATCAGGTCGACTACGCGGTGCGCTATTGCCAGCGCGCCGTGGCGCTCAAGGGCGGGCGCATTCATTTCGACGGACCCACCGAAAGCTTCAACCCCGATTTCCTCAACGACCTCTACGGCGGCGATCTCGATATCAGCCTGCTGCTGCCGCAAGGGCAGCGCCCACGGGATGTAGAGCGTCCGCTGACACTGGCCAAGGCCTGACGTCGCCTCCCTCATTCGAAACAACAACGCCAACCCGCAACAGGAGTGTGCTCCATGTTCAAACGCATCGGCCAGGTGCTGGCTGCCTCTGCGCTCGTCACCGGTTCCCTGCTGGGCTCGGTCCAGGCCGCCGAGGAACTCAACTTCGGCATCATCTCCACCGAGTCCTCGCAGAACCTCAAGGCCATGTGGGACCCCTTCCTGGCTGACATGAGCAAGCAGACCGGGGTGAAGATCAACGCCTTCTTCGCCCCGGACTATGCCGGGATCATCCAGGGCATGCGCTTCGACAAGGTCGACGTGGCCTGGTACGGCAACAAGTCGGCGATGGAAGCGGTGGACCGCGCCGGCGGCGAGATCTTCGCCCAGACCGTGGCGGCCAATGGTGCGCAGGGTTATTACAGCCTGCTGGTGGCGCACAAGGACAGCCCAATCGACTCGGTCGAGGACATGCTGAAGAACGCCAAGAGCCTGACCTTCGCCAACGGCGACCCCAACTCCACCTCCGGTTACCTGGTGCCGGGTTACTACGTGTTCGCCCAGAACAACGCCGACGCCGGCAAGATCTTCAAGCGCTCGCTCAACGGCAGTCATGAGGTCAACGCCTTGTCGGTGGCCAACAAGCAGGTCGATGTCGGCACCTTCAACAGCGAGGGCATGGAGCGTCTGGAAGTGACCGCGCCGGACAAGGCCGCGCAGCTCAAGGTGATCTGGACCTCGCCGCTGATCCCCTCCGATCCCATCGTCTGGCGCAAGAACCTGCCGCAGGAAACTCGCGACAAGCTGCGCGACTTCTTCATGACCTACGGTGCCAAGCCGGAGGAGAAGAAGGTGCTCGCAGGCCTGCAGTGGGGCCAGTTCAAGGCTTCCGACAACGATCAGCTGTTGCCGATTCGTCAGCTCGAACTGTTCAAGAAACGTACCGAAGTGGCCAACAGCGACAAGCTCAAGGACGCCGACAAGCAGGCTCAGCTCAAGGAGCTGGACGCCGAGTTGGCCAAGCTGGAGCAGCGTATGGCCGAGCGTGAGAAGCAGGGCGGCGCCAGCGCCGGCTGACCCCGAGAGCCGCCCTGCGCTGGTGGGGCGGTTCTCGAAAAGCTCGCCGCTGAAGCGCCTCCCACAGGATCGAGAATTACCCATGACCACACTGACCACCGCCACCCCGGCCACCGAAGCCAAGCGCAGCTGGCTGCAACTGATCGGCTGGGGCCTGTTCTTTGCCGTGCTTGCCTGGTCCTGGCAGGGTGCGGAAATGAACCCGCTGGCGCTGGTGCGCGATGCCGGCAACATGGCCACCTTCGCCGCCGACTTCTTCCCGCCGGATTTCAGCAACTGGCAGCACTACCTCAAGGAGATGGTCGTCACCGTACAGATCGCTCTTTGGGGCACGGTGCTGGCCATCGTCTGCGCCATTCCGCTGGGCATTCTCTGCTCCGAGAACATCGTGCCCTGGTGGATCTATCAGCCGGTACGCCGGGTGATGGATGCCTGCCGTTCGATCAACGAAATGGTCTTCGCCATGCTCTTCGTCGTCGCGGTCGGGCTCGGCCCCTTCGCAGGCGTGCTGGCTCTGTTCATCAGCACCACCGGGGTGCTGGCCAAGCTCTTCGCTGAGGCTGTCGAGGCCATCGACCCTGGCCCAGTCGAAGGGGTGCGCGCTACCGGTGCCAGTGCCCTGCAGGAGGTGATCTTCGGCGTCATCCCGCAGGTACTGCCGCTGTGGATTTCCTATTCGCTGTACCGCTTCGAGTCCAACGTGCGCTCGGCCACCGTGGTCGGCATGGTCGGCGCCGGCGGTATCGGGGTGATCCTTTGGGAGGCCATACGCGGCTTCCAGTTCGCCCAGACCTGCGCCCTGCTGATCGTGATCATCCTGGTAGTGAGCGCCATCGACATCCTGTCCCAGCGCCTGCGCAAGCTCTTTATCTGAAGGAGAGGGAGGGCGCCTGCGTGCGCCCTTTTCAAACGATGAACTTGTCTAGACAAAGCGAACCGCTGTACCGCGAGCTGGCCGCCGTGTTGCGCGAAGACGTGCAGCGCATGAACCCGGGTGACTACCTGCCAGGCGAAATGCAACTGGCCGCGCGCTTCTCGGTGAACCGCCACACCTTGCGCCGCGCGGTCGACGAACTGGTGCTCGAAGGTCGGCTGCTGCGCCGCCAGGGCAAGGGCACCCAGGTGCTGGCCAAGCCGCTGGTGTATCCGGTGGGGGCGGGCAGTGCCTTCAGCCAGTCGCTGTCGGCGCTCGGCCACCGGGTTGAAGCGAAACTGATCGAGCGCCTGCGCCGCAGTGGCAGCAGCGAGGAGTGCCGCCACCTGCAACTGCCCGATGGCAGCGAGCTGATCGAACTGGCCACGCTGCGCCTGCTCGACGGCCAGCCGCTGAGCCTGATCCGTCACCGTTTCTGCGCCAGCCTGGCGCCACTGTTGGCCGACTACCAGGGCGGTTCGCTGCGCCAGTACCTGGCCGAGCGCGACCTGCCGCTGGCGCGCACTTTCAGCCTGATCGGTGCGCGTCTGCCCAGCCGCGAAGAGGCCTCGCACCTGCTGATGCCGCGCCATGCGCCGCTGCTCAGCGTACTCACCCTGTCCCGCGATCCCGCTGGCCGGGCGGTGGAGCTGGCGCAGTCCAGCAGCCGCGCCGACCGCTTCCAGTACCAGGTAGCGACCTGATGGAGACCCGCATGAACGACCTTGATCCGAACATCGCCGCGCGCCAGCGCTGGATGGGCGTGCTGGCCCGCGCCGGCGACGCCCTCGATGCCCACGAGGCGGCGCTGAAAGACAGCGCCTATCAGCTGATCCGCGCCCCGGAGGTAGGCATGACCCTGGTGCGCGGGCGCATGGGCGGCACCGGCAGCGCCTTCAACCTCGGCGAGATGACCGTGACCCGCTGCGTGGTGCGCCTGGCCGACGGCCGTACTGGCTACAGCTACCTGGCTGGTCGCGACAAGCGTCGCGCCGAACTGGCCGCCCTGGCCGACGCCCATCTGCAGGGCAGTGACCAGGCGCGCTGGCTCAGTGACCTGATCGAGCCCCTGGCCCGCCAGCAGCGCGAACAGCGCCTGGCCCGGGCCGCACAGACTGCCACCACCCAGGTGGAGTTCTTCACCCTGGTCAGAGGAGAGGATTGATGACTACGCCGCACAGCTCGCACTGGCTGCAACCGGCTTTCGACGACCCGGTGCTCGACGCTCAGGTCAGCTTCCGCGCTGCTCTCGCAGCCCTGGCCGAACCCGGCCTGGCCCAGCCGATGGCGCGCGCCCACACCCTGGGCGATCTGACGCCGGCCACTTATGGCCTGTGTCTGGCCTTTCTCGACAGCGACACGCCGTTATGGCTGGCGCCGCGCTTCGATACGCCGTTGATTCGCGCCAACCTGGCCTTCCACTGCGGCTGCCCGATTGTCGCCGAGCGTGAGATCGCTTTGTTCGCCCTGCTTGATGAGGGCGAGTTGAGCGATCTGTCGGACTTCGACAATGGCAGCGAACGCTACCCGGACCAGTCCTGCACGCTGCTGATCCAGCTCGACGATCTGCGCGCCGGCGTCCCCCTGCGCTGGCGCGGGCCGGGGATCAAGGACGTGCGTGGCGTCAACTTGCCGCTGCCAGCCTCGTTCTGGCAGCAGCGTCAGGCGCGCAGCGCCTTTCCCCGTGGCCTGGATTGCTTTTTTGCCGCTGGTGGCGAAGTCATCGGCCTGCCGCGCAGCACCCGCGTGCTGATCGAAACCGAGGAGGTTGCCTGATGTATGTCGCCGTCAAGGGTGGCGAACGCGCCATCGACAACGCCCATCAACTGCTGGCCAATCTTCGCCGTGGCGATACCGCCGTCGCCGAACTGGGTGTGCAGCAGGTGCGCCAGCAACTGCCGCTGGCTGTGGCCCGGGTCATGAGCGAAGGCTCGCTGTACGACGAGGAGCTGGCCGCACTGGCGATCAAGCAGGCGGCCGGTGACCTGATGGAGGCCATCTTCCTCTTGCGCGCCTACCGCACCACGCTGCCACGTTTCGGTGCCAGCGAGCCGCTGGATACCACGATTATGCAGCTGGAGCGGCGCATATCCGCCACTTTCAAGGATCTGCCCGGTGGTCAGTTGCTCGGCCCGACCTTTGACTACACCCACCGTCTGCTGGATTTCACCTTGCTGGCCGAGGGCGAGTATCCGGCGCCGGAAACCACGCTCGCCGACGAGCCCAAGCCCTGTCCTCGGGTGCTGGATTTTCTCGCAGGCGAAGGGCTGATGGCCCGCGAGCAGGACGACGGCGCGCCAGTACCGGACATCACCCGCGAGCCGCTGGCCTTTCCCGCCAGCCGCGCCGAGCGCCTGCAGGCCCTGGCCCGTGGCGACGAGGGCTTCCTCCTGGCGCTGGGTTATTCCACCCAGCGTGGTTACGGACGCAACCACCCCTTCGCCGGGGAGATCCGCATCGGCGACGTCGAGGTGTGGATGACCCCCGCCGAACTGGGTTTCTCCGTGCCACTGGGCGACATCGAAATCACCGAGTGCGAGATGGTCAACCAGTTCGTCGGTGAAAGTGCCGAACAGGCGCAGTTCACCCGCGGCTACGGCCTGGCTTTCGGTTACGCCGAGCGCAAGGCCATGGGCATGGCCCTGGTCGACCGTGCCCTGCGTGCCGGCGAGTACGGCGAGGAAGTGCAGGGCCCGGCGCAGGAGGAGGAATTCGTGTTGATGCACTGCGACAACGTCGAGGCCGCCGGCTTCGTTTCGCACCTGAAGTTGCCGCACTACGTCGACTTCCAGGCCGAACTGGAACTGATCCGCAAGCTGCGCCGACAGGCGCCGGCAGAGGAGAACCGCTGATGAACATTTCGACCGCAAGTGGCGCCTGCGAGGCGTCGGCCTACAACTTCGCCTACCTCGACGAGCAGACCAAGCGCATGATCCGCCGTGGCCTGCTCAAGGCGGTGGCGATCCCCGGCTACCAGGTCCCTTTCGGTGGCCGCGAGATGCCGCTGCCCTACGGCTGGGGCACCGGCGGCATGCAGCTGACCGCCGCCATTCTCGGTGCAGACGATGTGCTCAAGGTAATCGACCAGGGCGCTGACGACACCACCAACGCGGTGTCGATACGCCGCTTCTTCGCCCGCACCGCCGGCGTCGCCACCACCGAACGCACGGTGGAGGCCAGCGTGATCCAGACTCGCCACCGCATCCCGGAAACGCCGCTGTCGGCAGGGCAGATCATGGTCTACCAGGTGCCGATTCCCGAGCCGCTGCGCTTTATCGAGCCGAGCGAGCAGGAGACGCGGACCATGCATGCGCTGGAGGACTACGGCGTGATGCACGTGAAGCTGTACGAGGACATCGCCACCTTCGGCCATATCGCCACCGCCTATGCCTACCCGGTGACAGTGGACGAACGCTACGTGATGGACCCGTCGCCGATCCCGAAATTCGACAATCCCAAGCTGGACATGAGCCCGGCGCTGATGCTGTTCGGCGCCGGTCGCGAGAAGCGCCTGTACGCGGTACCGCCCTTTACCAAAGTGGTCAGTCTGGACTTCGAGGATCACCCCTTCGCCGTGCAGCGCTGGGACGAGTGCTGCGCCTTCTGCGGCAGCACGGAATCCTTCCTCGACGAGCTGATCGTCGACGACGCCGGCAGCAAGCGCTACGTCTGCTCCGACACCGACTACTGCCGCCAGCGCACCGAGGAGAACCTGCAATGAGCGCCGCCGAACGTCTGCAACCTGCCGTGGCAGCGGCCGAGCCGCTGTTCTCGGCGCGTGACCTGACCCGCCTGTACGGCCCGGACAAGGGCTGCCAGGGGGTGAGCTTCGATCTCTACCCGGGGGAGGTGCTGGGCATAGTCGGCGAGTCCGGCTCGGGCAAGTCCACCTTGCTCAGCTTGCTCTCCGGGCGCTGCCCGCCGGATCGCGGTGCGGTCAGTTATCGCGGCCGCAATGGCCAGTGGCTCGATCTGTACAGCGCCAGCGAGGCCGAGCGGCGCACGCTGCTGCGCACCGAGTGGGGCTTCGTCGAGCAGAACCCGCGCGATGGCCTGCGTATGGCGGTATCGGCCGGCGCCAATATCGGCGAGCGGCTGATGGCCCAGGGTGTGCGCCACTACGGCGAGCTGCGCGCCGCCGGGCTCGACTGGCTGAGTCAGGTGGAGATCGACCCGGCGCGTATCGACGACCTGCCGCGCACCTTTTCCGGCGGCATGCAGCAGCGCCTGCAGATCGCCCGCAACCTGGTCTCCGCGCCGCGCCTGGTGTTCATGGACGAACCCACTGGCGGGTTGGACGTGTCGGTGCAGGCGCGCCTGCTCGACCTGCTGCGCGGCCTGGTACGCGAGCTGGACCTGGCGGTGGTGATCGTCACCCACGACCTGGCGGTGGCGCGCCTGCTGGCCGACCGCCTGATGGTGATGCGCCGCTCGCGCGTGGTGGAGGCGGGGCTGACCGACCAGATTCTCGACGACCCGCAGCATCCGTATTCGCAGTTGCTGGTGTCGTCGGTGTTGCAGCCATGACTGAGAGCTGCCCGCTTGCGCATGACGCGGGATGTAGGGCGGGTGTAACCCGCCACGGCAATGGCGGGTTGCACCCGCCCTACGGCCTGCAACCGTCAACCCGTAGCCCGGATGAAATCCGGGAATCCCGTGCCCGCCACCCCCGGATTGCATCCGTATATGGACTCCTCCCGTTTTGCCAGTGAAATAATCTGCCTCTGAACCTAGGTACGACTGCTTCCGTATATTCGACTTCTGATAAGGCGTTAGCCTTGAGCCATGATGAA